>OLOQ01003831.1_pt1 | contig 10658 bp, 12 predicted proteins | sample 1673101 | NCBI WGS metagenome assembly OLOQ01 (sample SAMEA3136754, study PRJEB25190) | human gut metagenome | biome: human gut; feature: human-associated habitat; material: faeces | place: Austria | collected 2013 | reverse complement strand
CACGCCGCCGTGCATCTGCTCCACCCGGCCGGCGTTGCGCCCGCCGGGAATGTAAACGTCCGAGGGATAGCCCTTGATGTCCACAAAGACCGCGCCCAAAACGACAATGCCCATTTCTCTTCTCTCCGTTTCATTGGTTTCTGCTTCCATGATAACACACTTTCCGCGGACTGCAAGCCCCTATCCTTTTTCCGCACGTGCGGCGCGGCGATACTCCGTCGGCAGCGCGCCATAGGCCTTGCGGAATTCGGCGGAGAATTTGCTCGCGCTCTCGTAGCCGATGGCAGCGGCGATCTCCGCCATGCTCGCGTCCGTTTCGCGCAGCAGCTCTGCCGCGCGCTCCATGCGGTGCTCGCGGATGTGCGTGGCGATGGACTGCCCGTAAACGGTCTTGAAGACCTCCTTCATCGTGGAGGGGTTCATCAGGAAGCGGCGCGAGAGCTCGTCGATGGTGATGCGGCTGGAGAGGTCTGCGGTCAGCGCCTCGTGGACGCGGCGGATGGTCTCAAGCTGCTCGGCGCTGCACCCGTGCGCGCCCTCGAGCGCGTGCGCGTCGAGCGGCGGCAGGTGCGGGGCGGTGGCGACGTCCTCGCCTTCCTCGGGGCAGGCGATCTCCACGGTGCGCTCGATCATGCGGTGCAGCAGCTGCGCCTGTTCGCTCTCCGCAGCCTTGTAGTAGACCTCCTTGCCGTCGCGGCGGCTGACGATCAGTCCGCTCTCACGCAGCTGGCGCAGGTGATGCGAGAGCGCGGGCGGGCTCATGCCCATCATGGCCGCGAGGTTGACCACGCACTCCTCGCAGTGGCACAAAAGCCAGAAGAGCCGCACGCGGTTTGCGTCGGAGAGCTGGCGAAAGACCAGCGCGACGGTTTGAAAATACTCGGTCCTGCGGAGGTACTCCTCCAATTCATGCAGATGCGAGGCGTCCTCGTGCTGATGGGGAAGCTCAAACGGTTGCATATTTCCGCTCCTTTTCCGGTAGTCCCTGTGTGTCGAATCTCCCGTTTGGCAGGACTTTTCGCCCGTTCGGCAGAGAACACGGCGAAGTCCTTGACTTTTTCGGGTATCTTCAGTATAGTACAGCCATAAGAATTAAACAAGTGCTTAATTGTTTAAGCGACAAAAAGAAAGGGGCATTTTAGGATGAAAAAGACCTATCCGATCGAAGTGGACTGCGCCAACTGCGCGAACCTGATGGAGGATGCCGCGAAGAAGACCGAGGGCGTCGCGGACGCGGTGGTCAACTTCATGACGCAGAAGATGACGGTGGAATTTGCCGACGGTCAGGACCCCAAGACCGTGATGAAGGCCGTTTTGAAGAACTGCAAAAAGGTCGAGGACGACTGCGAGATCTACCTGTAAATCACACCGCCCCGGGGACAGACCTCGGGGCGGACTTCTACGGAGGGCTTTCCCATGACGAAGAAACAGAAAAAGATGCTCTATCGCATCCTGGCCGCGGCGGTGCTGTTCCTCGCGGCGAGATTGACTCCCCTGCCGATGCTCGTCTCCGCCGCGCTCTATTTTGCGGCCTACCTGACGGTCGGCTGCGACATCCTGCGCAAGGCGTGGAAGGGCATCTGCAACCGGCAGGTGTTCGACGAAAATTTTCTCATGGCGGTTGCGACCGTCGGCGCCATCGCGCTGGCGCTCTATGAAAGGAGCGGCGACTATTCCGAGGCCGTCGCCGTCATGCTCTTTTATCAGATCGGCGAGCTGTTCCAGAGCTACGCGGTCGGAAAGTCCCGCCGCAACATCACCGCGCTCATGGACATCCGCCCCGACTACGCGAACATCGAGCGCGACGGTAAGCTCGAGCAGGTCGACCCCGACGACGTGGCCGTCGGCACGGTCATCACCGTCCAGCCGGGCGAAAAGGTGCCCATCGACGGCGTGGTCGAGGACGGCGTCTCCACGCTCAACACCGCTGCCCTGACTGGCGAGAGCCTGCCGCGCGATGTGAGCGCGGGCGACGAGATCATCAGCGGCTGCATCAACATGACGGGCGTTCTGAAGGTCCGCACAACGAAGGCGTTCGGCGAATCCACGGTTTCCAAAATTCTGGAGCTGATGGAAAATTCCAGCAGCCACAAGTCCCGCTCCGAGAGCTTCATTTCCCGCTTTGCCAAGGTCTACACCCCCGCCGTGTGCTACAGCGCGCTCGCGCTCGCCATCCTGCCGCCGCTGGCGCTGACCGTCTCCGGTGCGGACACGGACTGGGGCACCTGGGTCTACCGTGCGCTGACCTTCCTCGTCATCTCCTGCCCCTGCGCGCTCGTCATCAGTATCCCGCTCAGCTTCTTCGCCGGTATCGGCGGCGCAAGCCATGAAGGTGTCCTGGTGAAAGGTTCCAACTATCTGGAAACACTTTCCCAGACCAAATACGTTGTATTCGATAAAACCGGTACCATGACACAGGGTGTCTTTGAAGTAGCCGGTATTCACCACAATACGATCAGTCAGGAAGATGTTCTGGAATACGCAGCACTTGCTGAGTGTGCTTCGAGCCATCCGATCAGCAAGAGTCTGCAGAGAGCATATGGAAAACTGATCGACCGAAGCCGTGTCACGGACATCGAAGAGATCAGCGGAAACGGTGTAACAGCAAAGGTAGACGGTAAAAATGTCGCTGCCGGAAATGCAAAACTGATGGAGCGCCTTGGCGTTGATTATATCGACTGCCACAGCGTCGGCACCATCGTCCATGTTGCTGTAGACGGCAAGTATGCCGGACATATCTTGATCTGTGATATGATCAAACCGCATGCGAAAGAGGCGATTCAGGCGCTGCGGAAATCCGGTATTAAAAAGACGATTATGCTGACCGGAGACTCCAAGCGGATAGCCGATCAGGTAGCTGCAGATCTTGGAATTGATGAAGTTTACAGCGAACTGCTTCCTGGTGACAAAGTAAGTAAAGTGGAAGAGCTGCTTGCCGCAAAGACAGAAAAAGAAAAACTTGCCTTCGTAGGTGACGGCATCAACGATGCACCGGTACTGTCCCGTGCCGATATCGGTATTGCGATGGGAGCACTTGGTTCCGACGCAGCAATTGAAGCAGCTGATATCGTTCTGATGGACGACGATCCGCTCAAGATTTCCAAAGCAATTCACATTTCCAGAAAATGTATTCACATTGTTTATGAGAATATTTATTTTGCAATTGGTATCAAAGTATTGTTCCTGCTTCTGGGAGCCATCGGTATCGCTAACATGTGGATGGCAATTTTCGCAGATGTCGGAGTTATGATTCTGGCGGTTCTGAATGCAATTCGTGCTCTGTTTGTGAAAAATCTATAGAAAGACGAGGACACAAAATGGCAAAAATCAATCCGGAAGAAGCTGATCTGTGCTGTGACTCCTGTGAGGTTCATGAAAATCTGGTAAAGATTGTCAATGAGACCATGCCGGATGAAACAGAGCTTTACGATCTGGCAGAACTTTTCAAGGTATTTGGTGATTCCACGCGGATCCAGATCCTGTTTGTCCTGTTTGAGGCAGAGGTATGCGTCTGCGACCTGGCAGAAGCACTGCACATGACACAGTCCGCAATTTCCCACCAGCTTCGCATTCTGAAGCAGAATAAGCTGGTAAAGAGCAGACGTGAAGGAAAATCGGTGTTCTACTCTCTTGCAGATGGTCATGTACGGACAATCATCGCACAAGGACAGGAGCATATTGAAGAGGATTAAAAAAAGCATAAGATAGCACAGAAACGTCCCGCAGATGAGAAATTTCATTTGCGGGACGTTTCTGCTTTTCACATTCATTCTTTATTTTGTAAACCATGCTTCCCGAACATGCTGTTTTAGAAGGTTCCGTGCATTTTAGAAGCTGTTTTTTTGATTTGTTTACATAACCGAATTATGTAAAGTATTTCTTGAATTTCATGATTTATACTCCTCGGAGTAATACGGAATGCAGAGATACATACCGTCCGTGATCTGGTTGGAACTCAGGTGATTGATCTCACGGACCTCAGCAATGTAACTGGAAATATCGGAGTATTCTTCTGTACGGTATTCTTTGGCGATGTCCCACAGTGTATCGCCGGAAGAAACGCGGATACTGGTGTAGTATTTGTAGGTTGGAGCTTTCGGCTCACTGTCTGCCTGCGTATTCTGCGGCGTGAAGTGGAAGATTAAAAGAAATGTGACGGCAGCCAGAGACAGGAGAGCAGCGGCTGCGCGGATCTGCAGTTTTCTTCTCTGGATTTTTCGTCTTTCTCTCAGTGATTTTCTTTTCTTTGCATTGGTACTCATGTAAAATTCCCCCTTGATTTGTGATAGAAGAGTAGTTGTGCTACGTGAACATTTGTTCTTTCGAATATATGTTCATTATAATAAAAGAACGTATGTTTGTCAATACGAAATACGAACAAATTTTCGAAACTTTTGTTTGCGTTCCGGTGGGATTTATGGTAAAATTTATTTGGTATATTTTAAGCAAATATCGTATAGAAAGAGGGGACTACCCTAATTCATATAAAAAACGAAACGACAGGAGGAACATACGATGGCTGGAGACAAAAATAAACTGACAGAGAAACAGAGACAGATTCTCGAATATTTAAAACAGGAAATTTTGCAGAGAGGATTCCCGCCGTCTGTGCGTGAGATCTGCGAAGCGGTTTCCCTTCGTTCTACATCCTCGGTACATGCACATCTGGAAACACTGGAGCGGAAAGGCTATATCAAACGAGATGCAACAAAACCGAGAGCCATTGAAATCTGCGATGAAGGATTCCATACCGGCCGCCTTGGTGCAATCCAGGGAATTGCATCGGAAGACACCGCATCCCAGAGTGAGGTTGCACAGATTCCGCTGATCGGCAAAGTAGCTGCCGGAGAACCGATTCTTGCGGTAGAGAATATTGAAGGATATTTCCCGATGCCGGTAGACCGTCTGCCAAACGCAGAAACGTTCCTTTTAAAGGTACAGGGCGAAAGCATGGTAAATGCAGGTATTTTAGACGGTGACCTTGTTCTTGTGGAGCAACAGGCAACTGCGGAAAATGGAGAAAAAATTGTCGCTCTGGTCAATGATTCCGCTACAGTAAAAACATTCTACAAGGAAGACGGTTATTTCCGCCTGCAGCCGGAAAACGATGAGATGGATCCGATCCTTGTGAATGATCTGCAGATCGTAGGAAAGGTAATCGGAGTATTAAGATTTTTATCCTGAAAAATAAAAGAAGAAAATAAAAAATGTTGTGAAAAAACGAACAAGAAATCGGCCTGTAAAATTCGGCGGTTTCAGAGGAAAAACCGGTGATTTCTGAAAGTAACTCTTCAACTATTCGAAAAACCTGCGTTTCCCGAATAGTTATATAGAAGAAATACTTCTTTCATTTTCCCAGATTTTCTGTTTAGAAAGGCTCATTTGCAGTTATGAAATCAAAAATTACGTATCACGAACAAACCGATATGGAAAATACACTGAAGCTCCGCGAGGTTCTGAAGACGCTTCCCTCTTTTACTTCCGAATTTTTCCGCGGCATCAGCACAACGACATCGACCAGCACACGAATCAAATATGCATATGACCTTCGGATCTTTTTTCAGTATCTGCAGAAAGAAAATCCGGAACTTGCCAAAATTCCCATGGATCAGATGTCCGTTGATGTGCTTGACCAGGTCACTGCACTTGATCTTGAGGAATACACAGAATATTTAAAGGCTTATATCGGTTCCCAGGAATCTTATACCACCAACGGGGAAAAAGGCCTGAAACGAAAATTGTCGGCACTTCGGACGTTCTATTCCTATTATTTCAAAAAGGAACTGATTGAGACAAATCCTACGCTGCTTATCGATATGCCGAAGCTCCATGAAAAAGAAATTATCCGTCTGGAGCCAAATGAGGTTGCGGAGCTTCTCGATTTTATTGAATCCTGCGGCGACGGGCTGAGCAATCATCAGCGGGCCTACTATGAAAAAACAAAGGAACGTGATTTTGCAATCATTACTCTTCTGCTTGGCACGGGAATCCGTGTGTCGGAATGTGTCGGGTTAGATATTGAGGATGTCGATTTTAAAAACAATGGCATCAAAGTGCTTCGAAAAGGTGGAAATGAAATGTTTGTCTACTTTGGAGATGAAGTTGCCGAGGCACTGAAAAAGTATATCGAAGTCCGCGCAGGTATTACGCCTGTGGCAGGACACGAACACGCACTCTTCTATTCGGCGCAGAGAAAACGGATCAACGTCAAGACGGTGGAAAATCTGGTGAAGAAATATGCGTCCCAGGTGACGACAACGAAGAAAATTACGCCGCATAAACTGCGTAGTACGTACGGTACGACGCTGTATCAGGAAACAGGCGATATTTATCTTGTTGCGGATGTTCTCGGCCATAAGGATGTCAATACGACGAAGAAACATTATGCTGCCATGGACGATGCAAGGCGCCGTCAGGCTGCCACAGCGGTACGGCTGCGGGAGTCCATGCCGGAGCATGAGGAATAAAAACATATCAGAAACCCAAAGAGGAATCAACAGGGATTATATCCCATTCGTTGATTCCTCTTTTTTATGGAGACGACTTCTCTCCTGCTTTTTTTAAGTTACTCCGCCTTAATTGCCCAGCGCATTTTCGTTGAACTTGCACGGCTGTTGCGGATGCATTCTTCTTTGGAAGGACGAATGACTTCTTTTGAATATTCGGAATAAATACCGATCTGATACAGTCCCTTCATGGACTTTTTCACAAGCCGGTCTTCGCCGGAATGGAACGTCAGAATTGCCGCTCTGCCGCCCGGAGCAAGAGCATCCGGAAGTTTTTCCATGAATGCTTCCAGAACCTCATATTCGTTGTTTACATCGATCCGCAGTGCCTGGAAGGTGCGGGCGCAGGATTTTTTGATGGCTTCTTTTTTCTCGTTTTTCGGAAGAAAATCCAGTGCTTCAGCGATCAGATCACGCAGTGCAAACGTAGTGTCAATTTTCTTTCCTTTCCGAAGTGCCCGCGTAACAACCTGGGAAATTTCTTTTGCATACGGTTCATCGGCGTTTTCAATGAGCATGCCTTCCAGTTCATCGCGTGCAACCGTGCGCAGACGCTGGGCCGCAGAAATTCCTGCCTCCGGATTCAGGCGAAGATCCAGCGGTCCATCATATTTGTAGGAAAAGCCGCGCTCCGGATTATCAATCTGCATGGAGGAAACACCAAGATCCGCCAGAATGAAGTCAAAGGGGCCGTATTCGGCAGCAACCTGATCAATATTGGCAAAATTCTGATGAAGAATCGTTAAAATCTCAGGGCCGTACCCCTGCGCGGCCAGTCGTTCTTTTGTTTTTGCCATCTCGATCGGATCGACATCCAGCGCACAGAGATGCCCTTTTCCCTGCAGGCATGCAAGCATACGGGAACTGTGGCCGCCGTATCCGAGGGTTGCATCAAGCACAGAGAACCTAATACGTGGAAATGGCTTGATGATGGACTGCATCAAGTCCGTTCTGTCCCGGCTCGATCTTGAGAAAATCGAGGATTTCATCTACGAGAATCGGGATATGCATGCCGGCCGGTGTGCTTCCCTTTTGGATCACATGCTCAATGGTCCCCTGATATTTCTCCGGATTCAGTTCTTTGTATTTCTCATTGTAATTCCGCGGATGTGTGCCTTTGTAGCGGACGCGGCGTTTGTGTTCTTTCTGTTCTTCCATAAAATGTTCTCCTTATACTTCAAATATATTTAATCGAACATGTGCGTTCGAATATTTTCCAGATCAATTGGTTCTCCTGTCATCGGCTGCAGAAAGTGCAGTTTCCAGGCATGGAGCGCGGCACGGGTACCGCCGTCGCGGACTCCGTAGAGCGGATCTCCGAAAAGTGGATGTCCAATAGATGCCATGTGAAGGCGGATCTGATGCGTGCGGCCGGTTTCCAGACGGCAGCACACGACGGCCCAGAAAGGATCCTGAAGGACAGCCTCGTAGTGTGTAGTAGCCCACAGGCCGTTCCCTTCTTTACAGATACGCATTTTAGTGATACGTTTCCCAGACGGATCGAAAGAATCAGGGTCATCTCCTGGAATTTGCTCCATGGAAAGACGAATGGTTTCTTTTTGCGTTTCTTCGGAAAAGGGATGGTGTACCAGAGCCAGGTATTCTTTTTTCAGCGCGCCGCTCTCCCGCTGCCGGGACAGTCTGGCAGCAGCCAGCTGATTCTTTGCAAATAGTACCAGACCCGATGTATCTTTGTCAAGACGGCCGATGCAGCGGAGTTCAGAAGGCGCTGTCGGTGTTTTTAACAGGGATGCGGCAGCATGTGTCAGGGAGTCGGAATAATGGCCGTGGGAAGCGTGGCAGACCATACCGGATGGCTTGTCTGCGACACAGAGATCACTGTCCTCATAGAGAATCCGTACGCCGGCAGAATCACCTGATACCGGCAGAACCTGATCTTCGGAAAGGTGGGGACACTTCTGCTCATATCGAAAAGTGATCGTATCTCCAGTCTGGACGACTGCATTTGTGCGGCAGGAAACACCGTTTTTCTGAATTCCATCCGGAATATATTTGGCATGGCGGATTTCACGTGGTGTCAGGTACAGAAAACGTTTTAGAATTGTTTCCACCGACAGTCCCCCCTGTTCCGGAAGGACAAAGTGACACAGCTGCTGATAGTCAAATTGCGGCATAAAAGATTTTCTCCTCTTCACAAGTTCACATAATCATTTTATGTAAACTATATAAATACAAACAATTCAGTACGATGATGGTACACTATCTCTAGACAAAAACAGGTTTCACAGATCTCGCAAACCACGTTCTGTTTTACCGATTCGGCAAACAAGAAAATTTTATTTACAGATCCTCTAAGATCACCGTAAACGGCCCATCATTCACCAGTGATACTTCCATCTCAGCCCCGAACACTCCCGTTTCGACAACAGGAACCTGTTCCCGTGCTTTCGCGACCATATATTCATACAGTTCTTCTGCTCTGTGCGGCTCGCCTGCTTCCGTGAAGCTTGGACGGTTTCCTTTTTTACAGTTGGCATACAGGGTAAACTGTGAAACCATCAGAAGCTGTCCATCCACATCTGCCAGGGACTTGTTCGTCTTTCCATTTTCATCTTCAAAAATACGCAGTCCCAGCAGTTTTTTCATATACTTGTCTGCTGTTGCTTCATCGTCCCCCTGGCCGACACCGATCAGAACCAGAAAACCTTTCTGAATCGATCCGACAACCTTCTCTTCCACCGAAACACTTGCTCTTTTTACACGTTGTATAACAATTCTCATCTTTAAAATCCTTTCATAAAATGACCCTCCTCTTATTTTTAAGAGGAGGGTCGTTTCTCCTATGTTCTGTTTTGATCAGATGCTGAAAATCTTGCGGATTCCCGCTTCTTTAACTTCAATTGCCTGTTTGATCATATCTACGGTTCCATCGATACCGAATACACTGCTGTTCAGGCACAGGTCGTAGCTGTCTACCTCGCCCCAGCGTTTGCTGGTGTAGTAATTGTAGTAGCTTGCACGCTGTTTGTCGATCTTTGTGATCTTGTCTTTTGCTTTTGCATCGGAAAGATCATACAGCTTTGCGATACGGCGGATGCGATCCTGCATATCTGCTTTAATAAAGATGCTCAGCACGTTCGGATTTTCCTCCAGTGCATAATCTGCACAGCGGCCTACGATGACACACGGACCGTCCTGCGAAATCTTCTTGATGGCATCAAACTGTGCCAGAAATACCTTCTGGTTCAGCGGCATATCCATCATGGTAGATCCATAGCCGAAGGAGTAACTGTCCATAACCAGAGAGTATAAAAAGCTGTTGGTTGGTTTTTCATCGTGGTTTTCGAACAATTCCTGGCATAATCCGCTGTCCTTTGCTGCTCTCTCCAGCAGCTCTTTGTCATAGTACTTAATTCCCAGGTCATCCGCTAAAATCTTACCAATGGAATGTCCGGCGCTTCCGTACTGACGTCCAATCGTTATGATAGTTTTCATATAATCCGCTCCTTTCCATTCCGTCACAATAATCTGCTTTCACAGATGTAGTAACTCGCGTTTTTTCGTTACATCTAGTATACTACAGAATTCACAGAAAGTACAGAACATTTTGATAAAACTTATACAAATTAACTATATACTTTTTGAAATATCATTCTTTTTAAGCAGCTTCAGACATTTTTTCGAAACTGCAGCAACAGATTGGAAAAATATTCCGGAAGCGGCGCCTCAAACTCCATATAGGCACCGGTCCGTGGATGGATAAATCCAAGTACCATCGCATGCAGCGTCTGTCCCTGCAGGTTTTTCACCGGGCATTTCTTCGGGCCATAAACCGCATCGCCAAGCAGCGGATGCCCGATACTTGCCATATGGACACGGATCTGATGCGTCCGGCCGGTTTCCAGCTGGCATTCAATATACGTATAATTTCCAAAGCGTTCCAGCACACGGTAATGTGTGACCGCCGGTTTTCCGTTCCGTTCATTAATCGCCATCTTTTTCCGGTCTGTCGGATGGCGGCCGATTGCACCGCGCACGGTTCCCTCGTCCTCTTTCAGATTCCCATGGACAATTGCCCGGTACTTTCGGGTAATGGAATGTACAGAGAGCTGTTCTGCGAGGCTCTGGTGGGCGAAATCGCTCTTACAGATAACCAGGGCACCCGTTGTGTCCATATCGATTCTGTGGACG
>OLOQ01003826.1_pt1 | contig 10663 bp, 7 predicted proteins | sample 1673101 | NCBI WGS metagenome assembly OLOQ01 (sample SAMEA3136754, study PRJEB25190) | human gut metagenome | biome: human gut; feature: human-associated habitat; material: faeces | place: Austria | collected 2013 | reverse complement strand
CCGGTGGTGAAAAACAGAGAATCGGAATTGCAAGAGCATTTCTCCATGAATGCCCTCTGATCCTGCTCGATGAGCCTACATCGAACCTCGACTCTTTAAACGAGGGAATCATTTTAAAATCATTGAAAGAATCGGCCAAGAAGAAAACGGTTGTCCTGGTATCCCACAGAGTATCCACAATGAACGTGGCCGATGTAGTATATGAAATGGAGAACGGCAGAATTTCTTAATAAATTCTTAGAACTGATAGGGTATCTCCAGAAACTGCAAATCATGATGCATGCCGGATGGAACATACAATCAGCGAAGAATCTTTCCAGAAGATTCAGGAACTGGTGAAGAAGATAAAAAAGAAGATTCATCAAAGGAACAAATGGAAAAACAATGGCAATGCCATTAAGTCAGTTGTTCGAAGTTTTGTTCGATAGCTCAGTTGTTGTCAAATATCCGATATTTTGAACTCAAAAAGCCAAAAACAGGTATGCCAAAAAGACAGATGCTGTCCATCTGCCAAAAAGAAGGATATTCAGTTGCAGAACTTACCGATATCCAAAATGAATTGCGCTGATTCCACGGAGAGGCCGTTGAAACTGCCGGAACCTGTCTTTCACTGCGTGGACATATTTCATCATCAGCCGGATAATATCGATGTGCCTTCCAGAATCCCTGCGCATGAAGAACTTTCTGGCTGTTTTTAATGCTGAAGAAAAGTCAAGTTCATAGAGATACTTGTTGCTGCCATCCCGTTTCTTTTTCAGGTTTTCTTCTGCCGCTTCGTTTGCGATAAAAATGCCGAAATTGCATTGGAACAATTGGTGCCTGACACAATAAACTTGCAATAGGCTGCTTTTTTCTGTTGAGCAAGAAGTATCTTTTAATTCATATTTAGGTGGTTTGTCAATAGCAATAATATTTAATGCATAATCTGATTTAAGAGTGAATTTCAAATTTTAGATTTTCAATAATCATGGGATAAAAATAACAGGGAGGATTATAGTTTTCGGAATAAAGCCGATATATAATATTAGAAACAATAAATAATAAAGAACGGATTCAGAGAAGGAGGACAAAGGATATGTCAATGAATGTGAATACAACGGGTACTGTTTATGGAAGTTATCAGAATACCTACAAGGCAGGTACAGTAGATAAGAAAAAAGAAACAGCGAAAACAACAGAAAATGATAAGGTCAAGAAAAATGTGACAGAAAGTATAGCCGAAAAAAATCTAAGTAAAGAGGCACAAAAAATGCTTAAAGATATGCGTGGCTCAAGAACAGATATGGACTTTATGGTTGCAGATTTTGAAAATGGTGATAATGCTAAAGATATTTTAGCACAAAGTGATAAAGAGTTTACGGTTATTTTCTCAAAGGAAGAAATGGAGAAGATGGCATCCGATCCCAAATATTATGCTGAAAAGATGCATAGTATTGAAGGTGCTTTGCGTATGTCGGATGAAATCAATGCTCAGTTTGGATTTGAAAGAGCATTTGGTAAGACAAACGGAATAGAAAACAGTGCAGATACTGATACAAAAATAACAAAGTTTGGTATTTCTTTTAATAGTGATGGAACTACAACATTCTTTGCTCAATTAGAAAAAACATCAGCTAGTCAGAAAGAATATCTTGAAAAAATTCAGGAAAAGAAAGCTGCGGAGAAGAAAGAGGCGAAGAAAAAGGAACAATTAAAGCAAATTGAAGTAAAAAAAGCTACTGTTCAAGCAAATTCAAAAGATGAACTTTTGGATAAAATTAAAAATATTGAATGGAATTCTATCAAACCAGAGGATAATAAAATCGGTGGAAGATTTGATTTTTCAATTTAGTATATTTAGATGGGGATGATTACATAAAGTATGGAGGTAGATTCATTATGAGAAAACGTTTTTTTTCTATTATTGTATGTGTTGTCATGCTTTTTACAATGAATGTCACAGCTTTTGCGGCAGAAACTCAGGAAAATTATTCGGAGACGGAGAAAACAATGACATTTGAAATAACTCCGACAGCATTAACTTCTGGATCATCACGACATTCTGTTGGAATGTTAAATTCCTTTTTTGGAACAAATGATACAGTGGCAACTTCCGCTCTTGGTTCTTTTACAATCAGCAGCACATCTGTTCCGTCAGGCTCCACAATCAGTAAAATAGTGGTTACATCCACAAAAAGTAGTGGAAGTAGTGGAAACATCGAATTATTTGTTGCTAAAGATGAGGATAATGGAGATGGCACATTTGACAGATATACAGACAGCAAAAGTTGGAATAGTTCTCTTACTTTTGCAGATTTTGGCAATTATAATTTAAGCCCTGTTGGAAATTATTATGTTCAATTTGAATCTACAAGGTATTCAACGGGAACTGTTGCAGCAGCAACATTAAAAAATATTTATGTCACAGTATACTATCATTAAAATTTTATAATCCCCATTCTAAACAAGCAAAGATGTTGTTATTCAGTTAGCAGCATCTTTGCTTTTAATTGTATAATTGATATGACTATTGAGTTAGAATGACATTGATAGCGATAGAAAGCTATATATTACAGAAGCAGACTTTGATAAAAAAGCATTTGAGAGATTATATAAATTGAATATTATATAATCAGAGGTATATAGAACATGCACAGAGACACTATATTTCAATATGAAACAATGGTGCCTGACACAATAAAAACGCATAGCCAAACTTCGCTCGGTATAACTGCCTGATTGTGTCGAAATTCGTATTTTATCAATTATATCTGATAAAACTGGATTTGCGGTATTGAAAATCAGTTATAGCCGTGGTACCATATAGACAGTTTCAGAAGGGAGGCTGGTCTACATGATTAAACGAGAAATTTATATGAGCCGTATCCGTCCTTTTATCGGAAATGAGCTGATAAAGGTTCTGACAGGGATTCGCCGTAGTGGAAAATCTGTCATGCTGAGCCTGATCCAAGAGGAACTTGCCCAAAACGGGGTCCAACCAGAACAGTTTATTTCCCTGAATTTTGAGAACATGAGCAATGCACACCTTTGTACGGCTGTTGCATTGCATGATGAAATCCTTCGCAGAACAAAAGAAATCAGCGGCAAGGTTTATCTGTTCTTCGACGAAATCCAAGAGGTGGCTGATTGGGAAAAATGTATCAACTCTTTCCGGGTGGAGCTGGATTGTGATATATACATTACCGGTTCCAACGCCAAGCTGCTTTCCGGTGAGCTTGCCACTTATCTTGCCGGACGGTATGTGGAGTTCGTGATTTACCCGTTTTCATTCAGAGAGTTTATGGAGCTGTATCACACCGTTTACGAAGGTGCAGACGAAAGACAATGCTTTACAAAATATCTGACGCTGGGAGGAATGCCCTATTTGAGCAACCTTCGCTACGACGATGCCGCCAGTCGTCAGTATTTGCGGGACTTGTTCAACTCCGTAGAGCTGAAAGATATTATCAAGCGAAACAATATCCGTGATGTGGATATGCTGGAGAGAATTATTGCTTATATAACTTCCAACATCGGCACTACCTTTTCTTCCACAGCCATTTCCAAGTATCTGAAAAGTGAAGGGCGCTCCGTTTCACCAGAAACGGTACTGAACTACATCAAAGCCTGCACGGACGCATTCCTGTTTTATCAGGTGAAGCGCCAAGACCTCCAGGGAAAGAAAATCCTGACCGTCAACGAGAAATACTATGTTGCAGATCATGGTGTCCGGGAAGCCGTGTACGGTGGCAACATGAAGGACATTAACCTTGTCCTTGAAAATGTTGTCTACATGGAGCTGCTGCGCCGTGGTTATTCTGTGACTGTTGGGAAAGTCTCTGACAAGGAGATTGACTTCGTATGTGAAGATCATGGGAAAAAGCTGTATGTTCAGGTTTCCTATCTACTTGCCTCGGAGGAAACCATCCAGCGTGAGTTTGGGGCGTTTGCCGGTGTTCGTGACAATTTCCCGAAATACGTTGTAACGATGGACGAACTGGATATGAGCCGAGATGGAATCAAACACCGCAATATTCGTGACTTCCTGCTGGCAGAGGAATGGAACTGAAATGTTCTTCTTTCACCAGAAGATATGCAGAAGTTCTTCCAATGCCGAGAATGAAAAAACAATGGTGCCTGACACAATAAATATTATGATATGTCTGTATTTAACCGCTGTATAGAAACCGGGAATGTTCTCTTAATACTGGAATGTTGGCAGGATGTCCACCCGGCGCTTGTCAGTATCCCAGTGAAATGGGAATACAGCTCGCCGTATGGACTTTTGTATGCTCTGAATCCGCCGGATGATGTTATGCAGTTTGAAAACAATGGTGCCTGACACAATAAATATTCTTTCCGGAATTCTTGCAGAGATGGGAGACATTTCGAGATTTGATGATGTTAAGGAAATACAAAAATTAAGCGGATTAGGTCTTGTAGCATGTAGCTCAGGAAAGCATAAGGGAGAGACCAAAATCAGTCACAGAGGACGCAAACGACTCAGATACTGGTTATTCCAGGCGGCAAAGTCAGCAGTGGCTCATGCGGAGGAAGTTAAAGAACTCCATGTGTACTACACGACACGCCCTGCCCTGACAATCCGCTGAAAAAGATGCAGTCACTGATTGTGATAGCCTGCAAGCTTTTGAGAATCGTTTATACGATTCTGAAGAAGGGAACGGTCTATGATCCGAAGAAGATGCTGATGGACATCAGGCGGCCGGAAAAGAAGGAAGCGATTGCAGCATAAGACAATCGACAGCATTATTTATTCCAGAGCCTTGCCGGGTTGCGGATGATTCCGAAATCGGGCAGGGTTCTGGAAAGAAACCCGATAACGATGGAGTGCAACAAGCACTGCATCAGCACAATGACCAGCAGGTAACGAAACAAGGGAAGCGTCCACGGAATATCCGTACCCTGCGGAAAGGGCAGGTCAGTAAAATCAAAATATAAACAAGAGCTGTAGCCTGCAGTAGTTCACTCCGTAGGGCAATGACCCTGTTAGAAAGCTTAGCGGGCACTCGGTGTATGAGCAGGTGGGACGAAGGAAGTTGGTACACGATACCATTAGACACGGAAGGTTCACCATCATAGTTAACAGAGGATTTATAGCCTTTATAAAGCAAAACAAAGGGACGCTTTATAAACTGCACCCTCTTCTAACTATTCAGTACAAGATACAATGACTGTCATACACTTGTGGCTCTGTTTTATGAGGTAAATATTTAAAGAAAAGCCTGAAAAATCAGTGATTTAGGGTTTGACATTATAGGAGACTTCCTGTATAATGAAAAGGGAACTTTGACATATCTTTTCGGTTTACGAAAAAGATCACAGTCGTCAAGTCCGAAAAAGATGCCTATAAGCATGTGCTTAAGGCGATGAAAAAGCGTGATTACAGCACTAGCTATTGTGCGGACGGAGCGGTGTATTACGAGACATTTGTACTCGCATTGCAGCATCATCCGGAGTACAATTATAGTCTGGTCATCTGGAAGAGTACCGATGGAACATTTGATTACCGGGCAGGTAATGACCTGAGTGCGGCGCAGATCACGGGTAAAATAAAACAGGCGAATGCAAAGGCGAACGCGATTATTCCCCGGATTATCAGGGACGGAATGACGCGCAAACAGAAGCTGCGTGCGATCCACAATTATCTCGTGAAAAACTGTGTCTACGATGAGAACGCGCGCAGATACGGATATGATGATGCCTATACCGCATATGGTTGTCTGATTGAGAAAAAGGCGGTATGTCAGGGCTATGCAGGTGTTTTTAACCTGCTTGCCGCAAAAGCCGGCATCTGTTCGATCGCCGTTCCGGGTGAAGCCGGTGGCGGATCACATGCGTGGAATTATGTGAAAGACGGAAGCAGCTACCGCTATATTGATGTGACCTGGGATGATCCGGTGCAGGATCAGGGTGCGAAGGCTGCCGTGAAATAGACTTATTTTTACTTGACACAGGCACAATTTGAACTGACCCACACATGGGATAAGGTAGAGAATGCTTTATAGAGTCGGCGGAAATTTATTTACGGGAATACATAACAGATGAAAGGGAGGATACTACTTATGAAAAAACAGCTTACAGCACTTGTTTTATGTATTTGTATGGTATTGTCGGTGCTGCCATTTTCAAGCACACAGGCAGCTGCAGAGGAGACGAGCAGTGTTGGCACAAGCAATATTAGCATCGGAGACTATATCAGGCTGGGAAACTATAACGGGCAGCCAATCTTATGGCGCTGCGTCGATGTTGATGAGATGGGACCGCTCATGCTCTCCGATCAGGTGCTGGCAACGATGGCTTATGATGCCAAAACAAGTGAAAACAGCGCTACGCGTTCGCACAGCCGTAACCTAAAGCGTGGGACATATGGCTCAAATCAATGGCGTGACAGCAATATGCGTTCCTGGCTGAATTCCAAGGCGGAAGCCGGGAAGGTAGAATGGCTTTGCGGAAACCCTCCAAAGAGTGGCTTTGTAGGAGAGAATCCATATGACCAGGCAGCAGGCTTTTTAAACGGCTTTAAGGAGGACGAGATCGCAGCGATTAAAACGGTAACCCAGCGTTCGATCGTATCCCATCCGGAATATAATGCGGGAATGATCGAAGGCCAGGGGGCAGATCTGCCTTATGACACAAATATAGAAGCAGCCGCTAACGGATTTGATCAGGCCTATTATGAGAACGTTACGGATAAAGTATTCTTAATGGATGTAAAGCAGATAAACAAAGTCTATCAAAATAACAGCCAGCTTGGAGACAGTTATCATATTGCTTATAAGGGTGGCGTGAGGTGGCCTTACTGGCTGCGGACTCCGGTGACGGATTGCAACCACGATATGCGCTATGTGGAGACGGATGGAAGAATAGACAGAAACGCTCCGTATTTAGGCTTTTATGGTGTCCGTCCGGCGTTTTATCTTGATACGCAATATTATCAGGTGACTGGTGGAGACGGTACAGCTGATTCCCCTTACCGCGGTGCAGCCGTAAATAAACCGGAGGAGAACTTTACAGTTTCCGGAGATGGACCAACACCGGGGCAGGAGTGGGATGTTTCGCTTGACAAGAGTATACAGTTATATCTTGGACCGAATTATTCCAAGAGCAAGAAATACGAATCTGCCACGATACCTATCCAGGTCATCCAGAAGACGCGCAGCGATAATGAGAATATGGTTGTCGTCATCTGCGGTGAAGGTTACACAAAAGGCGAGCAGCAAAAATTTGTTGCAGCTGCCAAACGGTTATGGGAAGGCGCGATGCAGTATGAGCCATATAAGACGTACAAGGATCGCTTCAATGTATATGCATTATGTACGGCATCGGATAAAACGTACAGTGCCATTGATGGATATGACAGTACATTTTTCGATGTATGGGGAAAGAATATATCCGTGAATGGAAGTCAGTGGAAGAACCATATTTTTGAACGGTGTATCGGACCGGCGTTTATCGAGAAAGTGCATGATGCCCATATTCCGCAGCAGGCAGATCCGAATGTAGATTGGGATTTTGAAAAGTATAAATATGTACATGACTACATCAGCCAGTTCGTACTTCTGGTCAATTCTGCAAATGATTTTGGCGGGGCATTCAACGATCTTGATTACGGATTCCATTATATTGTCAGCCCTGCATACAGCCAGCGTGCAGTCGAAACGCTTACGCATGAGCTTGGTCATGGTCTGTTATGGCTTGGAGACGAGTACAACAGCGGATCTTTTATGGGAGAAGCGTCTGAAAAAACTTCGCTAAACAGAACGGGGATCAGTGATCCTGAACAGGTAAAATGGAGACAGCTGCTTGGCTTCCGGAAGACATACAGTGTTCCTCATACAGATTATGATACGGATAAGATTTATAATTCCAGCCGTGAATGTATGATGCGCCAGACCTGGAATGGTTTCTGCGAGGTATGTAAGCTGCAGGGAAATAAGCGGATGCGCCAGCTGGTCACAGAGGGTCCGGATCTGTATGTGGCAGAACCGGAAGTGACAAAGCGCACAGATGCATATACGAAGCTTTCAGATTTTAGTGATGCAACCGGTTGGGGTTATACAAAATTTGACGCAGACAAAAAGACACGCCTTTTGACAGGGGCAGATAAAATTACTTTCCAACCGACAGAGATGAAGGGGCAGAAGATTGAGCTGCGTACAATCGTGCAGAACCTTTCCGATACAAAGCTCAGTCAGGTGACATTACAGGTATGGGTAAACCATGCTGACGGAACCATTGCTACTGCTGATGGTCAGCCTGTAGCAGCGTCAGAAACGTTCAAGATTCCGCTTTGGACGGAAAAGGGCAATTTCCGCCCGAAGGGAACGTTGGAATATCATGGAAGCGATTTTAATTCCGGTTTGAAAAATTGTTCCCTCTTATATACCATCCCGTCCAATGCAGATCTGCGAACCGGTGACACGGTCGGATATGCAGTGAGGGATGAGCAGGGAACTGTTCTTGCTTACGAAGGAACGCTTCCAAACAAAGGTCAGGATATCTTGCCGGCACCGGAGCCTGCAAAGAGTTATACAGTTACTTTTTGTTATAATGACGGAAGAGAAAATACAACAAAAACGACCGGAATCAATGGAAAACTCGGTGATCTTCCGGCACCGGCCCGTGAAGGATATGTGTTTGACGGATGGTATACGACAGGTGGTGAGAAAGTTGATTTGACAAGAGTATATAGCAGCAATACGGTGTTGTATGCAAGATGGAGTGAATATATCGCACCGTCACCGAATGTTAAGAAAGCTCCGGTCATTCTGCTGGCGACAAGCCCGGATACAGTGACCGAAGGAGAACAGGTCATGTTAAGTGTCAGCGAAACCTCAGGATTTGGTGTGGATTTAAGCGGAGTAACTTACACGGCAGATCCTTCGCTGCCGATATCCGGCACAGGGGAGGCTCAGACGATCCGGCTCGATCAAGCTGGTACTTATACATTTACTGCTCATTATTCCGGTGATAATGAGAAATATCTTGCGGCCGACAGTAATCGTGTTACCGTAACCGTAACGAAAAAAGCGGATGTCAGCGGAGGAACAACGTCAGGAGGTGGATCATCGTCAGGAGGCGGTTCCACGGCAGGAGGCGGATCTTCAGCAGGAGGCGGATCTTCAGCAGGGGGCGGATCCTCGTCAGGAGGCGGTGCAGCAGCAGGAGGTGCCACCGCGGGAGGCGGCGCAGCTAACGGAAATGCATCTGCAACAACTACGCCGGACATCAAGGATTCGGATGGAACGACTGTTGCCATAGTGAACGGTAAAAAAGGAATGATCACAGCAGAAGTGCAGCTTAGTGAAAAGGCGATCGCAAATGCTGAAAAATCAGGTGAAGCAGTTAAACTTCCGGTTGAAGTAAAGGCAGGTAAAAATATAAAAGCTGCATCCACTGTGACCATCAATCTACCGGAGGGTGCAGGGAAAACGAAAGTGAAGATTCCGGTAAAAAATATGACCGTAGGTACAGTCGCAGTGCTTGTCAATGCCGATGGCACTGAGAAAATTGTGAAGAAATCAGTGGCTGCAAAAGATGGAGTTCAGCTGATCGTGGACGAAGACACTACAGTGAAGCTCGTAGATAAGGCGAAAAACTTTAAGGATACAAAAAAACATTGGGCGAAGGATTCCATTGATTTTGTAAGTGCACGCGGGCTGATGAATGGAAAGAGCAGTACGGCTTTTGCACCGGAAGCAAAAATTACCCGGGCACGGCTATGGACGATTCTCGCACGATGGGAAGACGTAGATCTGACAGGTGGAAAGAAGTGGTACAGCAAAGCACGTGCATGGGCTAAAAACCAGGGAATTTCGGATGGCAGCAGACCAAATGCTGCGATAACGAGAGCCGAGGCGATCACAATGCTATGGCGTGCGCAAGGAAAACCGGCAGCAGAGCAAGAGACAGCTTTTAAAGATGTTTCTTCTGATGAATACTACGCACAGGCAGTGGCGTGGGCCAAAGAGAAGGGTATCGCACAAGCGAATAGCAAAGGACGATTCAATCCGGATGCTGCCTGTACAAGAGCGGAAATAGCCGCATTCCTGTATCGGATGTCGTTGAGTGAATAAACGGTTTACATGTACCATCTGGTATAAAGATAGCAGGAAGGAGATACCTGATTTGAAAAGAACTGCAAAAATCATTTTGACAGGAGTCTGCCTCGGCTTGATTTTACATTGATTTAATCAAAAAAGAAAAATGGACGATACAGAGAAATCTGTATCGTTTATTTTTCGTCTTTTTTAATTTATAGGAAAGTTCTAACTTTGGGATAGCTAGATATGAAAAGGGCCCGCAATTTAGCGGGCACGACAAGTAAACGATAGGTTTTAGAAGATATAGAAGCCTTCAGCTCCAGGAAAGTCTTCACCAAACTCATCGTCTTCATTTAAGAAGTAATCCATATCAAGCAAATCATCCTCACTCATGTGGCGGATGTCATCAGCAGTCATGCCTTCAGGTGGATTCTGTATGTACTTGTTTCTGATTTCATCTGAACGTTTTGACATAGTATTTTCCTCCGTTTTTTACATTCTATCACAGAGGAAGGTGTGATGTATATATTTATGCTGATGAAGTATATGAGAGCCTGCCCATAGCGTTACTGTTCAGACCATTGTAAAAACTGACGAAATTTAAAAAAATATATTTGTGG
>OLOQ01003823.1_pt1 | contig 10673 bp, 8 predicted proteins | sample 1673101 | NCBI WGS metagenome assembly OLOQ01 (sample SAMEA3136754, study PRJEB25190) | human gut metagenome | biome: human gut; feature: human-associated habitat; material: faeces | place: Austria | collected 2013 | reverse complement strand
CGCCAGCTCGACTGCGCTGATGAGCTCACCGGGCGATTTTGCCTCCTGCCCCACACTGACGGGATACGTAAGATACAGCTTCTCCGAAGCGCCGCACAGCGCGGCGTAGGCGAGGTACTTTTCCTGTAACATGCGGTCTTCGAGCACATCGGAGACGGGCAGCTCGAGCGCAAGGAGCGTGCGGCGCTCCGGCTCGCTGAACACACCGTTTACGGACGGAATGAGCGGAAACTCGCCTTGCACGGCGCCGAGCAGGAACACGGCGCGCGGCGCGGACTGACGGATGCGGTCTGCGGTGCCGAATGTGATGCTGTCCATGCTCTGCGGAATGTCCGAAACATCCTCGCCGCTGACGATCTCCTTTAAGAGCCTTCCGTATTTTTCCCCCGTGATGATCTGTTCACCGAGCACGCCTGCCATTTGGTCGAGTACTTCCATGAGCAAATCCCAAATGCGCATTTGAGCGGCGGAAAGGTCATCGCGCCCGGCATTTTCGAGCGTGCGGCAAAATATCGGGAAGCTTTGCTCCAAAGCAAAATCGATGAGAAGCTTATAAACGGCTTCGGAGATCTGCTCGCCGGAAGCGTGTGCGGTGTGCTCGGAGAATTTTATAAGCGGTGCGGTGACGCGCTCGCGCAGAGCGTTCAGCGTGCGCAGTGTCTCGGCCGCGGTGTCATCCATCGGCTTACCGAAGCCGTCCGGGTGTTTTGTGAAAGGGTTGCACCAAGCGGACGCGCCGTTTAATTTCCAGGTATAAACGTAGTTTTCAAGCTGTGCGAGCTCTTCTGCCGTAAAGTTTGTAATGCCCGTTTTCAGCATGGCGAGCACATCTTCCGAACGCCATTTGCGGCTGCCCGAAACGATTTGAAACGCGGAGAGCACGAAGCGCATCAGCGGCTCGGCATCAACCGTGCGCGCTTCGGAAAGAAACGCCGGAATTTCCCAGCGGCGCAGCGCGGCGGCAAACAGCCGCGTGTAGCGTTCGCCGTCACGGCAGATGACGGAAATATCGCGGTAGCGGTAGCCCTCGTGCAAAACAAGGCTGCGGATTTTAGCCGCGGTGAAGTCCGCTTCCTCATACGGAGAGGTCGCGCGGAAAACACACACGTTTTCAGCTGTATCTGCTTGCTGTACGTGGCCGGCGTAGGTGCTTTCCACGGCGCGAAGTGCATCGTTTTGAAAGCGATACGGCGTTTTACAGTACACAGGCGAAAGCACACCCGTACCGCTCTCCTTTGCAAGGCGCATCAGGCGCGAAGCGGTGCGGCGCACGGTAGAAAACAGGTCTTTGCGGCTCGTGTCGAGATCGTCGCAGCACAGCGAAACACTGACTTTTTCCGCATGGCGCAGTGCGTGGCGCAAAACGCGGTACTCCTGCACGGTGAAGCCGTCAAACGCATCGACGGCGACATAAGCATTTCGGAAAAAATCCGGATGGTCGGCCAGCAGGTCATCAAGGCGCGTCAGGTCGTCGAGCGGATCGAGATACGTCTGCGCGACGAGTGCTTCATATGTACCGTAAATGAGCGCGATCTCTTTTAGTTTGCGCGAAAGGCTGTCTTCTGTGACGGCTTCGGCGGTTTTTGTGAGCATATCGGGCTCAATGCCGCAGATTTTCATTTCACCGACGGTGTTCAATAAAACGTCCGTCATGCGATCGGCGCTTTTTTCAAACAGCGTGAGTTGGTCGGCGCAGTTTTCAAGCGCCAAGGTCATCAAAATACGCCTGCCGCCGTCCGTTAAACGCTTGCCTGCACCGCCGCCGTACTGCAAAAATGCCGCCTGCGCAAGGCGCGTAAAGCTGTACACCTGCACACGGTTCGCGGTTTCAGCACCGTATTCCATAAGCAGCGCGCGTTCGGATTCAAACGTATATTGTTCCGGGACGATCAAGATCGTTTTCGGCGCAGTGCTTTCCGCAAGGCGTTTACGCAGCAGCGTCGTTTTGCCCGTGCCGGCGCGGCCGAGGATCAACTCCAGCATTCTTCTTCCCCCTTTTTCCATTTAGAGCTTATATTGCTCTTATTTTAGCACATGTGCGCTCACGCGTCAAAGAGTTCGCGGAGACGTGAGAAAATTTCCGCCACCTTGAATTTGACTTCGTAGCTTTCCGGTTCACGCACGAGTGTATCGGTATCATCAGGCAGGTTGGATAGGTTGCTTGCACCGGGCATACACAGCGCCGGAAATACGACGCACCACCAGTTTTTGCCCTCGGCCTTGCCGAGCGAAATGCGCAGTGTGCGGTAGCGCCCGGCGGGCAGCTTGAAGCTCTCGTAGGTGCGGGTCGGAAAGTACATTTCGCAAATTTCCGCTTTGGCGCAGTACGGGAAGTTTTCGGCTTTCAAGACAGAATTTGCTGCCGCTTCAAGGCTTTCAAGGTGCGTGCAGAGCACTGTAACGGCCGTGTCAAAATCTTCCGCATCGCCGTACCACTGCTTGGCTTCCCGCAGCACGGCATCGCGCACGCGAAGCTTTACGGCTTGATCCGCTTCGTCGTTCGAGTTTGCAATGACATGCAGCCGCACGATGTTCTCTTCCAGCGCGGCACACTGGGCGGAGAAGCCCGCCAAATTTAGAAGCACTGTTAAGATCAGCCCGCACGCCATCGCGCGCAGAAGAAGCGTTCTGCTATACAGTGTTTTGATTTTACGCATCATAGATTTATTCTCCCTGCACATTTTTGTCGTTACACAAAATTTCATTTAATTTTTTGTATAAAATATGGACAGAAAATTTGCGGTTTATACTTTTCGCAAAGCAAAATTTCCGCTATACTATATAATAAACTATGAGCATCAAAATGGGAGGAATTTTTATGAACTGGACAGTACCGAACACCGAAAGCCTTTTACGCCGCCTAACGAAACCGAAAGGTAAGATTGACGTGGTTTTGGACACCGATACGTATAACGAGTTAGATGACCAATTTGCGCTTTCGTATATGATGAAAAACAGCGACAAGCTGAACGTAAAAGCGCTGTATGCCGCGCCGTTTTTGAATGATAAATCCGTATCGCCAAAGGACGGCATGGAAAAAAGCTGTGACGAAATTCTAAAGCTGCTGCCGCTTTTAAAACGCGAGGATTTAAAGTCCGTCACGTTTAAGGGCTCGGAAACATATCTCACGGACGAGGACACGCCCGTGCTTTCGCCTGCGGCGGAGGACCTCGCAAAGCGCGCGATGGATTATACACCTGAAAAGCCGCTGTATGTCGTCGCAATCGGCGCTATCACGAATGTGGCTTCCGCCTTGCTTTTGAAGCCGGAAATTCGCGACCGCATCGTCCTTGTATGGCTCGGCGGCAACGCGCTGCACTGGCCGGACAACCGCGAGTTCAACATGTATCAGGATGTTGCGGCGGGACGCATTGTTTTCGGATGCGGTGCGGCGCTTGTACAGCTGCCGTGCGCAGGCGTGGTCTCCGGCTTCACCGTGAGCGAGCCGGAGTTCAAAGACTACTTTCTCGGCAAAAACGAGCTGTGCGATTATTTGGCACACTATGCCATTGAAGAAGGACGGCGCTGGGCGCAGGCGGAAACATGGTCGCGCGTGATCTGGGACGTGACGGCGGTGGCGTGGCTTTTGGACGGCGAGTTCATGGACGACACGCTTCTGCACAGCCCTATTCCCCAGTATGACGACACATGGACGCCCTCGAACACGCGGCATTTTATGCGCTATGTGTACAATATCCACCGCGATGTTTTACTCAAGGACCTTGTGCAAAAATTGACGAAAAAGTAAAATTTTCGTGCAATTTCGGCTTTTACGTGCTATACTTAATTTTACAGTAAACAGAATACGCACCTTTTCCCTTATTTTGATCCGAAAGGTTGGTTGTCTCATGAAAAAGCTGATTCTTGTGACCTCGCCGCCCGCGTGCGGCAAAACCCGGCTTTCCAAACGCCTGTGTACGGCGCTGGATCATGTTGTTTATTTGGACAAGGACACGCTGATCCCGCTTTCCAAGCAAATTTTCAAAGTGGCGGGCGAACCGTATGACCGCAGCTCTGCGTTTTTTGAAGCGAACATCCGCGACTACGAGTACGAGACGATCTTGGACCTTGCGTTTGAGGCGCTGCGTTATGCGGACACCGTGCTCATCAACGCGCCGTTCACACGGGAAATTCGCGACACGGCGTACATTCAAAATTTGCGTGCGAAGCTCGGTGAATATGGCGCAAAGCTGTGCGTTATTTGGATCGTAACCGACCCCGCTGTGTGCAAGGCGCGCATGATGAGGCGCTCTTCCGACCGCGACACGTGGAAAATGGAACACTGGGACGAGTACATAAAGGGCGTGAATTTTGATATTCCCGAAAATCTGCGTATACCGGACGACCCAGAAAGTCTTTTGCTGTACTACAACTCGACCGACGACCTTGCGGACGCTTCATTTGCCCGCATTTTACCAATGCTGAACCAAAACTGATTTTAGGAGCCTACTCATGCAGAAAACCAATACCCTGTATACCGCATACGTTGAAGTTTTAAAAGAAGAATTGCTGCCCGCCATGGGCTGCACAGAGCCGATTGCCATTGCCTATGCGGCGGCAGCGGCACGGCGCATTTTAAACGAGCTGCCGTGTGAAGTCTGCGTCACGGCGAGCGGCAATATCATCAAAAACGTGAAAAGCGTTTTTGTGCCGAACACCGGCGGTCTGCGCGGCATCCCTGCGGCGGCTGCGGCGGGGATCATAGCAGGACATGACGAGCTTTTATTGGAGGTTATCTCAAAGGCGACCGAAGCAGAGCAGGCGGAGATCAAGGCTTATATGGAACACACGCCGATCACCGTGAAGCTTTCGGACTCTCCCTATATTTTCGACATTGACATTACGGTGAAAAGTGAGCATCACACGGCAAACGTGCGTATTGTGGGGCACCACACGAATATTGTGCATACGGAAAAAGACGGCGAAATATTGCTCGATACCTGTGCCGATACCCCGGTGGAAAGCACGGACAGCGGCATTTGCGACCGCAGTGCGTTTTCGGTGAAGACGATTCTTGAGTTTGTTGAGTGTGCAGAGCTTTGCGATATTGAAACGCCCGTAAAACGGCAGATTGACTACAACACACGCATTGCGAAAGAAGGTTTATCGGGCAGTTGGGGCGCGAACATCGGCAAGGTATTGCTCGAAACCTACGGCGATGATGTGAAAATCCGCGCCAGAGCCATGGCGGCTGCGGGCAGCGACGCGCGTATGAACGGCTGCTCCCTGCCGGTCGTCATCGTTTCCGGCAGCGGCAACCAGGGAATGACGGCTTCTCTGCCCGTTGTGGAGTATGCAAAAGAATTGAACGTCGGCTATGAAAAAATGATTCGCGCGGTGGCGCTCTCCGACCTCGTGACGATCCACCTGAAGTCCGGCATCGGACGGCTTTCCGCGTACTGCGGCGCTGTGAGCGCAGGCTGCGGCTGCGGCGCGGGCATTGCGTATTTATACGGCGGCGGGCTGAAAGAAATCGAGCACACAATCGTCAACTCCATTGCTATTGATTCCGGGATGGTATGCGACGGCGCAAAAGCCTCGTGCGCGGCAAAAATCGCATCTGCTGTGGATGCCGGCATTTTGGGCTACCACATGTACAAAAACGGACAGCAGTTCCGCGCAGGTGATGGCCTTGTCACGAAGGGCGTTGAGGAGACGATACGCAACATCGGCATACTGGCCCGCGAAGGTATGCGCGAGACCGACCGCGAGATTTTGCATATCATGTGCGATTAAATGTGATAAACAAAGAGACGTTTCTCTGTAGTTTTACAGGGGAACGTCTCTGTTCATTTTACATAAAGCGCTCCGGCAGACGAAAACAGTCCGCTGGGGCGCTTGGTATGTTATAGACTTTGCTTCAATATTTCTTCTGCGCAGCGCAGACCGTCTACGGCGGCGCTAGTGATGCCGCCGGCATAACCTGCGCCCTCTCCGCACGGAAACAGACCGCGCACCGTGGGGCACTCGCGCGTCTCGTTTCGGAGGATGCGCACGGGTGAAGAGCTTCGGCTCTCGGGAGCGGTCAATAAAGCGTCCGGGTCGTCAAAGCCCCTCAGCCGCCTGCCCATGCGGCGGATGCCCTCTGCCATGGAATCGCAGATATAATCGGGCAGCACGGTCCTTAAATCGCCGGGCACAACTCCGGGCCGATAGGTCGGCTGCACGCTGCCGTTCAGCGCAGTCGTTGCGCGGTTTTCAAGCAGGTCGCCAACGCGCTGGCACGGGGCACTGTATGCTCCCCCGCCCGCTTCAAATGCGGCGCGCTCGATTTTACGCTGAAACGCAATGCCGGCAAGCGGATGCGCGGAACCGAAATCCTCCGGCGTGATGCCGACAAGCAGCGCGGCATTGCTGTTTTGACCGTCGCGGGCGTATTCGCTCATGCCGTTTGTCACGACACTACCCGTTTCGGATGCCGCACCGACGACGTAGCCGCCCGGACACATGCAGAACGTGTACACACCGCGGCCGTTTTCAAGGTGAACGTTGAGTTTGTAGTCCGCCGCGCCGAGTGCGGGGTCGCCTGCAAAATCGCCGTACTGTGCGCGATCTATCGTCTCTGCGCGGTGCTCGATGCGCGCGCCGACGGAAAACGGCTTCGGCTCCATAGGTACACAGCTTTTTTCAAACAGCATTTTAAATGTATCGCGCGCACTATGGCCGACAGCGAGAATGACGTGTGCGGTCTCGATCGTCTCATTCACACCGTTTGTCTCGGCAACAACCCCGCAAACAGCATTGTTTTTGACGAGCAGATCGGTCATCTGCGTGTTGAAGCGTACTTCGCCGCCGAGAGACTTAATCTCCTCGCGAATGGCGCGGACGGTTTGCGGCAGCTTGTCCGTGCCGACGTGCGGCTTTGCGTCAAATAGAATGTCTTCGGGTGCGCCGTGCTCGCAGAGCGTTTGCAGTACGAAGAAAATGCGCTCATCTTTCGTGCCTGTATTGAGTTTGCCGTCCGAAAACGTGCCTGCGCCGCCCTCGCCGAACTGCACGTTGCAGCTTGGGTTTAGTCTTCGCATCTGCCAGAAGGTGTTTACGGCCGCTTGGCGTTCTTCTACGGAGCCACCGCGCTCTAAGATGATCGGGCGTAGGCCGGCGCGTGCGAGCAATAAGCCTGCGAACATGCCCGCCGGGCCAAAACCCACAACGACCGGACGCTGCGACAATGTACCGTGCGGCGGTATTGCATAGGTTCTTTTCGGCGCTTTTGTGACGTGGCTGTCGCGCACGCGGGAAAGCAGCTTGTCTTCGTTGCCGTCCGTTTCCACATCCACGGTAACGACAAAGCGCACGTCCTGCTTTTTTCTGGCGTCGACAGAGCGCTTGACAAGTGCCAATTTTTTGAGCTTCTGCGCATCGGTACGCAGTTTTTTGGCGGCTGCGCGGCGCAAAGCTTCGTCCGTATAGTGAAGCGGCATGGAAATGTCGCTGATGCGTATCATCGTTTTTCCTCCTTCAGGCAGCGATAGGCTGCGCTTTTTCCGGCTGTGATGCCGCTTGCCCACGCAAAATGCAGATTGTAGCCGCCGCAATCGCCGTGGATATTCAGCATCTCGCCCGCAAGGTAAAGCCCCGGGGCTTTTTTAGATGCCATCGTGTGCGGGTCGAGCTCCGTAAGCGGCACGCCGCCCGCCGTGACCTGCGCCGCAGAAAAATCTTTCGTGCCGGTGATGTCCAACCTCCAGCCTTTAAGGAGAGAAGCAAGCTTTTTAAGCTGTGGTGCTTTGATTTTTACCGCCGGTTCGCTTTGCGCGATGCCCGCCGCGCCGACAAGCATGTAGCCGAGACGCATATTGAGTAGGCCGGAGAGCAGATCGCCCGCTGCACGTGCGGGATACAATTTTGTCATCTCAAGGAGATAATCGAGCACGTCCTGATAGGCCATGTTCGACAATAGATCAAGCTGTACAGCGAGTGAAGCATATTTCTTATTGCGGATCGTGCCGAGCGCAAAGAACTCGCCGGCATACACGGAAAGGCCGAACACGCAAATACCGGAGATGCCGGTATCCGTAAACTGCACCTCGCCGCTTTCTTCATAGACGGGTTTGCCGTCTGCCAAAAGCACGGCGTTTGCAGGGGCGCGCGTGCCGGAAAGCGTTTTCCACTGCTTTGCGCGCACGGTAAGCTGCGTTAAAGACGGATACAACTTTGTCACCGTGTGGCCGAGCTGCTTTGCGAGCGTGTAGCCCTCGCCGCAGGAATGGCGCGGAGATGCCGCACCGCCGCACGTCAAAATGCACTGCTTTGTGAAAAACTGCGTGCCGTCCGTACAGATAAGCGTAAATCCGTTTTTGACTTTCTCGATTTTTGAGACGGTGTATTCTTCCGAAAACGACACGCCGTATTTTTCGGCATCCCACCGCAAAGCGGAGAGTACGGCCGCTGCCTGCTGATTCTGCGGGTATACCCTGCCCTCGCTGTCCGGCTTGGTGACAAGCCCCATTTCGCGGAACACGGCACAAATGGCTTCGGGCGTGTATTCATGCAATAGGTCTTGAATTGCCGTAACATCGCCGTGGTAATGCGCGGGCGAAACGTTTAAATTCGTTAAATTGCAGCGGCCGTTACCGGTGGCGAGCAGCTTTCTGCCAAGCTTTGCGTTGCCCTCCAAAACAAGAACAGAACCGCGTTTTTTCAAAACATGTGCGGCGGCACACGACGCCATAAGCCCCGCTGCACCGCCGCCGATGATGATAATGTCTTTTGTTTCCATTTAAACTTCCTTATTAAATGAACATACCGAGCAGGCCGTAGGAGAAGATTGCCATTAAAATATCCGCGATGAGCGTGCCGCCGATGACGGAGAAAAGCGCGTCTTTAATGGGCATTTTCATCAGCGCCGCGGCAAGCGAACCTGTCCATGCGCCGGTGCCCGGCAGCGGAATGGCGACGAAGATGAGCAGGCCGAACGTCTTGTATTTTTCAATCTGCGCAAACTTGCTTCTGCCCTTGGCTTCCATGCGGTCAACAAGCTTTACAAAGCGCGTGTTGCGCATCCAGTCGAAAATCTTATTGATAAAGAGCAGAATGAACGGCGTCGGTAAAATGGTGCCGATGAAGCAGATCAGCATGGCAGGCAATAAATCTACGCCGAGCATTTTCGCCGCTACAAGACCGCCGCGCAGCTCGATGATGGGCATCATGGAGAGGATGAACACCGTAAGCTCACCCGGAATAATATTTCTGAAAAAATTGACAAGTGCTTCTACCATACTGAATTGTTCCTTTCATGATCCGTTCTTTTTCAAGTTCCTTAAAAGTTCCGCAAATAAGTATACTAAACGTCATGGTTTTTATTTTTCTTTTTAAGAATTATAACTTACGTTTTGCTGACAAAACGTGCTCAAGATGTTTTCTGTGCGGCACAATAGGCTTCAAGGTCGCCGAACGAGTAGCCCGTTTCTTCCCATTTTGTAAGGAGCTCATCTAAGATTTCGGCGTTCGTGCTCGACGTGCTGTGCAGTAAAACGACCGCGCCGGGGTGAATGCGCGGCAATAATTTAGAAAATGCCTGCTCGGGTGTGGGCTGGTCATCCGTATACCAATCGACATAGGCAAGACTCCAAAACACCGTGGAATACCCGAGCTGCTGCGCCATTTTGAGGTTTTCCTCACAGAATTTGCCCTGCGGCGGGCGGTAGAGCTTCGACATTTCGCTGCCGAGAATGTCCCTGTACAGCGCTTCATTCTTTTGCAGCTCGGTCTGAAAGCTTTGGATATCGCCGATCTTCGACATATCCGGGTGCGAATACGTGTGATTGCCGATGGTGTGGCCTTCCTCTGCCATACGTTTTACAAGCTCCGGCTGCGTCTCAAAATAATTGCCGACAAGGAAGAATGTTGCCTTTACGCCGTGCTTTTTGAGCGCGTCCAGAATTCTCTCCGTGTTGCCGTTTTCAAAGCCGGCATCAAATGTGATGTAGATCTCTTTTTTGTTCGCGTCGCCGACATACAGCGCGTCGAAATTTCTTAAATACTCCTGCGAGGCATTTGCAACGGGCGGTGCGCCCTCGCTTTGAAAGCTCAAACCCCAATCGGTAATACCTGCGGCGGCCTCTGCCGCATCCAAACGGTTGACTGCGCGCAAAGCGCAAACCATGCCGATACACAAGAGAATGATTGCCAAAACAACATAAAACACCTGCTTTTTACCGAATATGTGCACTTTCATTCTGCGTTCCCCCTATTTCTTTTTATAAAGAGTATGTGCAGCCGCATAAAAAAGAACCGGGATAGCATTGCGAAGCACATGAAAATCCTGTACAATGATAAAAAGATGAATTGTAAGCTGATTGTAAGAATTCTATTCCCGATTTTGTAAGAGGTATTCTGTATACTTTCAGCATGGAGTGAAAAGGAGGGCATTTTATGCCGGATATGAATAAGAAAACCATTTTGGTTGTGGATGACGACCACGAGATCGTGCGCGCCATTACCATTACGCTGGAGCGCGAGGGCTACCATGTGCTGAACGCTTACGACGGCTTGCAGGCGCTGGATTGCGTGACCTCTCGCGAAGTGCATCTGATCATCATCGACGTGATGATGCCGAAGCTGGACGGACTTTCCGCCGTGATGAAAATTCGCGAAAAGAAAAATCTGCCCATTATCATTCTTTCCGCAAAGGGCGAAGACAGCGACAAAATTCTTGGCCTTTCCATGGG
>OLOQ01003821.1_pt1 | contig 10674 bp, 6 predicted proteins | sample 1673101 | NCBI WGS metagenome assembly OLOQ01 (sample SAMEA3136754, study PRJEB25190) | human gut metagenome | biome: human gut; feature: human-associated habitat; material: faeces | place: Austria | collected 2013 | reverse complement strand
CGGTTTTCAAGCCCCTCTGAAACATCCGGCCCGCGGCGCAGGTCTTCGGGTAACATGGCAGAGACAGCCGCCAGTACCGCACGGTCGAGATACGAAAGGGAAGCGGGGTACTGCTTTTCCTTTTGCAGCGCACGAATACACACCGCCGTATTTTCCGGGACATACGAGGAAATCTCTTCACCCTCGGCACTCTTGCTGCGGATCAGGCTCGCCGATGCAAACGCGCCGTGCGCTTTGTCGCTGTCGTGGTCAATCGCGATACGCTGCACAGTCTGCGGCACGATATTAGAATTCAACGATAAGATTGCCTTGCAATACTCTATACCCAAAATGCAATTTGGCTTTGTGAGCAGCTCTGCGGTTTCTGCGCCGAGTGCCTTTTTCACAGCCTCCGTACGCGCCGCTGCAAACGAAACGCCTTTTGCAACCTCCGGGCGAATATCCGAATTAAACACAGCGGAGTGCAAGTATTCCGCGCAGTGCATGAGGGGAGCGGTATCGCCGGTTTCGCTGCCAAACGTCAGTGTATCTACGCAACCGAGCGCATTTAATAACGAAATGCCGCCGCGTGCAAATTTTTCTGCGCCTGCCACAGCCCACGGCAAGGGCAGCTCCAGCACGAGTGCCGCGCCGTTTTGCAGTGCCAGCCGTGTGCGCGACCACTTATCGAGCACAGCCGCCTCGCCGCGCTGCACAAAATTTCCGCTCATCACACAGACAATGTCGCTGCCGAACTCCTCCGAAATGTGGGAGAGCAGTGCCGCGTGGCCGTTATGCAGCGGATTAAACTCGCAAACAACGCCCGAAATCTTGTTTTTTCCAATCATTTTATAGGAAACTCCTTGAAATTTACATGATTTTGTATTATCATAAGTATAAAGCAATGAAGATCAATTTACAAGCCGCGTTTCCTTATTTATAATTTTGGAAGTGTCGTGCTTATTTTTTGTGCTTTTGCACAGATGATCCAATTCAAATTTAACCATGATTCAGGGGGAAGACGAAATGAAAATTCTGGTCATCAACGCCGGCAGCTCCTCACTTAAGTATCAGCTGATCGATATGGACAACGAGCAAATGCTTGCAAAGGGCAACTGCGAGAAGATTGGCCTTGAAATGGGCATTTTCGGCCACAAGACGGCAGACGGCAGAGAGAAGAAGATCGAAATCCGCATGGCGAACCACACCGAAGCGTTCGAGCAGGTCAAGAACGCACTTCTCGACAGTGAAGTCGGCGTCATTAAGGATCTGAGCGAAGTCGCCGCTATCGGCCACCGTATCGTTCAGGGCGGTGCGCTCTTCAGCGAGTCCGTTCTCGTTGACGAAAAGGTCATCGAGGGCATCGAAAGCCTCATCCCGCTTGCACCGCTGCACAACAGCGCACATGTGCAGGGCATTCGTGCCTGCATGAGCGTTTTCGGCAAGGAAGTCCCGGAAGTTGTCGTGTTCGATACAGCTTTCCATTCCACCATGCCGCAGAAGGCTTACATGTTCGCTGTGCCGTATGAGTACTATGAGAAGTACAAGATCCGTCGCTATGGCTTCCACGGCACCTCCCACCGCTATGTCAGCCACCGCGTTGCAGAGCTCATGGGCAAGGACATCAAGGATCTGAAGCTTATCACCTGCCACATCGGCAACGGTTCCTCCATCACCGCCATCAAGAACGGCAAGGTCATCGACACCAGCATGGGTCTCACCCCGCTTGACGGCTTCATGATGGGTACCCGTACCGGCACGCTTGATCCGTCCGTTGTCACGTTCATCGCAGAGAAAGAGAACCTCACCCCGGCACAGCTTTCCGACCTCTTCAACAAGAAGTCCGGCCTGCTCGGTATCTCCGGCATTTCCAGCGATGACCGCGACATCTGCAAGGCAGAGGACGAGGGCGACGAGCGTGCACACCTCGCACATGAGATGCTCGTTTATCAGATTCAGAAGTTCATCGGCAGCTATGTCGCTGCGCTGAACGGCGTAGACGCAATCGTCTTCACCGCAGGTCTTGGCGAGAACCAGGATACCCTGCGCGAGCGCATCTGCACCAACATGGAATACCTCGGCATCAAGTTCGATCACGAAGCCAACAAGGGCGTTCGCGGCAAGGAGAAGAAAATCTCCGCGCCGGACAGCAAGGTCGCTGTTTACATCGTCCCGACCAACGAAGAACTTGTCATTGCACGCGATACGAAAGCCATCGTTGAAAAGCTGTAATTTCACCTGAAATTCGATACCGGATTCGTTTTTGCGGGTCCGGTATTTTTCATATTTAAGTATTTTAAACGAAAATCGCGGGTTTATTTTCTGTTTTTGGCTTTTGAACCGCAAAAATGGTTGCAAATTTGTAACTATTGTGTTATGATTGTAACTGTATAAAACGATCTGTACCATATTCTGCCGCAACAGGACAGAAACCGGCTTTTGCTTCTACAGGTCGATGCCTTGATAAGGATAGGTGAAAACACATGCAATACAGAAAAAGAATGCTCCGAAAGAAGGGCACGGCTCTGTTGCTTTCTGCGCTGCTATTGGCTTCTGCGCTGCCGCTTGCGGCCTATGCGGAAGAAGTTTCCGCAAAAACAACCGAATACGTGAACTTCCGCTCCGGCCCCGGTACGAATTACAGCTCGCAGGGGATCATCGCTTCCGGCACGACCATCACGGTAACGGATACGAGCAATTCCGAGTGGTACGCCGTGCGTCTTTCTAACGGCTCTACAGGTTATATCTACGCCGAGTATATTTCCATGTCTACCGGCGGCAGCACAAGTAACGGGGAAGAACGCAGTGCCAAAACGACGGAATATGTGAATTTCCGCTCCGGCCCGGGCACAAATTACAACTCTAAAGGCGTCATTGCATTAGGCACCACCGTTACGGTCACCGACACGAGCAACGCCCAGTGGTACGCCGTGCGTCTCTCGAACGGCTCTACGGGCTATATTTTTGCCGAATACATCAGCTTCACGGGCAGCAATACGCCGTCTGCTACGGCGGCACCTACACAGGCGCCATCCAACGGTTCCGAGCAAAGCGCAAAAACGACCGAATACGTAAACTTCCGTTCCGGCCCCGGTACGAATTACAGTTCTAAAGGCGTCATTGCATTAGGCACCACCGTTACGGTCACCGACACGAGCAATTCCGAGTGGTACGCCGTGCGCCTCTCGAACGGCTCTACGGGCTATATATTTGCGCAATACTTGAAGCTGAACAGTTCTTCCTCCGCAACGGCAACGCCCGCACCGAGCGGTTCCGAGCAAAGCGCGAAAACGACGGAATACGTAAACTTCCGTTCCGGCCCCGGCACGAATTACAGTTCTAAAGGCGTTATCGCTTCCGGCACAACCGTCACGGTCACCGATAGGAGCAACTCTCAGTGGTATGCCGTGCGCCTTGCAAACGGCTCCACGGGCTATATCTTTGCACAGTATTTGAAGGTCACCGGCACGTCGTCCGCAACGCCTACACCTACACCTACGCAGGCACCGTCCAATGATGGCACTGTGCAGGCTAAGCTCACCGCAGACGTAAACCTGCGCCGCGGTGCAGGTACGAATTACGGCGTCATCAAGGTCATCGGCACCGGCACCACCGTTACGGTCACAGACGCGTCGAACAGCCAGTGGTACAAGGTAAAGCTTTCGGACGGCACAGAGGGCTATCTGTTCTCCGAATATCTGAAAGTTACTTCCGGCGATATTAATTCTGCCAAGCCTTCCGCAACGCCCACGCCGACCCCGGCGCCGAGCAACGGAACCGTACAGGCCAAGACCACATCCGATTTAAATGTGCGCAAAGGCCCCGGCACAAGCTATGGCATCATCAAGGTTATCGATATGAACGTTACCGTTACCGTTACGGAAGCCACAAACAGCAGCTGGTACAAAGTGAAGCTTTCCGACGGCACAGAGGGCTACCTTGCCGCGCAGTACTTGAAGATCACCTCCGGCGATATCAACTCCGTAAAGCCCGGTAACAGTGGAGATGATAACACCAATAGCGGCAATAACTCCAATGCACCCGCAACAAACGAATACGTCCGCGTTACGGTCGGCCTCAACCTGCGTTCCGAGCCGAACACGAGCTGTAAAGTACTCACCGTTTTGAGCACCGGCACCGTGCTGAACGTGCTTGACCGCAAAACGAGCGGCTGGGTGCATGTGCGTACGACCGGCGGCGCAGAGGGCTATGTCTCGGCAGAATATGTCACAGCATATGACCCGTCCTCGTCCAACGCATCGGTCTCCGTTTCTTCCGTCGATCTCGCACAGTATAAGACCATCTACATTCAGGCTTCTTCTTCCGGCTCTGTCACGTGGGAGAGTAGCGATGCTTCCGTTGCAACGGCAAAAGCCGGTGTTTCCGGTCAGCTCTTCATTTACGGCGCTGCGCCGGGCACGGCCAAGATCACCGCAAAGAGCGCAAATGGCACTGCACTTGCCACCGTTTCCGTCACGGTCTCCGCGCCGGAAGCTGTCCGCTTTGCGTACACAACACCGAATATTATCACAGCCGGTGCATCCTTCAATTTGAAGGCAGTTACGGATACGCAGAAATCCGCCGTGCGCTTTGAGATTGATGGCGTCGGCACCTACGATACCACGTCCTACGATTCCGAAAGTCAGGGCGACAACAACGTCCGTATTTTCTCTGCTTCGGCTACAATCAGTACACCTGGCACCTACACGGTGCGTGCGTATTCGTCTTCCGGCGGCGGTTATTCCTCCGATTACAGAGAGTTCACCATCCTCGTCGTCTCTACAACGGATTCCGATACGACAACAGGCGAGAGCCGCCGCGTAAGTGACAGTATGCTCGACAACATCGCCTCTTATGAAGGCTATGTCCCACAGGTTTCGCCGGACACGCTTGCCGGCAATATCCCGACCGTCGGCTACGGTTACGTTGTTTCCAAGAACACCACATTCTACAATAGCCTGACCCGCTCGGAAGCAAAGGCCATGCTGGCCGATACCGTCAACCGTGGCTCTTACACCACAGAGATTAACCGTTTCATCTCGAGCAACGGCCTTTTGATGAGCCAGTGCCAGTTTGATGCGCTTGCAAGCTTCTCTTACAATGTCGGCGCAGGCTACTGGAACGGCTCCGGCAACTGCTACGTGCGTACAGTCATCATGAACACCGTTGTTCCGCCGCAGGATCTGTCTTCTTCCAATCCGTACGGCGGTAAGGTAACGGCTTCCACACTGCCCATGTATCAGGACCACAGCGCTTCTTCCACGCAGATTACTACGCTTAAGATCAACACAAGTGTGAACATCCTCGATTATTACCGCGACTCAAGCACGAAGCAGAGCTGGTACAAGGTCTCTGCAAGCGGCAAGAGCGGTTGGGTGCGCGCAGGCGATGTTGCTTTCAACAGCACCTCCGGTCTCACGCATGACCTGAACTATGTGGACGCTTACACATTCGGCAGCAATCTGCTGGATTGGCATGTGGCAGGCGGCAACTGCTACATCGGCCTGTATTACAGACGCCTTGCAGAAGCTAAGGTATTCTCTTACGGCAACTACGCCGAGGCATCGCCCTCTAACGGCAACTATAAGAAGAATACATACGGCTACAAAGTCCCGAGCTGCCTGTAAAACTAAACTGCTTTTCATAGTCCTAAAATTAAGCTGTGCATTCTAATGGAGTGCACAGCTTTTCTTTATATGCTCGGCAATGTGTAAAGTTTTGTCACTTTACGTGTTATTTATAAAACGGCAAGCCGACTGCTTTCACACAGTCGGCTTGCTTTTATATTATGCGATCGACCGATCAGCAGCCACAGCCGCCGCAGCCGTTGTTGCAGCCACCACAGTTGTTGCAGCCGCAATCGTTACCGCAGCCACAGCCGCCGCAGCACAAGAGGATCAATATGATAATAATGATCCAAGAGCAACCTCCGCCAAAACCGTTACACATAATTGAACGCCTCCTTTCGTTTACAGTACAGAATATGAAAGTGGGGGAAATGTGTGATTGTCAAAACAAAACTTCAAAAACTTTTTAAATTTAGACGTTTAAGTTAGTATTATTGAGAAATAATTTGAAATAGATATATAACTTAATGTAATTCCTGAAAATCGTATAAAATCACGCTTGACAATATATCCGTTTTGCTTATAATTAAAGTCAAAGAAAGTCAAAGACAAAGAAAGGACAAGAGGCGATCAGAAATGCGAATCAGCGACAGCGTTGCGAATTACATCTTACAAATGCTCAATGATGAAAACGGCATCGCGGAGATCCAGCGTAATGAGCTTGCAAACACGCTGGGCTGCGTACCGAGCCAAATCAACTACGTCATCACGTCCCGTTTCACACCGGAGCAGGGATATATCGTAGAGAGCAGGCGAGGCGGCGGCGGTTACATTCGCATCATTCGCCGGAGCATGACAAAATCCGATTTAATCATGCACATTGTCAATTCCATCGGGCCTAAGCTGGACGCGGCTTCTATGCGCGCCATGCTGCGGAATCTTGTGGAAACGGGCGTTGCGTCCGAATCCGACGCTCACCTGATGATGGCAGGGCTTTCGGATTCGGCACTTGCACCGGCGCCAAAAGAAATTCGAGATCAACTGCGGGCATCGATCTTCAAAAACATGTTGCTCGTACTAAATGCATAAAAAGCCATTTTGAAAGGACGGGATGACTTATGATGTGTCAGAACTGCGGAAAGAATCCGGCAACGACCCACATTAAAACCATCGTCAACGGCAAGTTGGCGGAATATGACCTTTGCTCGGAATGTGCAAGGGCAAAAGGCTACAAGAGTTTTTTTAACTTTGATGATATGGACTTTGATTTCAACAATCTGCTCGGCAGCTTCATCGGTGCGCCGACCGGGCGCAGTAATGCGATGCGCTGCCCGAAATGCGGTGCTTCCTTTGAGGAGATTGCAGAAAGCGGCAAGATCGGCTGCGCAGAGTGTTACAATGTGTTCCGTGACCGCCTGATGCCGACTATCCACCGCATCCACGGTGCAGCAAAGCACAAGGGTAAAGTACCCGGAAGCAATGCGCTGCGCATTGTGGAACCGGCAGGTAAGATTGCCGTTGTGGAAGAACCCACGCCGATTGAAAAGAAACGTGCGGAACTGAAAGAAGCAATCGAAAAGCAGGACTTCGAGCATGCAGTTGAGCTGCGTGACGAAATCAAAGAAATGGAGAAAGGAGATGGGAACCATGCTTAACGAAGAAAAGAAATGGTATGAAAAAGCAGGTAAAGAAAGTGACGTTGTCATCAGCACGCGTGTGCGTCTGGCGAGAAACCTTGCAGATATGCCGTTCCCAAACCGCATGACGCCTGACCAGAAAGCAGCCGTAGAGCGCCGCGTACGCGATGCGATCCTCAGCGGCAACAGCGCCATCGCATCGGATTTCGACTTCGTGCAGATGGATGACCTCAGCAACGAGCAGGCGGTGTCACTTGTGGAACGCCACATTGTCAGCCCGGAGTTCATCGCAAACGCAAAGGGACGCGGATTCCTCATCTCAAAGGACGAGCGCATCTCCATTATGGTGAACGAAGAAGACCACGTGCGTATTCAAGTGCTGCATGAGGGCCTTGCGCTCAGCGAAGCTGCCGAAATGGCAGACCGCATCGATACACTTTTAAACGAATCGCTGCGTTTTGCGTTTGATTCCGAGCTCGGCTACCTCACCCAGTGCCCGACGAACCTCGGCACCGGCATGCGGGCCTCCGTGATGCTGCATCTGCCGGCGCTCACCGAAAACGGCGCAATGTCCAGAATCTCCACGAATCTTTCGAAGCTCGGCCTTGTGATCCGCGGTACATACGGAGAAGGCAGCAATGTCATCGGCGCCATGTATCAGCTTTCAAACCAGATTACACTGGGTCTCAGCGAAAAAGAGGCTGTGGAAAACTTGCAGAACATTACGATGCAGCTCATTTCCGAAGAGCGCAAAACGCGTGCTTCGCTCAGCAAGAACATCAATGTGCAGGACAAAGTAGGCCGCTCCGCCGGCGTGCTGAAAAACGCACGGTTGCTTTCCTGCGATGAGTATATGAAGCTTATCTCCAATGTGCGTTTCGGCATTGCAGAAAAGCTTTTAAGCGGTATAACGCTTGAAGATATTCACACACTGACCGTAGCGGTACAGCCGGCCACCATGGCAGCCGCACACGGCAGCAACCTTTCGGCGGGGCAAAGAGACATTCTCCGCGCAGACGAGGTGCGCAAAGCCCTCAAAGCGCTTCAATAACAGAAAATCAGTAAAGAGAACTGCGATACGGCAGTGATCGAAAGGACGGGAATTTATATGTATAGATTCACAGGTTTTACAGAGAAAGCAAACAATGCCATGAACCGCGCCATCGAAAAGGCGGAGGAACTTGGCCACAATTACATCGGCAGTGAGCACGTGCTCTACGGCTTGATTGCAGAGGGCAGCGGCGTTGCGTTCAACGTGCTGAATAAGCTCGGCATCACGGCAGACGATTACGAACGCCTGATGCAGGAGAAGATTGGCACTTCTTCGCCGACGAACCTCACCACCGCATATTTCACCCCGCGCACAAAGCGCATTTTGCAGATGGCAAAGCTCGCAGCCTCCAAGCTTGGCAGTAACTACGTCGGCACGGAGCACCTGCTCATTGCCATCATTGAAGACGGTGAAAGCTTTGCGGTGCGTTTCCTGCAAATGCTCGGCGTTGACCCGCAGAGCGTTGCAAATGCGTTGTCCTCGGCGCTTTCCGACGGTTATACCGTCGATAAAGCTTCCGGCAATGCGTACCCGAAGGACGAAAACGGCGAAAAGGAAGGCGGCAGTGCACTTGAAAAGTTTGGCCGCGACCTGACAAAGCTCGCAGCCGAAGGCAAGATTGACCCGGTCATCGGCCGTCATAACGAGATTGAACGTGTCATTCAGATCTTGTCTCGTCGTACGAAGAATAATCCGGTGCTCATCGGTGAACCGGGCGTCGGCAAGACCGCCGTTGCGGAAGGCTTGGCGCTGAAGATTCATGAAGGCGAGGTGCCGGAGCTGCTGAAAGGCAAACGTCTGGTGGCTCTTGATCTTACCGGTATGGTCGCAGGCTCTAAGTATCGTGGCGATTTTGAAGAGCGTATCAAGTCCGCCATCGACGAAGTGAAGAAGGACGGCAACGTCATTTTGTTCATCGATGAGCTGCACACCATCATTGGTGCAGGCTCCGCAGAGGGCTCTGCCGATGCCGCCAATATCTTAAAGCCGGCTCTGGCGCGCGGTGACTTCCAGGTCATCGGCGCGACGACCATCAACGAGTACAGAAAGTACATTGAAAAAGACGCCGCGTTGGAGCGTCGTTTCCAGCCGGTACATGTCGGTGAGCCGACCGAAGAAGAAGCGGTGCAAATCCTTGAAGGTCTGAAAGATCGCTACGAGGCGCACCATAAAGTACAGATTACCGATGAAGCCATTGAGAGCGCCGTTAAGCTCTCCTCGCGCTACATTGCAGACCGTTACCTGCCGGATAAGGCCATCGACCTCGTCGATGAAGCGGCGTCCCGTGTGCGCCTCAGAACATTCACTGCGCCGGAAGACCTGCAGGAGATGGAAAAGCGCATCAAGGAAGTCGAGATTGATAAGGCGGCTGCCGTCAACGAGCAGGACTTCGAGCGCGCGGCCGAGTTGCGTGACAAGCAGAAAGCCCTTACAGATGAGCTGGAGCAGAAAAAGAACGAGTGGGCTGCAAAGAATGAGCGCAGCAACAGCGTCGTGAAGGCAGAAGACATCGCCGAGATCGTCGCTATGTGGACCGGCATCCCGGTCGTACAGCTGACGCAGGAAGAAAGCGAGCGCCTGCTGCATCTTGAAGATACGCTGCACAAGCGTGTCATCGGTCAGGACGAAGCCGTCACGGCCATTGCAAAGGCCATCCGCCGCGGCAGAGTCGGCCTGAAAGATAAGAATCGCCCCATTGGCTCCTTCATTTTCCTCGGCCCGACCGGCGTAGGCAAGACCGAGCTGTGCAAGGCGCTTGCGGAGGCCATGTTCGGTGACGAAAAGGCCATGATCCGTCTCGATATGTCGGAGTACATGGAGAAGCACACGGTGTCTCGTCTCGTCGGTTCGCCTCCGGGATATGTAGGCTTTGATGAGGGCGGTCAGCTGACCGAGGCAGTGCGCCGCAAGCCGTATTCCGTCGTGCTGTTTGATGAAATCGAAAAGGCACACCCGGATGTCTTCAACATGCTGCTGCAAATTCTCGATGACGGCCGTCTGACGGATTCGCAGGGCAAGGTGGTCAGCTTCAAGAACACCATCATCATCATGACTTCTAACATTGGCGCGCGTCTCATTACAGAGAAGCAGCAAGAGCGTCTCGGCTTTGCCACTGCGGACAACAAGTCGACAGAAGAAGACAGCGCAGTCGCCGATTTCGAGCGCACAAAAGAGCTCGTCATGGGTGAGCTGAAGAAGGTGTTCCGTCCGGAATTCATCAACCGTGTCGATGACATTATTGTGTTCCGTAAGCTCCTGCACGACGACATTCAGAAAATCGCCGGCAAAATGCTCGAGGGTCTTAAGGGTCAGCTGCGCGACATGGACATCGCGGTCGAGTTCACCCCGGCTGCTGTGGAAGCTGTTGCAAACGCCGGTTTTGACCCGGTTTACGGTGCAAGACCGCTCAAACGTTTCTTACAGAAGCATGTCGAGACAC
>OLOQ01003819.1_pt1 | contig 10682 bp, 11 predicted proteins | sample 1673101 | NCBI WGS metagenome assembly OLOQ01 (sample SAMEA3136754, study PRJEB25190) | human gut metagenome | biome: human gut; feature: human-associated habitat; material: faeces | place: Austria | collected 2013 | reverse complement strand
GAAACAACATCCGTATGCCGCAGGAATATGTGGCTACCGGTCGCTCCCCGCGCGGGAGCGTGGATTGAAACATGCCCGTAAGCTCATTGACCGGGCAAATCCGGTCGCTCCCCGCGCGGGAGCGTGGATTGAAACGAGTCCCGCAGGGTCCACCAACCAATTAAACCCCGTCGCTCCCCACGCGGGAGCGTGGATTGAAACTATAATGAGATTACGGATTACCGCACTGCGGAGGTCGTTCCCAGCATGAGAACGTGGATTGAAACGACATAGACAATTTTCTGACAACACTACGACAGTAGTCGTTCCTCCCTGAGGATAGGAAATTGAAACGAGTAAGAACGGGTGCAAGGGGTTCGGGGACGGCCGGAGGCCGACGTCCCAAGGCGCCCGGCCATGGACCGTCGATAGCTTTATCGACGGTGAAAAGGGTGGCGATAGGATATCGTCACTCCGCGGCGCGGCCTTGTCGCAACCCTTTGGATTTTAATAACCTGTTTTTATATGGAGCCAGTTGTTCTGTGATTTTACCCTTGTGGGAGGCTTTTTATTCAAAAAAATCTGCAAAAAGCGGGGAAAGTCTTGCTTATTAAAAAAATTGCCATTACCTTTGCAAAGCAAAAAAGGGGTATTAGCTCATCTGGCTAGAGCGCGACACTGGCAGTGTCGAGGTGAGCGGTTCGAGTCCGCTATACTCCACTTTGTTAAGGCGAATCTTGTAACTATCAAGGTTCGTCTTTTGTTTTATAATTATAATTGACTGAATTTGAGGCTATGAAACTCGGGTCAATGTAAAACGGGTCAGCTGCAAAACCCGGTTGAAATGTTAAAAAACTACGCGAGTGTAAAAAATTTTTAGGCGCATAGCTTTTGGATTAGAATAGATATTATATCCAAAGTATATTACCAAACAACCACTTATATGTGGGGGACTATGTAAAATTATTGAGCCATGTACATCAGGTCCACCTTGCCTAAAAATTTAAAAACCGCTTTTTTATATTGATCCGTTTTTATCCGCAAATCTCCGTTTTTACCCGAATTTATTCCAAATGTTCCAACAAAATTCGGCTTGACCTGGTAATATAATAAAATAGAGAAGATAAAATGGATAAAGTGCTCATTTAATTCATTTTATCCATCAGCTTGTCCTATGAGTTTATCCGGGAGTCGGTAGCGGTCAATGAGGCGCTGAATATCTCTGAGCCGGGCGATTGTTGTTTCCTCAGTTATTTTGTTGTCACTTATTTCGCCATTGTTCTTATCCAGAGCGAAGTGATAGCACTCATCAAAGTGCATACAGAGATTATCTGTAATCGGATACATCGGGGCAAAAACATCAGTTGTGTGAGGATATGACAGTTCACAATCAGGACCAAACGCCACACAGTAGCAATCATCGGTTGCATAGAGCCAATAATTGTCATCAGTGTTTTCAATGCCTACCCCTTCTGCAATGCAAGCTTTCTCGACTTCCTTGCGCATTTCCCAGCACTGCTCTATAGTTGGCGGGCGCTTTACCACAACGCCCAGACGCACTTGCTCTTTCTCGCGGTCATAGATCTCTACAACATCTCCGGGCTTGAATTGGTTAGTAGCTGAATCATGTCCTCTGAATTTTGCCGACTGTTGACTAAGATCCTCAATCAATGCCGAGCACATCGATCGGGCGTTGAGGTTGCCTTTTCTGTCATACACCCAAAGTTGTCGATACTGGTCGCGTGACACATCGCAGTTTAAAGGTAATTGATAAACGTACAGTGCATAGAGGTGTTCGTTATAACGCTCGTGGTATATGAACTGAGAAATCATTTTCTGAACTCTCTGCCAGTCGGTATACATAAAACTCTGGCACAGCCTCACTTCAAACTCCCTCACGTCCTTTGCGCCTTTAATCTGCTTGACATATCTGTGCATATCCACGCGGTAAACGCAGGGGCTGTCAATGTATGGCGGATTGAGCGCCAACGCCTTGAATTCCTCAAATGTCATGGTCGGTGTTTTTTTGTGTGTGAGTGGTTTCGGTGACGTTATACTTGCAAATTTTTCCTGTTAGGATGCCAATAATCCGCCCGGCAGGCCCTCTTACGGTCATTTCTGATTAACCGGAATGAGCATTTGGCACTATCTGCCTCGTATGAGTCATATATAATGTGTGAATAGCCGGAGGGAGTCAATATCCCGATCTTGCCGTCTTTTTGTGTCACAAAGAATGTCGTAGGATGATCTTCTGTAGTTAGTTCATCCTCATAGATTTCATCCGCAATCGGGGGCATGAGTGTTTCAAGCAACGGCAAACAATCCTTATAAGGCTTTACATGCAGAAAGGGATATGCGACCGAGAGTACGCCCCATTTCATTGTCTTTTTGTACTGCACGAAAAACAGGCGTCGTTCCCATCTCTCCGGGATGATGGCATTGTATTGAAAACGTGTCATCAGAATATGTGGATTGGATAACGACACCAACGCCCATGCCTCTCCATTTGAAACAGGCACAAATACCGGCCTACTGTTTATCGCATCGAATTGGGTAAATACGTCAGCAAAACTGTTGGGCAACAACTGTTCACCTGTCGGTGAAAGCAAACCGACAAACTTATCGTCTCCGGACTTTCGAGGACGCCAATCATACTGAGAATTATACTTCCTGAATTGGAGTAACATTTTGCGGGCTTCCTTATCAGTGCGACCATATAGTGTATTCTCTATCTTCCGCAGGCGCATATACTCCTGCACATCTTCCTGTGAGGGAAGAATTAACGGATTATTGTTTTGATAACACACTCTCCAATAATTGAGGTGTTCGTAATAATCCTTTTGCCCCTCCTCAGAAGTTATCGGACAGACCATGTGACCGCGAAAATCTAAGCTCATCATTATCAATTAGCTCTATTTGTTCGGAAACAACTCCAATCGGGAAGCATCCTGAATAATGGTAGAATATTTAGATAGCCCTCGAAACCGCACATTTTTCTATAAAGAAAATCTGGCAGTAGTTTCTCGCACTCCTTTTCTATCCATTCAGGTATCGGATAAATGCAGGCAGCTATTGAGCCGGCTATGCAGGCCATTGTGTCGGCATCGCCACCGAGCGACACGGCAAGGCGAACCACATCTACGAAGTCTTTACCTTCAAGGAAGCAGATTATAGACTCCGGCACCGAGCCTTGACACGACACATCCCATTGATACCCGGGACGAATCTCATCGACGGTCCGCGTAAGGTCATAGTGAAATGTCTCGGTAATGTAGTCGCGAATCTCATCTTTCGTGTGTCCGTGCTTCGCCATCCACACTGCTGCCGCTACGGCTGAAATGAAAGCCTAACTACATTGAACTGCTGCGGATGGTTGTGTGACACTACAGCGGTACGTCGTGCCAGTTCTAATGCTTCATCAAGTGTTTCGGCATAGAGGCCAATCGGACTGACGCGCATTGCCGCGCCGTTTCCCCAGCTGTTGTAAGGTTGTGGATTGTCACTCCATAGCCACGAATTGAACGAACTTCCATATCCGGCAAACGGATATTTACGACCAAGCTCCTGCATGGTCGCAATCAGTTGCTCATCAGTGAGCCCTTCTTCATCGTAATGGACCAGCCAATACGCCACGGCAATAGTCATCACCGAGTCGTCGGTGAAACGACTACCCTCCGGCAACAACTCAAAGTCATACCGCTTTTGCTCGGTAAATTCATACACCGAACCGATTATATCTCCTGCGATTGCTCCTAACATAACTTATTTACTTGCTGCGATTAATGAAACTTTTGCCTGTTGTACCTCCAATGATTCATCGTAAGCACAGCCCCAACATATATTTATGTCGGAGGGCATACTTTTGATGAAATCAGTCATTGACTTCATCTCTGTCATTGGCGATTGCATATTCTTCGACATCCATATATTGAACAAGATCTTAGATGTGTTTCCAATCTCAATCGGTAATTTACCAATAGCACCTTTTAGCGCATTGGCAATGCAACCCTCGCCATCAGCCGAGCCGATTGTCACATAATTGACCGCATCCTTAGAAAGTGTACTCTCAATATCGGCAACATCAATATTGATATTACCGCAGGTGTTGATAACCCGGTCAATCTCCACAGTGTCGCCGACTATCTCATAATCCTTATATGGGAATTTATATGGTGTGTCAGGAACTTCAAGGGTATCAAGTAGCTCTGCGAAGCTCATATTACCTTTTTTATTACGATCCTTTTTCATAACTGTATCCTTTGTGAAATTAGAATCATCATCCTTATCAAGATTGTCTGATTTCAGAAGATCGAGAAGACGGCTGAAGCTAAAGAATGATCTTTTCTTTTTATTATTTTGCGGTAATATTTCGCGAGGTTTTCCTCCATTTGACGGTCCCACTAAATTTGCCTTTTCAAGCTGATCTATCAATTTGCCTGCTCGAATATATCCTATACCGAAATGGAGTTGTATTTTAGTTATGGATGCGATACCAGACTCAATTATAAATCTGGCAACATCACAAAACAGCGGATCACGTTCATTGTCTATATCCATCTTTGCTAATGGTGAAGATGAAGTAGATAGTATGTAAGAATCGTCAACAGGGACATTTTCTTGAATCCATTCACAAATTGATTCAATCTCTGGAATATCTATAAAACAGCTCTGTATTCGCTTAAAATCACCACAATAATTGAAAAGCATGTCCCCCATGCCAAGAAGCTTCTGCGCTCCTGATATATCAAGAACAGTTTTAGAGTCTGCGTCAGACATAACCCTAAAAGCAATTCGAGCCGGGAAATTCGCTTTGATTATACCTGTGATAACATCGGCAGAGAGGCGTTGAGTAGCAATAACCAGATGAATTCCTACTGCTCGTGATTGCTGAGCAATATGAACTAAAGGCATTTCAAAATTCCCTCCACACACATTCATCAAGTCAGCAAACTCATCAATGACAACAATGATATTGGGCAGATGATGGTGTTTGTCTTTAGAAAGCTTACCGTCTGCAATTTTATGATTATATTCTCTGATTGTTCTACATTGAGTTTGTATTAAAAGATCATATCGATTTCCAACCTCATGATCAATAGCATTAAGTATCTTCGGAACTTTTTCAACTGCCGTAATAACCTCCGGAGTATCTTCAGAAGTTCTTAATAAATATTGCTTCTTGATTCGGTTGTAGTGACCAAATTCTATTTGCGTCGGGTCTATCAAAACCAATTTTAAGTCGGCAGGGCTTAATCTATAAAGCAACGAAAGTATAATATTATTGAGAAATACGAACTTGCCCTGTCCGGTTGCGCCAGCTATGAGCAAATGTGGCATTTTTGCCAAGTCAGCAACAATAGTATTATTCTTTGAGTCGATTCCAAACGCAACGGGCAGATGTGCTTGGAATTCCTGAAACTCTTTGGTTTCAAGAACTTCACGAAGCTGAACAATCTGACGATCAGGACGGGGAACTTCCACAGCGATTGTTCCTTTCCCGGGAACCGGCGCAATTAATCTAATTGGGCCGTACTCCGATAAAGCCTCATTCAACTTATCTTCACATGAACGGATTTGCTTCAATTTGCAAGCTGTATCCGGTATCAACTCAAATCTGACAACCGTAGGCACTACGATATATGAGACATTGCTAAAAGCAATGCTTTTTTTGCAGAAGGCATCGACAATCAGCTGTTTCGTTCTATCTATGTACGCAGGGGGAATGTGTGTTTTCCGTCTCTTTTCAGACAATAAGTTTAAAGGGAAAGAGTGATTGGTGAGTATCATAACTACATGGATTGCTATAAAATATTATGCGACTGATTTACTATTTCTTGAAGCATTCCGGACTTCTGTGCCGACATAAGAAAATTTATATAATGATTTAAAGATGTGTATCCACCTCGTAGTGTGTCTTCCGCTATGTTGTAGTCTTCGATATGACGTAATGCGTTGTGAAACAATGATTGTGCCGTCAAGCGAGAAGAGCGGATAATCACTCCGTTCGAGGCCCTGTCGACGAGCTGCTGCAACCAGTCGCTATCTCCTCTACCGTTGTTGATTACAAGACTATTCAGCTTGCGTAGATTGCTAAGCATTTTGTCTCGTGTGCGAACAGGAAAACGTGATTCATCGAGATATTTCTTGAATTCCTTGTCAAGAGGGACAGGAGCAAATCTTATGTCGGCATTCTGAAATGTGTATTCATGTTCATCGTTACCATCATCTTCAGAGGACGTATAATCCATTGAGCATTTTATAAAGGCAAGATATGCACTATAAGCATTGATGATATTTCGAAGCTGAGATTTTGACTCCTTATCCGTTTCATCAAGCATCTCCTCAAATGCTTCTATGTCCACGACGATAGCCTGTACAACAAAGTCGTTGAAAAGATGTCGGATTGATTCGCTGCTTGTCTTTTCGGCCTCGGATCTACACTTGGAAATAAGACGGAATAGTTCAGGATCTCCTGGTGTCCAGAATTCAACATCGGCGTAACGTATCAACTCCACTTGTTTTGACGCTGCGCTTTCTGAAAGGTTATGTGACTCTATGAGCCACTTTACAAAGCCGGTAGAATCGTAGGGGATGTCAAGTTTCTGTTCCGTTATGATCTCTCGGCGTAATTCTTTAGTTAATAAATTTGGCATATTGACGTTTCGTTTGATTTGATATGCAAATGTATGGCAATTATTACTATATAAGACATCAGATCCTTACCAATGCAATATATGTCTTATAATCTGCACTTTATTAGCGTGAGCCTACTGTCATGCGTTTATATGGGCAAATCTGCTTCGTCCATAGTCAAGACGAAGCAGATTTGTGTTTTCCGACTTGTTTACGTTCATCTGATAAGTTGTATTATCTGTTTATCGGAGAACACTTCAGTTTTTGCGGTACAATAGTTTCTAATTCAGAGGGCAAATGGAACTAAGAATAGGTATTAGTTGTCGGAATTCCATCTTATTGATTCCGAATAAACTCATCAATAAGAAGCTCAGTTATATACTCACGCTTATCCTGTGACAGGAAGAAATTATTATCCCCTGGTTCATAATTATCAACTATATGTTGTAGTCAGTCTTCAGATGGGCAATACGCATCAGCTTCAATATCTATGTCAAAACCGTGCATCGCATAACTGATCAGGTCTAAAACGGCTGGATAATCAAAAATAATCTTTTGGGAATGAATATGGATTAAATTTCTTTTCATCATATGATTTCGCAAAACGCTCAACCAAATCATATGCTTCCTCGTCAAATTCAGCGGGAATTTTCATGTTGGCCATTGTAATGCCTTATGTGTCGTTGAATTTTACATTTTTTACGTTTTACTATAAAGGAAATATGATGTCTACCACACAATAATGTGAAATTATCCTTTTACACGGGCAGATCCGGCAATTATTTCAAGCGCAGCATCTGCAAGATCGTTGTTGATAATGCTTCGAGTGCTTGACAATCGAGTTTTCTGACTTGTTGGCGAATAGTCCGCATAGGCCGGAAGTAGCTCGCATATTTGTCCTACCGTGACAGAAGGATTGTTTCTGACTATAGGATATAGCTTCAAAAACACACTCTTGCCTATTGATTTTAATGTATTATTCAGTGCCTCTGCTTCATCTAGGTCATACAAATCCTTGTTGACCTGCTGACGCATTCTTTTATTTGTTGCCTCCGTCGCCTTATTATTTCTCATTTTCTTTTTTGCTGAATATTCGGTAGCGCACCATGATATGTGTCCGATGTTGCTGTTGACAAATTTGGGCTGTGCCGGAATCTGCATTAATTGAGTGAGCTGAGCATACTCTAACGGAAATTCCGACCTTATATAGTCTTGTACAAGATTGATCAGTTCCTGCTCTTCACCTAAATTGAGGCCATCATACGCAACGAGTGATCGTTTGGGGATTATGAATGAATTGAGTGGATGTAACATCCTTAGAAAATGAGCCTGAATGGCCTTGAGCTCCACGGGGCTGAGCACATTGGCTGCATGACGAATCTTGTCATTTGATTTTTCCCATTCTGAACGATGAGGGTTGGGGAATATTTCGCTAAGTGATTGTTTGCCATATTCCTTCCCCACTGGAACGATATGAGCCACATACCATCCGCCGCTGTTCAGATTTATGAGATTTTTACTGCCCCTCCAATTATAATAAGACAGTTCACGCTCTTCCTTCGTAGAGCCAAAACCGCATCGCAGAGATGGGTCGGCCATAAATGCAAGCAGATCGGATTCATTATAGGTCATGCCCTCAAGCTTCATGGCCATAAATGGCATTACAAAAGTATTGTCACAAAACACCATTTTTCGACCATCGGGGTAATCTGTCAAGAAACCACGACGCAAGAGTTCATATCGCTTTTTAGAAGCACTTCCATATAAACGAAGAATAAATACCGCATCATTTCTGTTGATGTAGCTCAATAGCGCCTTATGTATGGCTTTTATTGCTTCTTTATCTGAGAATTGATCCTTAATTATCTGATTGAAGAAATCAGAGATGTTGTCAGCATTACCGGATTTAACTGTAGGTAAGCCCTTTTCTTTGATTGTGGAGATTTTGTGGTTCATATTGTTGATCTAATATTTGTGCAAATATAAATGCTATTAATGATAATATTACGTAAAAAACATACCAATCTAATATTCGCTTAGGAATCACATTATTATCATTTATTACGGATGTCGTAATCAAGAATTGTCATAGATTTGGCTAATCAGACTGATCGATTACAGATCTGATAAATTTTGCGTATTTGCTGAGAGCAGTGCGAGCGTTTTTAAGGTGGCTAACCGGCATCTCTGTTTCATCGAGATTTTCGATACGTTCAGTTAGCTTATCATCCATAGCACCGAACATCTCATCAATCTTCGCACTGTTTTTGTTTTTTACATATCCTGGAAGATAGTCATACAGGAGATCATAACCTGTCTTGCAGAACAATTCACGATTTATGCGCTTGATGTAGCTGACGTAAGACTTCATTGTTGATTCGACCATACCGTTAGCTATACCCCAAAGGGTAAAACGGAAAGCGAGGAAAAGATGGTTGGCAGTCTGGCGTGAGGCTTCAATCATCGCGGCAAATGCTTTCTTATCGGCTGGCGCTTTCTTGATTTGCTCTTCGTGAAATTTTTGATTTCGAATTTGCCCTTGCCGAAAGGATATTGCGGTTCTTTGATTATACCTGTTCTTTTGGCGAAGTTCATCATAGTGTGTATGTTTCGGAAATAGATGCCACGCGTGGTTATTGACATTGCTTTTTTCTCCCAAAATTTTTCACATCTAACAAGACAATCCGCTGTTATATCATTGAAATTAATTGTGCTGCCGGCAAATGACTCAATTGCTTTCAATGTGTCGCGAAAACTATTTGCCGAACCGATTTTGCCATTATCGTTAAGCTCTTTTACGCGTGCTGTAATTGCATTGTTCAACATTGCGGAATTAATTTACACGGCGGCAACGTGCTCCGATTTTTATAATATCCGATATATTTGAAAATTTAAGGTGTCCATACAGCTTCAACTCCCTTTAAAGCGCACCGGATGTAAAGCCCTTGCACATGATTTGCACACAAGTCCAGACAAGAGAAGACAACAGAAGATAAGAGTTATGATGACAAGCAGGCTTAAGTGCTATGATAGCAGTCTATTAGGATGTATATTGTCAAGGCCGGCGAACAAAAGAAAACGGCTTTTATTTGACTTATAATCAGGGGGGATAGGTTCAAGCCCTTTCTGGAATCGCTGAGAACCGCAATTAGCAGGAAGTTTCATTGGAATGGATCCGCCAGCAGAGTATGGACCCTAAATGCGTGGAAATTCTTGCCAACCATGATATAGCTGTCAAGCCGCATGAAATCATGATATAGATAGGAGCATAAAAAACTCGGATACAACATTTGATGAGCAACATAGGTAAAGCAGATTATAGAAGGTCTGCTTTATTTTTTTGTCATAACGGAAGGAGTTTTCTACCGGCTAATATCAGGACCGCTGGAAATAATGGGATATGGTAATTAGATTTCCGGTGCGGAGTGGTGGAAAATTTTGTCGAGTATAGATGTTTTGTGCTTTTTGATGTGGATCTGGACTTTGGGAGCTCGCTTGTCGAGGAATATTATCGACGCGTTCAGCACTATCGCCACCCATTCTTCGAAATCCACAATACCGTTGACTCGGCTGAGCGAGAGTTTGTGGAATGGAGAGTCGGGCGGAAGGGAGTCGATTATCAGGTTTCCGAAGTCGTCCACATAAATGTCGTGGACACCCATGAGGTTTTCAAAAAGTATAGCAATGTCGAGGCAGTCGGGCGATTCAGGCCGTTTGCTGAACATTTTATATAGTGAGTTGATAGTTTTCTCTGTAATCATTGCGGTAACTGATCTTATTTCCGGGTGGATTTTTTCACCCGGGCTTCCGGCAAGGTCGGATGGTATAATCTTTAGCTTTACTATGGAGAGAGAGGCTGTTGCTTAGCTATAATCGTTGAACCGCCAGGGCACATAACTTAACTTTAACAACAATCTGATTTTACAACAAGCAGTGTCCTGATATGGTTTCCTGTATTACTAAAATTCTGATGATAAAAAACAAAGGCGGAGCCTGCGATTTGTTCTCGAGAGGCTCCGCCGTTGTTTCAAGGTCCGTTTTTCTCCGTCAATCTGTTGTCTTATCTCTTT
>OLOQ01003818.1_pt1 | contig 10684 bp, 9 predicted proteins | sample 1673101 | NCBI WGS metagenome assembly OLOQ01 (sample SAMEA3136754, study PRJEB25190) | human gut metagenome | biome: human gut; feature: human-associated habitat; material: faeces | place: Austria | collected 2013 | reverse complement strand
TTGTATGCAATTTTGTTCCGTGGGGAGTCATATCCATATAATCCGGATAATTTTGCAATCGATATCGGAACAATGTTCGGATTTATAAAAGAGAAAAATGGTCAGGTTGTGATAGCAAACCGAATTTTTGAAACACGTTTATATAATTTATTTTTATCAGAAGAATTGACAAATAGCATCATCTATCAGTCTGGAGAACGTGACAAGAATCAATTTATCAAAAACGGAGTTCTTGACATGGAGTTGGTTCTTGAGAAGTTTATGATTCATTTTCATGATATTTATGGAGATAATACGAATACATTTGTAGAGGAAAATGGACGGCGTCTATTCTTGTTGTATCTCAAGCCAATTATTAATGGAACAGGAAATTATTATATTGAAGCACAGACAAGAGATCAGACGCGAACAGATATAATCGTAGATTATCTTGGAAAGCAATATGTGATCGAACTGAAGATCTGGCATGGAAATGAGTATAATAAGAGAGGCGAAGAACAACTGGCAGAGTATTTGGAATACTATCATCTGGATAAAGGGTATTTGCTAAGTTTTAATTTCAATAAGAATAAGCAGACAGGGCTGAAAGAAATCCAATTTGGTGACAAGATACTGGTAGAAGTAGTTGTATAGTGCAAACACTTATAAGCACCCGTTATTTTATCGTGAGAAGGATGAAAATAGCGGGTGTTTTTATAGTCTTATTTATAAAAACAGTTCATTTTCTTTTCGCCCGGAACAAGCTTTTTTTAACTTCTGGGAAGCAGCAGCCAGCATTAGTGGATTCAGCTTGCGGGAATGCGTTGGACAGACGCTGATACAGCGCATACAGGAAATACATTTGTCCTTATCAGTCTGCTTAGGATTGTCAGATGGAATTGCTCCTGACGGGCATTTCGCTGCGCACAATCCACAGGAACCACAGGTATGTGAAGCACCAGGGATAAGCGGAATCGTACCGTATTCGCGGTAAGGCCTGTTACCCGGAACATGTACTGGTGGAAAATCAGTTTTTACAGTGTTGTTTGTTTTCTCTTTTATCTTCTGTGCAAAGGAAGCGAGTTCTGTAAGATCATTCTGATCAGGTCTTCCAGTTGCAAACTGATGCATGATGGAATGTTTTGCGATAGCCGCAATAGCTGCCTGGCAGGTGAAGTTCTTTTCAATCAGAGTATCTTCAAGTTCGATCAATGTATCTTCATAAGCACGGTTTCCGTAAACGGTGATTAGAATCGCAGTTGCATTATTTCCGCTCAGGGCTTTGATTCTCTCTAATGCAATGGCAGGAACACGTCCACCGAAGGAAGGAACTCCGATGATACAGAGATCTTCTTCGGAAAAATCATTTGTTAGATCAGAAGTCTTTTCGCATAAATCAATGCTCTGATATTCGCCAAATTGTTCAGCTATAAATGTAACTATTTTTTCAGTTCCCCCGGTTGGACTGAAGTAAATTGCGTATATACTCATAAATTTTCTCCCTTAATTAAATGTTTTGGCAGATACAATAATTTTAGAGGTTTTAGAGTTATTTTGCAAGTGCCTGGTTGATATTAAAAGATAAAAGTGATATGATTCAAATAGATAAAATATTATCTAAAAATGCATAAAATAGTTAAAAATAGATAAAATATTATCCATAGAGTGAGGTGGATGAATGCAACAGTTAGTATGGGAAACAGCAGAAGAACTTGATCAAAAGCTTGCGCAAAGAGTGCGTAATATTAGAAAGAGACGTTCAATTTCACAGGAAAAATTAGCATCTATGAGTGGTGTGAGTTATGGTTCGATTAAAAGGTTTGAGACGACAGGAATGATTTCATTACTTTCCTTAACGAAGATTGCGATGGCATTGGATATGGCAGATGAACTTAGAGATATTTTTACAAGTGTGCCGTATAGGGATATCCAAGAAGTTATAAATGAGACATAATATCAAAGAGAAAGCAGGAGAAAATTATGAGTTACATCACAACATACACAGGAAATCATTTTGATCCGATCAATCCAGATCCGGAACTAATCAACATTGTAGATATCGCCCATGCACTTCCGATGATCTGTCGAGGAAACGGTCAGGTCAGTACGTTTTGGTCGGTGGGAGAACATTGCATTCTGTGCGCGAAAGAAGCTGCAGCCAGAGGATATAGCAATCGTGTGATTGAGGGTGCACTTTTGCATGATGCAAGTGAGTGTTACATGTCAGACGTGCCGCGTCCGCTGAAGCAATTTATGACAGTATATAAAGAGCAGGAGAATCATTTGCTTGATGTTTTGTATACCAAGTTCCTGGGTTCACCACTTGATGAGCAGGAAGAGAAGCTGATCAAAGAGATTGATGATGCGGTATTGTGGTATGATATGAAATATTTACTGGGTGAAGACTCAGAAGGAGACAAGCCGGAGACGTGTATGGTACCTGATTATACGGTGAGAGCATTCAAGGATGTTGAGCAGGAGTACTTGGAAATATTTGAAAAATATAAGGTCTTATAAATATCAAAATGATGAAAAAGGACAGAGAGTTCTGATTGAAAAATGTCAGAAATCTCTGTCCTTTTTGTAAGTATCAGTATAGTTCGCAACTTTGTATTCTGCGGATTGTTTATCTCAGTCGAGAAGACTCCCACTTCTTCAGGTGGTGAGTAACAGAAAATGGATGAAAAAACGTAAGAAGTGTTACGGTTTTAAATGGCTCCGGTAATCTGTTGGCGAAACATTATAAAACTTTTTAAATGTACGTGAAAATGCCAGCTGGTCTTCAAATCCAAGTGAATTGGAAATAATCGAAACAGGAAGTTGTGTAGTTGCAAGTAACCTTGCAGCTTTTTTGAATTTCAGTTGAAGCAGATATTTTTTTGGTGAGATTCCAAACTTTTCATGGAAAGCCCGCGTAAGGTAATTCTGATGGATGCCGAAATAGTCAGCTACATCTTTTAACTTCAAATTCTCAGCATAATTGATATCAAAGTAAAATTTAATTTCATCGATAATTGACAGTTTATTTGTGTCTGCTTCATGAAAATCAACATCTGAAAAAAGCATGGAAATAATATGAAGCAGGATACTATTTCCTTCAAAATAATGACTGGTCAATGAGGCGTCTAATTGCATGATCCTGGAAATAGAATCGTAATATTTTCGGGTATCCAGACCATGGATTACATAAATATCTTCTGTTGAAGTCATAATCTGATAGAGATAGCTTTCCGAGCTGATGCCGATAAAGCTGATCCATGCATAAGACCAAGGATTTGTTTTTGAGGCTTCATAATAAGTGATCTTACCTGCCGGAATGAGAAATGCATCTCCTGCTTTTAGGTGAAACACATGCTCATTAATACGAAATTCTCCCTCCCCGTTGAGTACAAAATGGATTAGCTGATATGATCTCAAAGTCGGACCATAACTGTAGCCAGGTGTACATTCTTCATAACCGGCACTGTACAGAGAAAGATCACTATTGGCTTTATATACCAGAGAATGTTTGGTTTCTTTATATTCAATCATAAGTCTATCATAATACAAAAAGTTAGTTTTTTCCATATATTCTTCTGAAAATGCTATGTTCCAAAATAGAAAAGTATAGTTTAATATAGTCAGGCGCCAGAAAGTAAGGACAGGAGGTCATTTAGAAATGATAAAACGGCAGAAATATCATCTGGAACCGGACAGAGGTCTGCTAAATGATCCTAATGGGTTAGTTTTTTACAAGGATATGTATCATGTGTTCTTTCAGTGGAATCGATTTGAAAAGAATCATTCTTACAAGGAATGGGGACATTTTACATCGAAGGATTTACTTCATTGGAATTGGGAAGGAAGTGCTCTTTTGCCTGACCAGTTTTATGAGCAAAATGGAGTTTACTCAGGTAGTGCATTGATAAAGGATGGTCAGCTTCGCTTATTTTATACAGGAAATAATAAGAGTGGCGGTGTGAGAAAAAGCAGCCAGTGCCTTGCAGTTACTGAGGATGGCAAGACATTTCAGAAAAAAGGCATTGTGCTATCAACACCTACTGAGTTTACCGAGCACTTCAGAGATCCGAAAGTATGGCAGGACGGCGATGACTATTATATGGTGATCGGAGCACAGATGAAAAATGGAAGAGGTTCTGTTGCACTATGTAGCTCCAAGGATGCGGAAAATTGGAAATTCGAATTAGTGCTTGCAAAATCCAAGGAGTATGAAATGGTCGAATGTCCGGATTATTTTCAGGTAGATGGACAAGGAATTTTGCTTTATTGTCCGCAGCACAGAGATAATGAAAGTGATAGTTCACTTTGTAGTTTTTCGGCTTATAAAGAGTTTGATTTTAATGACATAGTTTCAGGAAAAATAGAAGATAGCAATGTACAGAATCTGGATGAAGAGCGTAAAAAGATGGATCAGGGATTTGATTTTTATGCGCCGCAGACATTTACATCACCGGATGGAAGAAAAATTCTGTTTGCGTGGATGTCAAGAATGGAAGAGGAAGAAGAGAAGCTGTTTGGTGCAGGAGAATCCAGTATCCATTGTATGACATTACCAAGAGAGCTTTCTTATCGAAACGGAGAACTGTGTCAGCTTCCGGTAAGAGAATTGGAAAAAAGTTTGTGCATACATAAGATTTCTGAGCAGGAAAGACAAAGTGGAGAAATAATTCTTAAGAACAGAGTATACTGTGCAAAACTATCTAATCTTCAGAATGAAACTTCTTTTGAAATAGAATTTCAGAACAGAGAAGTTATTCTAGAATACAAAAAAGTAGAAAAAATAATTTCTGTAAAGAGAAAAAATTGGGTTACAAAAGATTATGATGAGAGAAACTGTAAGATTGATTCGTTGGAAACGATAGAATGTTGGTCTGATATTTCCAGTATGGAAATTTTTGTGAATCAGGGAAGCAAAGTGTTTTCTATGAGAATGTTCACAGAAGAAGAAAATGGAAAAGTAAAAATAAGCGGACTCATGAAAGAAACAGTCGTGGAAATGTATGATTTAATGGGAGAAGGAGAGGAGAAAAATGAGTGATAAAGAATTAGCAAAAAAGATTCTTGAACTGGTTGGCGGTACGGAAAATGTTGTGTCAGTAAGACATTGTGCGACAAGACTTCGTATTGTAGTAGCTGATAAAGAAAAGATTCAGGTAAAAGAGATTGAAAATCTGGAGAAGGTAAAAGGAAGCTTTTTTAATTCCGGACAGTATCAGATCATTCTCGGAACAGGTCTGGTTAATCGAATCTATGATGAAGTTGTAAAGGTTACAGGAACAGGCGACGAAGAAAAGTCAGAGGAAAAAGAAAAGGTAGTTTATGGAAATAAATTCCAGAGAGCAATCAGAATGTTTTCTGATGTATTTGTGCCAATTATCCCGGTGCTTGTAGCTACTGGTTTGTTTATGGGACTTAGAGGGCTTCTGACTCAGGAGGCAGTACTTGCAGTATTTGGTCTGACAGCTGATAGTATTCCGCAGAATCTTCTTACATTTACACAAGTATTGACAGACACGGCATTTGCATTTCTTCCGGCTTTAGTGTGCTGGTCAACCTTTCGCAATTTTGGCGGAAGTCCGGTAATTGGAATTGTATTAGGATTGATGCTTGTAAACAGCAGCCTGCCAAGCGCTTATGCAGTTGGATCAGGAGAGGCACAGCCGTTGATTTTCTTTGGATTCTTAAAAGTAACAGGATATCAGGGATCAGTATTACCGGCATTTGTGACAGGAATTGTCGCTTCCAAGTTTGAAAAATGGCTGATGGAAAAATTCGGAAAAAGCATTGCCGCCGTTGCTTCGGCGATCGGAGCGATTCTCGGCGTGTTGGTTGGATGTGTTCTGGCATTGTTCGTACTCGGACCAATCTTACATACAGTAGAGTCAGGAGTTCTGTTTGCAGTAGAACATCTTCTTTTCCTTCCGATGGGAATAGGCGGATTTTTATATGGATGTTTCGGACAGCTTCTTGGTATTTTTGGTATTCATCATATTCTGAATTTCTTAGAGATCAGTATGTTGGCACAAGATGGATGGAATTATCTGAATCCAATCGGAACTTGCGGAAATGTTGCTCAGGCAGGAGCAGTTCTTGCAGTTGCAATCAAAGCAGCGTCTAATAAGACAAAGCAGGTGGCATATCCGGCATGTCTGTCTGCATTACTTGGAATCACAGAGCCGGCGGTATTTGGAGTCAACTTAAAATTTATGAAACCGTTTGTAATGTCAATGATCGGTGGTGGTGTTGGAGGATTTCTGGCATCAATCTTCCATCTGAGAGCAACAGGAATGTCAATTACAGGTATCCCAGGAACATTGCTGTATCTTAACGAGCAGCTGCCACTCTATATTCTGGTAAATGTAGTTGCTTTCGGTGTGGCATTCGGATTGACATGGATGTTTGGTTTTAATAAGAAAATGGAGCAGTAAGTATGAGTATTCTATTTCATAACAAAGGGCAGATCGTGCAATTAAGTAATGATACAATAAGTTATGTGATGGAAGTTGTGGATGGAAAGTATCTGGTTCATCGGTATTTCGGACGAAAGATCCGAAATTACCGGGGGACCGGAAATCCCCTGTATTTTAAGAGGGGGTATAATACGGAACATGACAGCTCTGTCGAAAATGTATCCTTTGATGATTTTCCGTTTGAATATCCGGTCGGAGGACATGGAGATTTTCGTATTCCGGCTTTTGCAATCACACAAGAAGATGGAATAACATTTTGCGAACCGATGTTTAAAAGCTGGAGTGTAGTATCCGGTAAGCCTAAATTACAGGGTATGCCACAGATTCGTGTTAATGAAAATGAGTCGGAGACACTGGAAGTGATCTGTGAAGATGACAGAGCAGGGATCCGACTTTTTCTTTATTATACGATTTTTGAAAATCACGGAATTGTTTTACGACATCAAAAAGTAGAAAATTATGGGAAGCAGATCGTTTTTCTTCAGAACATTCAGAGTATGTCTCTGGAACTTCCGGCAGAAGAGTATGAACTTATGACATTATATGGAACACATGCTAAAGAGGCAAATATGCAGCGTTTCCCAATTCATTATGGGGTGCAGAAAACGGAGAGTATCAGGGGAAGCAGCAGTCCTCAGCATCAGCCATTTTTTGCGGCGTTAAAACCGGAGACGAATGAATGCAGCGGAGATGTCTGGGCAGCGCATCTTGTTTATAGCGGAAATTTCCTCGCACAGGTGGAAAAAGACCAGTTTGGAAATGTACGGGCACAGATTGGAATTCATCCGGATAGCTTTAAATGGGAATTGAAGCCAGGAGATACATTTGCTTCTCCGGAAGCGGTATTGAATTATAGCAATACGGGTCTGAATGGAATGCGCTACAATTTTCATTGGCTGTACCAACAGCATCTAATTCCTAAACGATTTGAGGAAAAGACACGACCGGTTCTTTTAAACTCCTGGGAATCTATGTACTATGATGTAACAATGGAGAAGATTGATGAACAGGCAGACTTGGCTAAAGCTGCGGGAATTGAATTATTTGTATTGGATGACGGTTGGTTCCGTAAAGGAAATGACAGCAGATCTTCAATGGGAGACTGGATATGCAATGAACAGAAACTTCCGGGTGGAATTGCAGCAGTTGCAGATGTGATTCATAAAAAAGGTTTACAGTTTGGACTTTGGTTTGAACCGGAGGCAGTCAGCGAGGATAGTGAGTTGTTACGTCATCATCCGGACTGGGCGCTTCACATTCCGGGGTATCAATCGGTAAAAGGAAGACATGAATATCTGCTGGACCTTTCAAGAGAAGATGTCCGTGAATATTTATTTAAAACATTAGATTTTTATTTGAAAGATGGAAAAATCAATTACATAAAGTGGGATATGAATCGACCGCTGACAGATGTGAATTCTGCATGTCTGGGAGTACAGCAAAAAGAGGAGATCAGTCATCGGTATGTGCTTGGATTATATGATATTTTGGAACGCATTACAGAAAAATATCCGGATGTTCTGATTGAAGGATGTTCCAGTGGTGGTGCGCGATTTGATCCGGGAATGTTGTATTATGTGCCGCAGAATTGGACAAGTGACAATACAGATGCATTTGACCGTGCGACGATCCAAAGAGGGTATAGCCTTTTATATCCGCAGATAACAATGGGTGCTCATGTAAGTATTATTCCGAATCATCAGACCGGAAGAAGTACTTCTCTGGATGCAAGATATCAGGTAGCAAGATTATTTAATCTGGGATATGAACTTGATCTTACGAAATGTTCCGAAGAAGAAAGAAAAGAAATTGCTGATCAGATTCAGGAATATAAAGAACAGAGAGGCTGGCTGCAAAAGGGAGTACTTAGTTATCTTGAAGTTCCGAATGAGAATTATATTGCATGGTCGGTTGTTTCCGTGACGGGAGAAGAATGCGAAGTTATTATCATGCAGAAACTGTTTGATCCGAGATATTCTCATGGAAGAATTCATCTCTGTGGTCTGCATCCGGAATGGGATTATAAAGATGAAAGTACCGGGCAGATTTTCGGTGGAGATGAATTGATGGAGATCGGAGTATCGCTACCATTAATAAAACGAGATTTCCATACATTTGCATTTCATTTTTCAAAGGTAAAGGAGAATTACGGTGATCAGATTAATTGCAAGTGATCTGGATGGGACACTTCTAAATGAGGAAAGCATGTTATCAGAGAAAACAGCGGAGTGTATAAGGAATGCACAGCAGGCAGGAATTCTGTGGGTTGCGGCAACAGGCCGTTCGCTGAAAACGGCATCTGAGCTTATGAGAACAGCGGGAGTTTCACCGGAATATCTTCTGCTAAATGGAGCTGAATTCCGAAAGAGTGATGGGACTTTGATTTTCCAAAAATCAATAGAAGAATCCTGTGCGCAGGAAATTATACAGATGCTCATGGAAAAGAAGCTTGATTTTGAAATTAATACTTCAGTAGGAGATTTTTCGACAGACTGTGAGTTTTGCGATACGGCTCGCCCAATGCCCGCAGTGGAAAAAATTTTTGATGCGCAGATTAAAATTCAAAAGATATTTATTTTCTCAGAAGAGCAGAATAAGTTGAAAAACATAAAAGAATTTCTGAAGAAGAGACAAGATATCACAGTTACTTCATCTGCAACTTGGAATATAGAAATTACAGACCGACAGGCGAATAAGGGAGCTATGCTGGAACAGATTGCAGAGTATTACGGGTGGAGTAAAGAAGAGGTATTGGTATTTGGGGATGGAAATAATGACATTTCAATGTTTGAGAAATTCCCACATTCCAGAGCAGTGAAAAATGCCGTAAAAAGTTTAAAGAAAAACGCAGAGAAAGTTATCGAATCTAATAGAGATGATGCGGTTGCACAAGAGGTATGCAGATTGTTGCAACATCCAAGTTTTAGAGCTGTTTTGTAAGCGCTTGGTTGATATCAGAAGAAAAAATGATAAAAGAACGGAGAATTCTGATTGAAAAATGTCAGAACTCTCCGTTTTTTGTAGATATCAGTATTGTGATCTTCATTGCGTACTGCTTAGAACCATAGAGAGGTGTAGTGTTCCCAAAACTATTATCCATTTATTTTACAACAGCTGTCGCGTTCAATCAGCTGATGCGGCACGATAATCTTTGTTGCAACAAGATTCGGATTCTCAATATGATTGATCATTTGTGATGCCGCCTCGATACCCAGCTGCTTGGAATTAATATCAATTGAAGTAAGCTGTGGAGATGTCGATCTTGCAAACAGAGAGTTGTTGAATGATATAATCGACAAATCATCAGGGATTGAAACATGATTCTGTAGACACACTCTTTCAAGTGAAACGGCAAGAATATCATCACTTACAACGATTGCAGTTGGCGGTTCATCCTGCAGTAACAGAGAAGAAATTGCTTCTGTGTTATCTCCTGATACATTCAGAACTTCCGCGCAATATTCCGGACGAAATGGAATCCCATGTTTAGTCAATGCCATCTGGTAACCGGTTTTTCTGTCTGCGGCAAAAGTCAGTGAACTGTCGGAACCCAGATAAGCAATCTTGCGATGACCGAACTGATAGAGATATTCGGTCGCGTCCTCTCCAGCAAGAAGATTATCATTGTCAATATATAATGTCTGATTCGTGTACTGTGTTGCTTTTCCAATCAAGATATAAAGAAGCCCTTCGCTGAAGAGATAGTCAATAATCGGATCGTCCTTTCGAGAATAAAGAACGATGAACCCATCTACTTTTCCACTTCGTGACATAGACTGAATCGCTTTTAAGATCTCATCTTCATCTTGACCTGTCACAACAGTAGACATGTATTGTCTCTGGTTACAGTAGTGGCTGATGCCGCGAATTGCTTCAAGATAGAAAGCATTCTCATATACTTCACGGGCAGATGCCGGAAGGATAATCCCGATCGTACGGGAATACTGAGAAGCAAGATTGCTGGCCTGAAAGTTTACTTCGTAACCAAGTTCGATCATCGCTTTACGAACTTTTTCTTTTGTTTCTGTGCTGATGGATGGGTTATTCTTACAAGTTCTGGAGACAGTGGAAGGTGATACACCTGCCAAAGCGGCCACATCTTTAATTGTTACTGCCATATTTTCCCTCCTGTGAGGAAATGAGGATGTCAGGAGTCTGACACCTATTTTCCTTTATTTTCACGTAACTGTTCAGAGCCAACCTCCAAAATGCTACGCATTTCGTCGGTGTGGCGT
>OLOQ01003813.1_pt1 | contig 10687 bp, 7 predicted proteins | sample 1673101 | NCBI WGS metagenome assembly OLOQ01 (sample SAMEA3136754, study PRJEB25190) | human gut metagenome | biome: human gut; feature: human-associated habitat; material: faeces | place: Austria | collected 2013 | reverse complement strand
ATAAGCTCTTCTTATTAGTTTTAAATCAGCTCTTCTATTTTTCTTCTTTGCAAGTTCTAATACTTCTTCTATTGAATGATTAACATTTTCAGACATATAAATCCCTCCTGTCTCTATTAAACTCCATGTCTCATATCTTTCAAATTAATTTGAACATTTTCATTTCCTTTGTAGCTATTTATTTCTAAATTTCCTACTATATCAACTTTTGTGCCTATCGGATATTCTTCTGCAAATGCTCCCATGTTAAAACCTATAACATCTATTAACCTTTTCTCGTCTTTAAGAGTCATTTTTAAATGTTTTCCTTCAGAAATAGCTCTTATAGAGTTGATTTTTAAATTGCTAATTTGGAATATTGGCGTTTTGTTTGCCTCTCCAAATGGTTCTAATAATTCCAACTCTTTTATATTTTGAATCGATATATCATCTAAGCTAAGCTTTTCATCTATATTAATTACTGGAACAATAGATGCAACATCCATTTTTTCTGCATAGTCTTCGAAGGCTTCTTTAAAAGCTTCAAATTTTTCTTTTTCAAGTGTTATTCCAACAGCCATACTGTGTCCACCAAATTGTTTTATATTTTCTTTGCAATTTTCTAATGCTTCATGTAAATCGAATCCCGGAACGCTTCTTCCTGAACCTTTTTCTAGGTCATCTTCTATTGAAAGCAATATGCTTGGTTTTGAATACATTTCTGTCATTTTAGATGATACAATTCCAATTACACCATGATGCCAATTTTCCTTTGCAAGGACAATGCATGGTAACTTGTTTCCTTCTGCTGAAAGCATCTCTTGAGCTTCATTGAATATTCTTTTTTCAATGTCTTGTCTTTCAAGATTATAGCTATTTAACCTTTGGGTTATATTCTTTGCCTCTTCAACATCATCAGTAAGAAATAACTGTAGAGCCTCTCTTTCATGTCCCATTCTTCCACAAGCATTTATTCTTGGTGCTACTCCAAAAGAGATTGTGTTTGAATCTATTTTCTTGTATCCAATACTTTCTAATAATACTCTTAAACCAACATTTCTTGTTTGTTTTACAAGTTTTAGTCCCAATTTCGATATTGTTCTATTTTCATCTACAAGTGGAACAATATCAGAAATTGTTCCAACACAAACTATATCCAAGTATTTTAAATTTTCTTCTTCTCTAATATTTAATCTTTGTGATAAAGCCTGAGTTAATTTAAAAGCAACTCCAACACCAGCTAATCCGTTAAATGGATATTGGTTATCCTTTCTTTTTGCATCAACAACCGCAATCGCATCTGGCAAACCTCCTTCTTGTGGTGGCTCATGATGGTCGGTTACAATTGTATCTATTCCAAGAGTTTTAGCAAGAGCAACTTCTTCTTTTCCAGTAATACCACAATCCACTGTTATAATAAGTGTGTGACCTGTTTCGGCAATCTTCTTAATTTCATTAGAATTAAGACCATACCCTTCGCTTAATCTATTCGGAATGTAAATATCTGTGTCCAATCCCCTATCTTTCAAGAACCTGTGCAAAACTGTGCTACTCGTAATTCCGTCTACATCATAATCGCCATAAATTGCAACTTTTTCATTGTTATTTATTGCTTCAATGACTCTTTCTACTGCCTTTTCCATATCCGGTAGTAAAAATGGATCATGGAAATCAGTTCTTCTTGGGTGCAGAAAAATCTCTATTTCATCTTGAGACTTTAGTCCCTTGCTCGCTATTATGCTTGCTACTAATTTACTTATATTAAATTCATTTGCAATTTTATCTATTATATCTTCATTAACTTCGTTTATTTGCCATTTTTTATTCAAATTATATCTACCTACTTACAAAATAAATTTTACAATATTTTATAACAAAATACTTAAAAATACAAGCTTTCAGACCCAAATACTGAGGGTCACTTTCGTGGCCCCCAGTGCGGTTGAGAATTATTCAGTTTTTGGGTTGTTCGACATGGTTATTCGAACTTAGTCGACAGGCTTTTTACAAGCCCATAAGGGTTCACTCTGAAGAAGTAACCGGCTCCAAGGATTCCAACTCGCTTGGTTTTGACTTCGTCGATAATCCTTTCGGCAAAAATTTCCTTTGTATTGGTTTCGCCGTGGTTTACCAGCACCATCTTCAAGTTGTGGAATTGCTGTAGGAACGCAATCATTTCGTCAGCCTTTCCGTGTGCAGAGTACTCTGTGGTGTATTCCACCTGTGCACGCTTTTTAACAAGCATGCCTCCAATTTGTACTGTGTCACCAATTTCAGCTTCCTTAAGTCTTGCTCCCAGAGTTCCTTCGGTGGTGTACCCTGTGAAGTGAATCAAAGAGTTCTTCCTTGTTAGATACTCCGGAATGTAGACCTGTGCCGGTCCATAGGACCCCATGCCCGATGTGGTAAGGATAATCTTAGGTTCCGTACTTGCCAGAACTTCACATCTGTTTGTCTTGTCAACATACGTGAGGTTCTTGGGCAAGAAATCCATCATTTCATCCTTGATATCAAGTCCATCATGCAGGTACAAGAAAGTGTACCTTATTGCAAGCTTACCATCTAGATAAATAGGGATATTCACATCCAGTGCTCCCGCTTCCTGCATGCACTTGAGTTCATAAAGAATTTCCTGCGAACGTCCCAGCGAAAAGACAGGTGCTACCACCGTGCCTCCTTTCTCAAGGCATTTAAGGATATTCTCCTTGAAACACTTCTCGATTTCGCTAGAATTCATGTCTCCATAGGTAGATTCCTGAATCAACGTAAGCGGAAGGTCCAGCACCCACTCAGGAAGAGGCGGAACATCAAAGAACATGTTCTTGTTGTTGTAGTCTCCAGTAAAGAAAAGATTGATATTCTCATATCCCGGGTACCCAATCTGTACTAGAATGCTTGTGGCCCCCATAAGATGCCCATTCTGGAAGAACGTCGCCTTGATGTTAGGACGGATTTGAACAGTCTGATTGTACTTGCATGGACGTATAAGCTTCATCGTCTGAGCAACGTCGCTTTCCGTATACAAGCACGGACGATTCTGCCGTTTGGCAACATCCCTAAGAACTTTGTGGCTATCCTCCAAAGCCAAAGGTAAAAGTTTTGACGTCGTTTCACTAATGAAAATTTCCTTATCAAAGCCCTTGCTTACCAAGAAAGGCAAGCGCCCAACATGATCCACATGGTTATGCGTAACCAAGCAGAAGTCTATATTGGCAGGAATGAAAGGCAAGCTTTCATTGTTTTTACTATACTTCCGTTCCTGAAACAAACCACAGTCCACAATGAACTTTACCGTGGTATTGTCCGGCTGTTTCACGATAACCAAATTGCAAGATCCAGTTACCTCAGGATGTGCAGCCATGATGTCTGCGTAGAGCCGTTCTTTTGACCCCATAAAATAATCCCCCAATCCATTAAAAAGTTATTTAACTTCAAAATGTTTTTGCAAACATTTTACTCTTTTATTTTACAACATTTTTGCTCTATAGTCAACGATTATGCATATTCTCCGCACGTTTTGTCACTTTTTTTGCAAAAAAAGACCTCAAGTATTAAAATAAATCAAATTTTATATTTTTTATTTGTTACTTGTTATGTTTTGATTTATTTTAATTTCTTGAAGTTCTCTTTGAAAATGTTTCTTAAATGTTTTTTTGAAATGTTTTATGAAATCAATTATTCTTCAATTTCTTCTGCTGCTCTTGGTTTCATTAATGGGTATAGAACTACATCTCTTATATTATCACTGTTTGTTAAAAATTGTAAGAATCTATCTATTCCAAGTCCCCAACCAGAGATTGGTGGCATACCATATTGCATAGCTCTTATATATTCTGTATCTATGCTCATAGCTTCTTCATCACCATTAGCTTTTAATTCTGCTTGCTCTATAAATCTTCTTTCTTGTTCATCACAGTCTACAAGCTCTGAATATCCATTTATTATTTCTTGTCCATTTACTACTAATTGGAATCTGTCTGTCAATTTTGGATTTTCGTCATTACTTCTAGCAAGTGGAGATAAATCTATTGGATGTTCAATTAGATATGTAGGATTTATTATGCTTGGTCTACTTACCTTTTTGTATAATGTATCTATTAAATTTCCTCTTCCTAATTGTTCTAGGTTGTCTGCTTCTAGTTTTATTCCTTTTGCTTTTATTTCTGCAAGTAAGCTTTCTGCTGTTTCAAATTTGTCAATATCTATTCCACAGTCTTTAAGTATTAAATCTCTGAATGATACTACTTGCCATTCTCCACCGAAGTCAATTTCTTGCTCTCCAATTTTGATGTTTAAGTTTCCATCGAATAATTTTGATAATATGTATATAATCATTTCTCTTAAGAATTTCATATTATCTCTGTAGCACCAATAAGCACTATATCCTTCAACCATTGTGAAGTCTTGTAAATGGTTTGCATCCATTCCTTCATTTCTGAAGTCTCTTGCAATTTCATATACGTTTGAGAATCCACCAATTATAAGCTTTTTCAATGTTAATTCTGGAGATATTCTTAAATATACATCCATATCTAATGCATTGTGATGTGTTATAAATGGTTTTGCTGTTGCTCCAGAAGCTGTATTTTGTAGAACTGGTGTGTCTACCTCTAAAAACTCGTGTGTGTCTAAGAACTCTCTCATTAATCTTATGAATTTTGTTCTTAATACAAATCTCTTCTTAGCCTCATCGTTCATTATTAAATCAAGATGTCTCTCTCTGTATACTGCATCTTGGTCTGTTAAACCATGGAATTTTTCTGGAAGTGGACGAATTGCCTTTCCTAAGAATGTGTATTCATAAACTTGAAGTGATTTTTCTCCTGCTTGAGTTGTAAATATTTCTCCTTTTACTCCAATGAAATCACCTATATCAACTGTTTCGTGTAAGAATTTATATACATCTTCTCCTAAATCTTCTTTTTTTATAACTAATTGAAGATGTCCCTCTAAATCTCTTAAATCTAAGAAGCTTATTTTTCCTAATTTTCTCTTAGACATTACTCTTCCTGCAATTGAAACATCTTTTGTACCATCTGGTAATTCTCTTGCATCTTTAATTGTATGTGTTCTTTCATATCTCTCTGGATGTACATTTACACCATTATCTATTAATTTTTGCATTTTGTCTCTACGTACTTGCATTAATTCTTTTATGTCTGCCATATTAACAACCCTTTCTTTTTACAAGGCCTTTATTTTTACATAACATTGAAAAAATTTTACCATTTGTATAATTTATATTCGCCTTGCATTTTTTCTTTAAAATTATGTAACCATTATATTACAAAAAGCCTTGTGCGTCAAGGCTTTTATTATTTCAAATTATTTTGTTATCCATTTTATCAAGTCTAAGTTAGCTGAATCCAATACCATTTCGCTCTTAGGCATAACTCTGAATGTATATCCATAGTTTCCTCCAGTTGTAAGTTCAACTGTCGCTTCATACTCGTATTCTTTCTTTTCAGGATCTTCTCCAATCAATTTCATTGGAATTATTTCTATGCCATCAACAACTCCATTTTCAGATATTTGTCCATAATATACTTGTGCTTCAATCGAATCTTTAGAAATATTTGGTAGATAAACTTTGCATCTTACTGTTATTTTATTTCCGGCATCGATTGTTATATTATCCAAATTGCTCTTTTCTTGTTTTATTGTAATATCGGTCCAATTTAAGAAAAGATTATCCTTCCATCCATCGAATTCTGCAACTGTTGATAAATCTGAATAGTATTTGTTATACAAATTGCATAATGGGATATAGAATTTGTTTGTGTAATCTATAAGCATTCTTGAAGTACTATATCTTCCCGAATTAGAGATGATTGAATTCTTCATGATTTCCATCCATTTTTTAGATATTCCTTTTTCATCTTTATCATAGAATGTAGGAATTATCTTGTTTTCAAGAGTCTGATAAATACTTTCACTATCAGCATTATCTTGTTCTTCATAAGAAGAATATTCGGCATTTGTTCCTATAGTCCAGCCATTTTTTTGATTGTATCCTTCTGCCCACCAGCCATCTAGTACACTAAAGTTAATTACACCATTAACAGCTGCTTTTTGGCCAGATGTTCCCGATGCTTCCATTGGTCTTCTTGGATTGTTTAACCATACATCTACACCACTTACTAAATATTTAGATAGTGCAATATTGTAATTTTCTAATAAGAATATCTTTCCTTTAAATTGTGGCTTCATAGATAGTTCGTGAATATATCTAATTAAGTCTTTTCCTTGTGAATCTGATGGGTGTGCCTTTCCAGCAAATATTATTTGAACTGGTTTTCCTGCTTCATTTAGTATCTGTGTAATTCTTTCTAAGTCTTTAAATATCAGTGTAGCTCTCTTATATGTTGCAAATCTTCTAGAAAATCCTATAGTTAGTGCATTTGGATCTAGTTTTGAAGTAATATCTACAATTTCATTGTAATGATAGCCTTCCCTCTTTAATCTTTCAGTTATATTTTCTTTTACTAGTTTTAATAGTTTAGTTTTTCTTTCTTGATGAGCATTCCATAGTTCTTCATCTGGAATATCGGCTATTTTTAGCCATGTACTATCAGATTGAATGTCGTCCTGCCAATATGGTTTCAAATATTTATTGTATAATCTCTTCATATTTGGTGCAAGCCAAGTGCATGTGTGAATACCATTTGTAACATAGTCGATTGGTGATTCATTTGGTGCTATATTAGGCCATACATCTGCAAATAGTTCTCTTGAAACGGCTCCATGAAGTTTGCTAACTCCATTCTTTTTTCCTGAGAACTTAAGTGCTAAAATTCCCATGTTGAATCCAACTTTAGAAATTTCTGCATTAGGAGCCATTCCTAATTTAAAGAAGTCCTCTTTAGTAATTGAATATCTATTCCAATAATCTTTAAAATATTGTTCAACCAATCCTAATGGGAATATATCATTTCCTGCTGGTACCGGTGTGTGTGTTGTAAATACAGTTTTGCTTGATACGATATCTTTTGCAATTTCAAAGCTTACCTGTTTTTCTTTTATTATGTTTTTCATCAACTCAAGAATTAAGAATGCAGAATGTCCTTCGTTCATGTGATAAACTGTTGGATTTAATCCCAACACTCTTAGTAAACTTGTTCCAGCCATTCCAAGAACAATTTCTTGCTGAATTCTTGTTTCTTGGTTTCCTCCATATAGAGTAGTTGTTATTTCCCTATATTCAGGAATGTTTGCATCTATATCAGAATCCATCAAATATAATTTAACTCTTCCAACATTAATTTGCCAAACTTTTAAATATAATTTTTTCTTTGGCATATTTACATACACTAATAAATCTTTTCCATCCATGTCTTTAACAGGATATACTGGCAAGGTGTCTAAATCGTTTTCTCTGTATTCTTCGATTTGTTGACCATATCCATTAATTTTTTGATGGAAGAAGCCTTTTCTATATAACAAACCTACTGCAACTAATGGAATTCCTAAATCACTAGCAGATTTCAAGTGGTCTCCAGATAAAACTCCAAGTCCTCCTGAATAAATTGGAAGTATTTGGTCCAAACCATATTCTGCTGAGAAATATGCAATTAAATCATTTTTGTTGTCTGGATAATTTCTCTTGAACCAAGTGTTTTTACTATTCATATAGTCTTCAAAGTTATTAACAATCTTATCATAATCTCTTAAGAATTCTGGGTTATTAGCAACATTTTCTAATTTTTCTTGTGATACAAGTTTCAAAAATTTCACAGGATTTTTGCCAACTGTTTCCCATAAATCGCAATCTATTGTTTTAAATAATTTTAAAAAATCAGTATTCCATGTCCACCAAAGGTTGTCTGCCACTTTCGCAAGTTTATTAATTCTTTCTGGCAGTTGTGGCGTTACAGTTATTTTATTAAAAACATACATTAAAAAGTTCCTCCTTCGTAACTTCTATGCCTTATATTCAGGCTTTTCTCTTTTAGCTTTTCTTTTCATTTATAGTAGATTATAATTTTAATTTTAATCTTAATTTTCATTTTCATCCTATATTATCTCTTAAGAAAAAAAATTTTTCAAGAGGTTTTATTCATTTTATGTATGAAATTTTATTTTTTTCATCTCTCACCAATAAAAGCCCACCTTCAAAAAGGTAGACTTTTATTAAAAGTATTTTATTAATATATATTTAATTATATTTTTTATATAATCTTTGGTCCCATTTTTCCACCTGCTAATATGTGGAAGTGTAAATGCATAACTTCTTGTCCTGCATCTTTTCCGCAGTTATTTATAATTCTAAAACCGTCTTTATCAATTCCAAGTTGTCTTGCAATTTTATTTATTACTAAAAATATATCAGATGCAATCTCTTTATTTTCTTCATCTATTTCTAACACATTTTCAATATGTTTTTTTGGTATTACCAATACATGAATTGGTGCAGCAGGATTTATGTCCTTGAATGCTAAGACTTTATCATCCTCATATACCTTTGTTGAAGGAATTTCCCCTTTAATAATTTTACAAAAAATACAATCTTCCATACTCTTCTCCTTTTTTCTTTATTCAAGTATTGCTTTAATTCTTCTTACTCCAGCTGAACTTGCTTCTTCTTTCTTTATTTTGAAATGTCCTAATTCTGAAGTATTCTTTACATGAGGGCCTCCACACAATTCTTTTGATACTGTTTCTTTATCGTTTCCAATTGAATAAACAGTAACTATGTCTGGATATTTTTCTATGAACATGCACTCTGCTCCTGATTTTATTGCGTCGTCTTTCTTCATTTCTTCGCATTTTACATCTAAGCCTTGTGCTATCCACTCGTTTACTAAGTCTTCTACTTTTTTCTTCTCATCGTCTGTAAGTTTGTGGTCACAGCTGAAGTCAAATCTCATTCTTTCTGGTGTTATGTTTGATCCTTTTTGATGTACATCTTTTCCAAGTATTACTTTTAATGCTGCATTTAATAAGTGTGTAGCTGTGTGGTATCTTACTTCTTGTTCACCTGTTCCAGCAAGTCCACCCTTGAATTTTTGCTCACTACCCATTCTAGATTTTTCTTGGTGCTCTTTGAATAGTTTGTCAAATTCTGTTGTGTCTACTTTTAACCCTGCTTCCCTTGCTAAATCTTGAGTAACCTCTGGTGGGAATCCATAAGTTTCGTATAGAGTAAATAGGTCTTGTCCTGAAATTGTGTCTTTTCCATCATTTTTCATTCTATTTACTATCTTGTTAAATTCTCTTTCTCCACGCTCAAGAGTCTTCTCGAACTTGTCTTTTTCTTCTATTATTACACTCTTAATTTTATCACTGTTTTGATGTAGCTCAGGATACATTTCTTTCAAAGTATCTATATTTAAGTCGATTAATTCTCCTAATTCATTTAGATTGATTTGTAGTTTTCTTAGATGTCTTACCATTCTACGAATTAATCTTCTTAAAATATATCCTCTATCAACATTGCTTGGAAGTCCACCATCTTGAATTATCATCATGCTAGCACGTAAGTGTTCTGCAACAATTCTTCTGCTCTCTATGCTATCATTTTCTCCGGCTAATTCTTGTAATTTATCCATTACTGGTTTGAATAATTCTGTATCGAATGGAGTTTCTTTGCCTTGTAATAGCATTGCCATTCTCTCTAGTCCAAGTCCCGTATCAACATTGTGTTGTTTTAATTTTGTGTATTTTCCGTCCTTCGTCTTGAAGAATTCCATAAATACGTTATTCCAAATTTCAACATATTTACCACATCCACAAGATGGGTTACAATTTTCTGAACATTTTGGCTTTCCTGTATCATAGAACATTTCTGTATCTGGTCCACAAGGTCCTTCTTCTCCGGCAATCCACCAGTTATCATCTTTTCCAAAATAATAAATTCTATCTTCTGGAATTCCTGCTTTCCTCCAACAAGAAGCTGTAACTTCGTCTCTTTGGCAGTCTTCGTCTCCTGCAAAGCATGTTACAGATAATTTTTCTACTGGTATTCCTAGTTCTTTTGTTAAGAACTCGAAACTCATTGCTATTGATTCTTCTTTGAAATAATCTCCTAAAGACCAGTTTCCAAGCATTTCAAAATATGTTAAATGTCTGTTATCTCCAACTTCATCAATATCGTTTGTACGTAAACATTTTTGGAAATCTGTTAAACGTGTTCCCTCTGGGTGCTTCTCTCCTAATAAATATGGTACTAATGGTTGCATTCCAGCCGTTGTAAATAATACAGATGGATCATTCTCTGGTATTAATGGAGCACTTGGAATTACAGCATGTCCATGTCTCTTGAAAAATTCTAAATATTTATTTCTTATTTCTATAGCTTTCATTTTATATCCTCTCTCCCTATCAATTCAATTTTCTCTTCATCGTTTTTTTCTATTGTTACATCAATAATATTATTTACAAATTTTGAGATTTCATCTTCTTTTCCTGGCACTTTTATCATCATATAATTTGTTGTGTGTCCTTTAAAATATCCATCTTCAAATTCTTCAAATAATACTTTTACATTCTTTCCAATATGTGAATTGTTGTATTCATTCTCATATTTATTTGATAATTCAATTAATTTATTGCTTCTTTCTTCCTTAATGTTTCCATCTACCTGGTTAGGCATCTTTTCTGCCGGAGTTCCTCTTCTCTTTGAGTATTTGAATACATGCAATTTATAAAACTTTATATCTTTTAAAAATTGATATGTTTTTTCAAATTCTTCCTCAGTTTCTCCTGGGAA
>OLOQ01003803.1_pt1 | contig 10714 bp, 5 predicted proteins | sample 1673101 | NCBI WGS metagenome assembly OLOQ01 (sample SAMEA3136754, study PRJEB25190) | human gut metagenome | biome: human gut; feature: human-associated habitat; material: faeces | place: Austria | collected 2013 | reverse complement strand
GCTGATATCGGTCAGACCAGTCTGTTTTCCCCATGCATCGTAAGAATAGTTTACTACCTGTTTTCCATCGCTGTCAATCAGTCCTATGACATCATTCTGGCTGTTGTACAAGTAATAATACTCTTTTTCTCCCTTTTTCAGCATCAGCGGGGATTTATCCGCACCGTAAACAAACTGAACCAGTACATCTCCATACTTCGTTCCCATCAGTTTGTTTCCGCACCAGTAGTTCTTATGGCTGATTCCGTTCAGGTCTTTCCACTGGACTCTGTGTCCTTCGCTGTCGTAATGGTAAACTGCTTTCTTTCCGTTTAAGGTCAGACTCTGCAGCAGGCTTCCTCTGTACCAGGTCAGTGTTCTTCCCTGATAAGCTGTAATGTTGCCGACCGCATCATAGGAAATGCTGCTGCCATTATAGGAAATAAGCTGATCTTTCCATCCTGAAGCACGGTAGGTAAACAGATCTGTCTTTACCGCATTGCCCAGTGCTCCCGTTGTATAGGAATACTCTTTTCTGGACGTCATATTCATTCCGGCATCGTAGGTATACGTAATACTCTTATTTTCCCATGCAGAATCCACACGGGTCAGTTCACTCAAAGCATTATACGTATATTTTACTTTCTGAACACCATTCTCGGAAATCGTAACAATATTTCCCACAGCATCATAAACAAAGGACAGTTTCTTTCCGTTATTGTTGATTTCTTTGAGAAGCAAGGTTGTAATTCCCGCTTTTCTTCCCGGCACAAAGGTATAGTCGACCGGATATGTTTTGTCCTTCAGATGAATGGTTTTTCTGGTAACACGACATAACGTGTCAAAGGTATACGAAATTTTGACTGCATCATTTACCTTGATCTGATAAATCACATCCGGTGCCTGTGCTTTTCCAACCTCTCCAAATACGCACGATGTTGAAATTTTGCTGTCATCAATCTGATGTACCATGCCTGTGCGTCTGTTCTTGTTGTCATACTGAATGCGCGCCGTTTCTCCATCTGTTGTGCGGTATCCTGCCATTCTCTGGATCATGTCATAGTCAAAGAAAATCTTTCTGTCGTTTTCCAGATCCTCATGGTAAAATACATTTCCATAGTCATCATAGATATTTCGGAAGACTGTCGTTCCATTCCACTTCTGCTCCACGATCTGCTCGTACTTGTCATAGCTGTTTTTCAGCACTTCTCCTGTCGCATACTTTACTTCGCTGAGCGGTCCGTCCGACGGAAGATAATCGTATTCTTCCAGTGCATTTCCGCCTGCCAGAATTCTGGTCTGATTTCCGAGGAAATCATATTCATAGGTATACTCGAATCCATTGTGGGCAATCGTTTTTAACCGGTCACCTTCATCATACGTATAACCCAGTTTTACCGTATTTGTTCCATCAGAAGCCGTCGCACCGGTCAGAAGGTCATTCTTGGTATCATACGTATACGTTACCTTATTCCCTTTTGCATCGGTAACTCCCGTCAGCAGGCGTTCTTTGCTGTCGTATTCGTTTGTTGTTACAAATCCTCTGGCATCTGTCAGTGTTTTTACATTTCGGCCGGTTGCCGTGTAGGTATACTGCGCCGTCATACGTTCGCTGCATTTCTCCAAAATAAATTCCTGTGGACTCATGGCTTCTACTGTTGGATATGCTCCGTTAATTGCTGTATTCTCTTCATGTGAGAGACTTGGAATCATAAAATACCGGCTGTTCTGTTTGATGCAATAATTATTTTTATCCTCTTCACTCACTTCAAACCAGAATTTCTGTTTGCTGTCCGATGTATTTTTCACCTGCAGCGTGAGTGTTCCATCCGAAGCCATAGAAAGTGCTTTTCCCTCTGCATTGGCCGGTTCCAGGAAAAATCCACCTGTTTCATCTCCATGAATCAGAAACATCTGTGCTTCTTTTCCTAAATACCGATTCTGAACAACTGTTGATCCCGCTGTTGTTCCATTTACCTGCATATACTGTCCACTGTATCCAAGACGCATCATATAAATCCCGCCGGAAATCGGCTGGGCACTCTTTCGTTCATATGCAACAGGCTCAAAATACCACTGCTGATTCGGATGTGTTTCTGACTGATCCCAAATCTGTAACTGAATCGAATTATCAAGCTGTGCTCTCGGAAGATCAATCGCTTTTTTGTCCTTAGAAATTTTACTTGTGATCAAATACATTCCTTCTCCTACTGGTTTGATACGAAATTTCTGTGAATCTTTGTTTGCGTATGCAGCTAACTTCGCCTTTGCCCCATTTGCATCCGTTCCGATATCCAGTACATATGTCCCATTTCCGTCAAATGCTTTGAAAATAATATATCCTTCTCCAGCATCCTCAATATGCCATTTCTGCTCCGAACTTCCCGAAAACTCATACTGCTGAACTGCTGCTCCGTCTTTATTAGATGCATCTTTTACATCGATATACTTACCAGATTTTCTGTGGCGAATATAATAACTTCTGCCAGCCATTACCGACGTACTTACCCTGTCATGATGAATCACTACGTCCTGCGGATTTCCCTTGGTATCATAGGTATAACGGTATTGAACTCCCTCTGAATTTCTTGCCGCCGTCATATTTTTCTTTCCATCATATTCATACTCAAACGAAGAGCCGGTCACTTTAACCATTTTGGAAAGCAGGTCTGTTTTGTTGCAGGTAAATGCATTCTGCTCCGCTGCTGTCTTGGCACTTACAATATTTCCATTTGCATCATACACGTAACTTTCCGCATCATCACGGATCAGCTGCAAGCCGGTAAAGAATGCATCATTCTGCTGTTTCTGGTATTCGAGATAGATCTGAATGGATTCGTAGGTCTTATTTGTTGTGGAACCATCTTTCCTGGTCAGGATTACGCCATTGACAAACTGCCACTCTGTCACATACGGATTGCAGTTCACAATTGTCTCTGTCGTTGTTTTGTCGGTAAAATGAACCACTGCACGAACACGGAAGATTCGGCCCGGAATGGCGTCTGCTTTCACACTGCATCCGAACACAAATACATCGCCTTCTTTTCCGCTCACCTTTACGGTCTGCATCAGGTTCTTGTTTTTGGACAAGTTTCCTCGTAATCTTGCACATTTACCTTTAACTGAATCTGTTACAATCTGGTCTGCACTTTCTCCCTGACTTAATTTCCAGCCATTTTCTCCGGTTGCATTAAATGCCTCTTCAAAAAACGCATTCCGTAACATATTGAATTTATTTGCCGCTGCCGATTTTTCCAGCTGGAAGCAGGAAAAATAAGCCCATCCCTGCATATTATCCAAGAAAAACGCGGTAGTTACCTCCGTCTGAGATGCAATCGTAATAGTTACCGATACACGAGTCCATTCATCCGAATCTGTATCTTTCACCTCTGTTACCAGATCCATTTTCTCTGTATTTCCGGAAGAAAGTAAAATTCCGGCACCGCACTCGGAACGTTTTTTCTCTGGATCTGGTACACATTTTTCAACCTTAACATAGCAAGAAAAAGTATAAGTTCCTTTCTCTAAAACCTGCTTCTTTGAAAATCCATTTCTTCCGTTTACTGTATTCTTACTTATGATACAGCATTTTTTAACTGGAAATCCGTCTGGAATATCTAAGTCAGCGATCGCATTTTCACTTCCAGTTTTAATCTTATCCCACTGTACAAAATATGGTTCTGGCTCCATCCAATTCTTCACAACCTTCTGCAGCGTTCCTGTCTTGCTCAGCTTGTTATTCTTTCTTCCTTCCCGTAAAAACTGATAACTGTTTGCAGCACCATCTTCATCCGACACATCCGCCGGGCAGCCGAAATTGTCAAAGTGGTAGGTAAACTTTCGATTATCACCTGTCCGACTGATTTCCCCATTCAATCCCTGTGTTTCAAACACCGTAGTATTTCCATTTCGATAGGAAATTTTCATTCTCTGCCCATTCTGTGGTCCTGTATGTTCAAAAACTTCTGACACTCGTTTTACTCCGCAGTCATCCTGGTACTTATATGAAATCTGTCGCCCATCATTATTCTGTACGCTCACCAGAATATCTCCATCGTAGAAAAATTCCGTACTTTTATTATCCGGATAACTAATTCTGGTCAGATGTCCTGCACTGTCATAGGAAAAATAAATGCTTCTTCCATTCGCATTCAGATTGCCCAGGTTATTGTCTTTTCCATATCCGAAGTCCATTCTTGCACCGGTCGGGTCAATCAGATATGCCAGATAGTTTCCTGCTGTGGACGGGCCGTACTGCGCTTTCTGCAGATTTCCGTTGGAATCCTTGATACTCCTCATGTACTTGTCATGTCCAAACGCATATTCCCAGCCGTTTTTGTCCTTCATGATGTAATAAGAATCTCCGTCGGAAGAGCTTGTCTGCGTCAGCTCGTATCCAAGTCCATCTTCATCCTTTAATTTATTTCCATCCGCTGTATCTTTATAAAAGTAATGCCGGGTTCCATCTCCATCTGTGTAGACATACGGGAAGTTTGCGTTTCCTGTGGCTTCCATTTCCTGGATGAAGTTCATTCTCCAGCCTTTTCCCATACGGTTGTTTTTACTCCGTTCTGACAGATTATACACATGACGGATATGAATCGGCAGCAGTCCACCGCTGGTTGACGCATCTTCATGCGCCCATACAAGGTTTCCATTGAAGTCATTAACATAGCCATGGCCTGCGCGTCCGGCATCCTGCTCATGGTAGCTGTAATAGTCCTCGAGTCCTGTTGTACTACGGTAATAAAAGATTCCTTGCGGGAAATACTCGGAAGTAATTCCATAAGAGTTATTGGATGGATAATCAGAAGAAATGAAAACGGCTTCCTGATATGGTGTCTCATTCTGTGCCGTGATAACAATTCCATGATTTACCCCTGTGTTATACCACTCACGCACCAGTTTTGTTACGTTGAATCCGCACGGTGTAACGGTAATTGTATTACCGGACTGTACCTGCTTTACACTGCAGTAATCCAGTACATTCGACTGATATGCCGGCTGATTGTTCCATGTGGTTGATCCCGGATTCCATCCTCCCGTTACTTTATGGGCGGTAATAAAAAACGGCTGGTTGCTGTCCGAAGAATACCGGTACTGCCATACATAGATTTTTGCATCGTAGATAACCGCTCCAGGTTCCATTGCAGGCAAGCTGGTAAATTTCAGGAAAGAACGGCATTTTCCATATTCCCGGTTATGGCCTACGGTAAAAGAACCATAAGAAGCTACCACCGCGCTGTCCGGACTTTTTTCTCGGACAAACGTATCGTCAATTGCCCTATTTGTTTTCGAGGTTTCTGCCGATGGATCAATCACAACTGGATATACTCGGTTTTCGTCCTGAAGCCATTTCTGATCCGGTACGACGCTTAAAATACTGCAATGCTGCTCCGCATCGGTTTCCAGTTCATAGTGTACCTGTTCCGAATAATTTCCGGCTGCATCGTACATACACGGCGGGGCAAAATAATAAAAAACTTCTTCTGTTTCTTCATCAATCAGGTCAATTCCTCCGTCTTCCCGAATGACAATCATCATCCCCGGGAACTGCAGGGAAAACGAATATTCAAGAGCTGCTGCTTTTACCGATTTTAAGATCAGGTTTTCTTTTACCTGTTCTCCGATGATTTTGTATTCCAGATCTACATTCTCTGCAATCTCTGCATAATGTCCGGCAGCCACAAGACCCGGAACACTCATTTTTTCCTGATTTTCCTGCTCCACGCTTTTTTCTTCTGTTTTCTGCACTGCGGCTCTGTTCTGCATTCCTTCTTCTGTCGGATAGAGATTTTCCGGCTGAAATACAGCTTCACGCTTCTGTGCCTGTACTGCCGCCTGGCTTCGGATGTTCTGTTTTTTCTGCTTTTCTGCCAGAAATCCCCAACTCAGTTTTCTTCCCATTTTTTCAATAGTAACCATTTCATTTGCATTACTGCTTTCCGCAAAATGGACTTTTACCCGGGATGCATGGTTCTGATAACCGTTTTCTGTTTTTTCCAGTCTGTTATCAATTTCCTTCCACTCTTCTCCTTCTTTATAATGAACCGGGTATCCGTAAATGACGGCTGCACCGCCATGATTTTCTGTTCGGAAGTTTTTGGTAAAACGGTCTCGTTTCTGTAAAATTTCCGCGATTACGCGATCTGTTTTCTGACTCATTTTAATTTCTCCTTTTTCTTCATCCTGTATTGTTTCTGGTTTCGTAAATACTTTATCTGCGCGCTTCTGATAAAGTTCTAAATTTAGAGAATCACCTATTGACTTTTCTCTATGGAAACTCTAATATAGAAATATAATCTTCTCTATCTTTAGGTTTTTCTCTAAATTTGATCTCATTATATAGAGTATTCTCTATTTTGTCAATACATTTTTTAGGCTTTTATCTATTTTTTTATTGGAGGTATGTTATGAACTGCGTAGAACGTGTAAAGCAAATCTGTAAAGAGCGGAAAATTCCAATATCGAAGCTGGAAAAAGACCTTGGGTTTTCCAACGGTTATGTCGGTCAGCTAAAAAAAGGATCCTTCCCCGCTGAGCGTCTTTCCAAAATTGCCGACTATCTGAGTCTTTCCCCTCAATATCTGATGTACGGAGAGGAACCTGCACCAGATCCGGTACTGACTTCCCGTGACGAACGGGATATTGAAAAAATCCTCGCCCGCACCAAAGAACAGCTTCTTTCTCAGGAGGGACTGATGTTTGACGGCGATCCCGCTTCCCCGGAAGCCATCGATTCCATTCTTTCGGCAATGCAGATCGGTATGGAACTCGCAAAAAAGAAGAACAAAGAAAAATACACACCGAAAAAATATAAAAAGGACTGATGTCTATGGACATAAAAAAAAGAGCGAATCAGATCGCTCACCGATTCCAGTCACGGAATCCTTTTGAAATTGTCCGTGGACTGAATGTGATTCTCGTGGATGCTCCTTTAAGCGGAGTCCGTGGTTTTTATCAGTATTTTCAGAGAAACCATATCATCTATCTCGATGAAACTCTTTCCGAGCAGGAGCGCACACTGGTTCTGGCACACGAACTTGGGCATTTGTTTCTCCATAAAAAGGCAAATGCCATCTTTATGGATACCAGAACTCATTTAAAAACGGCAGAATATGAAACCGAAGCTGATACCTTTGCCATTGAGCTGCTCCTGCCTGATGACACTTTCTCAGAATATCTTTCTGCGGGCTATACCTCAGAGCAGATATCACGGATTACGGGCTATGCGCAAAGATTGATTGATTTAAAAGCTTCTCATATCAAAATATTGTAATTTCGTTAACTCACAAAAAGACAGCTTCCTGCCTGATGGATTGACTCCATTCTTAAGGCAGGAGGCTGTCTTTTCCTACTATACCCGCTCTACTAAAAGCTGCTGCATCGGCGTAAGATTTTCGGTTTTAAGGTCGTTCAGTTCCCGAATTTTTTCCGTTGTCGTATAAAATTTCTTTGCGATATCCCACAGTGTATCCCCCGGCTTGACGAAGTAGCAGGTGATGCCTGGTAGCTTCTGGAGTTCTTCGGGATCGCGGTCTTTTTCTTCGACGTACTGCATTACCATTTCTTTTCTGCGGCGGAAGACGAGGGCGTTCAGGTTCAGTACGATTTTGGCTTCGATGTCGCTGCTGTCCGGCATGGTTGTGGAGAGCTGGTCGATGGAGGACTGGAGTTCGTAGCGGCAGTCTGGTCCGATTCCCGGGACTTCGATGGTGTGGCGGAAGGGTATGGCGGTTTCGGCGGCGTAGAACGGCATTTCGTCGTCACTGACCACGTAGAGCGCCCTGAGTTCCACCACACCGGTTACTTCGATGCCGTTTTCTACGATTCTTTCCTCGTCGATCTTGATTTTGCCGTCGCTGTGGCAGATCTGCAGAATTTTATTTTTCGGCACGCGCATCTGCAGTTTGTCGGTCAGGCGGCATTTGGAGGAATTGCGGATCAGAAGGCTCTCCAAAGTCTCCTCCTGCACTTTTGGAATGCATTCTCGGTGCGGATGGTAAACGTCCTGCAGAAGTGATACGGTTTCTTCCTGATACAGACAGATGTCAAGTTCGAGTACGGCCTCCGCCTGCAGGACCCGCTCCTCGCCGTCGGAATCGGGCTGGATTTCGAGTGTGGTCTGGCCGAGTGTGCTTTCGATCCGCGGGATCATCTCGGAGATGCAGCCCTGGCATTCCACTTCTGCCTGGAACGGGAGCGCCTGCTCCACCCACTGCAGCGGGTGATCCTCCTCGCCGTCGCTGTACAGACAGAAGACAAAGAGTTCTCCCTGCGCACTGACCCGCCCCTCCTCAGAGCGGAGATCGAGACCGCGCACTTCCAGATCCTGCCAGAGAATCTCGTGCAATTCCGGCTTGCCGGACGGAATCGTAAGCTCCTTTTTGACACGCAGCACATCTTTTTTCTGCACTGCAAGCTCAACCACGCGGTATTCCTGCCTTTTTACCGCGACGTCGCTCTCCCCGCGGATTTCCATCGGCACGGCAAGGTCGCACAGTTCCTCGATCCACGCGTGCAGCGTGACGATCGCGCGCACGCCCAGCTTCCGCGAGTTGATGAGATGCAGGTTCAGATCTTCCACTTCCCAGGTGATGCAGACCTTGTCGCCCCCTGTCAGACCATCGAGATGGATCGTCTCGTCGATCGGAAGCTCGCCGGAGAGCTGGCAGATCCGGCGCCGTTCGCCGTCGGAGACGTACAGCAGATGAAAGGTGAGGCCGCCGAATACACGCGCTTTTCCTTCCGAAATCTGCACATCCCCGATCGTCACCTCGCCTTTTTTCTGAATCATCCGCCCCACATCGGGCCGTGCGTCCGGCACATTGTAGTCCTCGTCAAACGTAATCTGTGACACCGCTTCGCTTTTTCTGCTGATCTGATGCAGAATCTTTTTTACAAAATCCATAAGGCTCCTCCCACTCTAATCCTCAAATACGACTGAGATTCCCGCCGCCGCTTTCGTTTTCAGCACGACGTAAGGGCAGGAGGCGGCGCCTTTCTGCTCCTCCTTTGCGGCAGGTCCGACGAGTTTTGTCCGCACGAAAACGGCGTTTTCCGATTTCGATACTTCTTCGATCTGTATGGAAAAGCCTCCGCTTTTCTGCTTTCCGTAGCCGCGCAGTATGTAGAGATCGTCCCCGCTCTCGTACGCCATCTGGAACGCGGATTCTTTTTTCCTGCGCAAAATCTGATCGATTTCCGGCGGAAAATCGCCCGGCTTTACAATCGCATACGACAGTTCTTTCCGCTCGCCCTCGCTCACATCTGTGATCCGGCACGATGCCAGGAGCATCAGGATCACCGCCGCCAGAAGAACTCTTCCCCGTCTCTTTTTCTTCATCATTCCAAACGCCGCTTCCCGCTCTTTCTATCCATTGTATGACGGGCCACAGTCTTCTATGACGCAAAATCTTTTTCCGAAAAAGACGAAAGTTATTGCAACCCGCCCCATATATGACGTATACTGAAAAGTACGCAATAACTGAATATCACTATTTTTACCAAGAGGAGAAAAAGATTCATGATTCGTTTTATTCTGGTCATTCTGACCGCTTTTCTGTATCTGATTCTGTCGATCCCGGTGCTTCTTGTTCTGCTTCTGATCCGGAAGAAAAAGCCGGAGGTCTGTGACAAGGTAAGCCGTGCGCTGATCCGCTGGATTTTCCGCGTGATTCTGTTTTTCGCCGGCACGAAGATCACGGTGGAAGGACAGGAAAATATTCCGAAAGATCGTGCCGTTCTCTACATCGGCAATCACCGCAGCTACTTTGACATCGTACTGACTTACAGCCGCTGTCCGATCCGAACCGGCTACATCGCCAAAAAAGAAATGGAACATTATCCACTTCTTTCCAACTGGATGCGTTATCTTCACTGTCTGTTCCTTGACCGAAAAGATATCAAACAGGGTCTGAAGACTATCCTGACCGCGATCGAAAAAGTAAAATCCGGCATCTCCATCTGTATCTTCCCGGAAGGTACTCGAAACGCAAATGCAGACGAGCTGGAGCTCCTTCCGTTCCATGAAGGAAGTTTCAAAATCGCCAGCAAATCCGGATGCGCGATCATTCCGATAGCTATGAACAACACCGCCGAAATCTTTGAGGCACATATGCCCAAAATCAAATCAACTCATGTCGTTTTGGAATACGGCAAACCAATCTACGTAAAAGAGCTTTCCAGAGAAGACCAGAAACATCTCGGTGTATACACACAGAATGTAATCCATGAGATGCTTGAGAAAAACAAAGAGCTTATTTAAAACAACCGCCCGATACACACAGCAGCCATCATTCCGGCAAGTGAGGCAAGCAATGCCCCCGGCAGCGTGTATCGGGTTTTTTGTACCCCTACAGAACCAAAATATACACTCATACAGTAAAAAACACTTTCTGTTGCGCTCAACATCAATGCAGCCATCAGTCCGGTCGGGGAGTCTGTTCCAAATTGTTTGAAAATATCCAGAAGCAGACCTGTCGCCGCACTGGAAGAAAAAAGTCTCACCAACCCCAACGGAAAAAGTTCCGGTGCGATATCAAGCGCCCCCGATGCCTTTGAAAGTATGCCTCCCAGAAATTCAAGAAAACCTGACGCACGCAGAACTCCGACCGCCGTCATCAGCCCGATCAGTGTCGGAACAAGTCTCCATACGATCTTTAAGCCTTCCTCTGCCCCTTCCACAAAATCATTATAAATATTTCTTTTTGCGATTAGTCCATATCCAAGTATG
>OLOQ01003799.1_pt1 | contig 10719 bp, 12 predicted proteins | sample 1673101 | NCBI WGS metagenome assembly OLOQ01 (sample SAMEA3136754, study PRJEB25190) | human gut metagenome | biome: human gut; feature: human-associated habitat; material: faeces | place: Austria | collected 2013 | reverse complement strand
GAACATCGGCCTGATCGAGGTCATGGGTCTGGCAGTCCTTCCCAGCCGCCTGAAGCAGGAGTTGTTCGATCTGGCAGATATGCTGGTGGCCCGGGTGCCTGCCGAGCAGTACCCCGAAGCCCTGCAGAAGCACGCCGCATGGGCACAGGAGATCCTGGCCCGCCATCCTGAGCTGAACAGCGACAGCGTCCACCTGATCCTGCAGGATGAGGTAGGCCAGGTGTTCGCGCAGGTGCTGGCAGATGCCGGTGTCTACAAGCTGGATGAAGCCGGCCGCGCCGGTTTCGTGCGGTTCCTCGAAAGTGTAAAGTAACCACCACAGGCCAGCGGTGATTCCCCACGCAAGTGAGTACGGGTTGCGGCTCCCAGCGTCTGCTTCGTGCAATTGCACTCGCATCCTGCTGGCCGCGGCCCCAACAACAGCTTCCTACATCCGCCACTGGCGGCGGTCGCTGTTGTTGCAGTCCATTTCATCGCCGCTGGCCTGCTTCCCGGGAGGTTTTTATGCCCTATACTTTAGAAGTCTGTGTAGACAGTGTCGCAAGCGCCCTTGCGGCAAAGCGTGGCGGGGCCGACCGGCTGGAGCTGTGCGCCGACCTGATCATTGGCGGCACCACGCCCAGCCTTGCGCTGGTGCGGCAGGTCAAGGCCGAGACCGGCCTGCCGGTGCGTGCCCTGCTGCGGCCCCGATTCGGTGATTTCTGCTACGACCGCTATGAGCTTGCCCAGATGGCCGAGACCGCCGCCGCGCTGGTGCAGGCGGGTGCTGACGGCATTGTGACCGGTGTGCTGACCCCGGAGGGAGAGCTGGACGTGGACGCACTGCGCCCCATCTACGCGGCCGCCCGGGCCGCTGCAAAGGCCGCTGGCCATCCGGTCGTCTGCACCCTGCACCGTGCCTTTGATGTCTGCAAAGACCCCTTTGCGGCGTTGGAAGCGGCCAAAGCGCTGAACCTTGGCACCATCCTGACCAGCGGGCAGGCCGCCAGCGCCCCGGCAGGCGCTTCCCTGCTCCGTCGGCTGGTGGAAGCCGCCGGGCCTGATCTTGAGATCCTGGTGGGCGCGGGCGTGACCCCGGCCAATCTTCCGGCTCTGGCAGCCGAGACAGGCGCGCACGCCTTCCACATGTCCGGCAAGCAGGTTCTGGACAGCCGGATGACCTTCCGGCGGGAAGGTGTTCCCATGGGCCTGCCCGGCTTCTCCGAGTTTGAGGTCTGGCAGACCAGCGAGGAGATCATCCGTGCCGCGCGGCGGGTCCTGAACGAACTGTAATCCATAAAACGACCCCGGAAAGCTGCAGTCAAGCTTTCCGGGGTCGTTTGTTGATCATCGCTTTTTTCTGGCAGCCGGTCTCCTGCGTTTCCGGGGCAGCATGGCATACACATACCCAAAGGCTGTGCCGCACACACCGCCCACGATGTGCATGAAGTTCGCCACATTATCGTGCGCAAAGATGATATCATACACCTGCTGGCCCAGATACAGTGCCGCCACCAGCAGCATGGTCACCGGGATGCCGCCGGAGAAGCCCGACAGCGATGCCAGCATGATGAGCATGAACACGATGCCCGAAGCCCCCAGCAGGGCGGTATGGGGGAAGAGCACACACTGCAGAACACCCGAGATGAGCGCCGTGAGCAGGATGCCCTTGAGCAGGGGGCCACTGCCATATTTTTCTTCCATCGGCGGGCCAATGACCAGCAGCAGGAGCATATTGTTCAGGAAATGATCCCAGCTGGCATGGCCCAGCACATGGCCGAAGAGCCGGATGTAAAACAGCGGGTCTTTCAGAGAACCGCGATAGACGCAGAACAGGTGCTTTGTGGTCCAGCCGCCTGTCCACTGCCCCAGGAACAAAGCCCCCAGGGAGAGCAGAAAAAAGGTCAGGATCACCGGCGAATTGTATTGCAGCTGCAATGTTAGCTTGGGGCGTTTCGTAAGCGTTTCATCCTTTCAGCGCCCGCTCTGGCACGGACGGAATTTAAGGATATTATAGCATTTATGCCAGATACGGGTCAAGCAGGGCATCCACCGTTTTGTTCCGCTTGGGAGCGGGCTTGTGCACAGCGCGGCCGCGGCAGACCACCAGCTCCAGCATTGTTGTGGGCCGCCGGCTCCATCTGTTCGGTGCCGTCCAGCAGGATACAGTTGTAATAGGCTCGTTTCATCCGTATTTTTCCCTTTCCGTTCCGGCGCAGGCCGTTTTCTTTCAGTATATCACGTTTGCGGAAACGATAAAAGACATCTGTCGTTTTTTTCTTCTGCCTCCTGCATTGACATTTCCCGCCCCGGTGGGTACACTTATAAGGTATTCTTTTCTGAAAGGGGGCCCCGCCATGGCAACGGAAGCCAAACTGCGTCAGCTGGCAGACCGCGGCTGTCCGGTCTACTATTTCTATTCCAGCGAGCGGTATCTTATCCGGCAGGCGGTGTCTGCCGCCGTCCGGATCCTGAGTGCTGACACGGATGAGGAGACCACCGTGCTGGACGGTGCCGCACCCGAGATCGAGCAGCTCATCATGGCGGCGGGCACCATCTCCTTCTTTGGCACCCGCCGCGTGGTGGTACTGCCCGAGCTTGACCCCGCCGCCTACGGCGACAAGGATCTGGAGGAACTGTGCAGCACCCTTTCCAGCCTGGAAAATGCCGTGGTGGTGCTGGGCAGCGTGTTCGAGCTGGAGCGCAGCAAGCTCAAGACCGGCAAGCGGGCACAAAAGCTGATTGCTGAATGCAAGAAGCTGGGCTTTGTCGAGGAGCTCTCCAAACCCAAGCCCTACGAGCTGAAGATGATGCTCATTGAGCGGGCCAAGGCGCAGGATACCACCCTGCCCGAGGGCGCTGCCGCAGCCCTGCTGGAGCGCTGCGGCGAGGATCCCTTCCTACTGGAAAACGAGGTAGACAAGCTCTGCGCCCTTTCCGGCTACCAGACCGTTACCGCCGCCATGGTGGCCGAGATGGGCACCGTGAGCCTGGAAGCGGATGTGTTTGAGATGATCCGGATGATCACCGCCAAGAACGCCACCGGTGCCTGCAAAAAGCTGCAGACCCTGCTGCGCTTACAGCAGGAACCCATTGCCATCACTGGCGCAATGATCGGCAGCTATGTAGACCTGTACCGGGTCAAGCTGGGGGCTTCCAAACGGAAGAGCTACGCCGCCGTGTTCAAAGATTTTGGCTACAAGGGCAGTGATTACCGGCTCAAGCGCTCAGCCGAAACGGCATCGCATTACACGCTGGGCCAGCTGGAGACCTGCCTGCAGGTACTGCTGGACCTCGATAAAAGTTTGAAGAGCCAGCCCGTGGATGTGCAGACCCTATTGGAAGCAGCACTCTGCCGTCTGGCGCTGGCGGGGAGCGGACGATGAGCGAACGAGAACTGCTACACACCGACCGGGTGCTGGTGGTGGAGGGCAAATACGATGCCGCCCGCCTTTCCCACCTGACCGATGCCATGATCCTGCTGACAGACGGCTTTGGCATCTACAAGGACAAAAAACGCCAGCAGCTGCTGAAAGCCCTGGCGAAAAAAAACGGCCTGATCCTCTTCACCGATTCCGATGCCGCCGGGTTCCGCATCCGCACCTACATCACCAATCTGGTGGGGGCAGAAAACGTGGTGCAGGCCTATGTGCCCGCCATCCATGGCAAGGAAAAGCGGAAGCCCCAGCCCGGCAAGGAAGGCCTGCTGGGCGTGGAAGGCGTGGACGATGCCATTGTCCTGCAATGCCTGCGGGATGCATTGGGCGCAGAAGCCGGGGCCGCGCCTGCCCGCCCGGAGGGTCGGCAGATCACCTACACCGACCTGTACAACTGGGGGCTTTCCGGCACCCCGGGCAGTGCCGAGCGGAAATACCAGCTGCTCAATGCGCTGGGCCTGCCGCCCCGGCTCTCCAAAAAGGAGCTGGTGGAGGCGCTGAACCGGCTGTACAGCTTTGAGCAGCTGGATACCCTGCAGGCCGAAATACTCGAAGCACACTGACAGACAAAAAAGGAGACCGCACCACGCGGTCTCCTTTTTGTGTTACAGGGCAACATCCAGCGCCATCATCAGGGCAAACCCCGCCACCACGCTGATGACCCCCGCCGGTTCGTCTGCCTCCACGGCTTCCGGGATCATCTCCTGTGCCGTCACGCAGACCATACACCCGGCGGCAAGGCTCATCAGCCAGGGCAGGGCCGCACTGACCCACCCGGCCAGTGCAAGGGCCAGCAGGCCCCCCAGCGGCTCCACAAGCCCGGAGGCAGCCCCCGCCGCAAAGGCACGGCGCTTAGACCTGCCCTCCTGCGCCAGCGGCAGGCTGACCGCAGCTCCCTCGGGAATGTTCTGCAGCCCGATGCCCAGCGCAAGGGCCAGCGCCCCGCTGATGGCATCCGGTTCTCCCCGCAGGGCCAGCGCGGCAGCAAGGCCCACCACCATGCCCTCGGGCAGGTTGTGCAGGGTGACTGCCAGCACCATCCGCCCACTGCGGCCCGGCCCGGCATTCAGCAGGCGGCCCGCCAGCGTTTCCAGCCGCAAAAGCCCTACCGCACCCAGCAGCAGGCCCACGGCAGGCGGGACCCATGCAGGCAGCGGCCCCTGCTCTGCCCGCTCAATGGCCGGCAAAAGCAGGCTCCATACGCTGGCCGCCAGCATGATGCCCGCCGCCATGCCGCAGAGCATCCGCCGGGTGGCAGGCTCCCCGGTCTTCCGCAGCAGGAACACACCAGCCGCACCGGCCGTGGTGCAGAGCATCGGCAGCAGCAATACCGCCGCCGTCAGGAAAATCTGTTCCAAATCGCACTCCCCCTTTTCCCGGTCTATGCCAAGGCGGCAGGAGGTGTGCAGAGAGCGACCCTAAACAGGATCTTCAAAACGATTTCTGCAAATTTCCTTGATCTGCTCCAGATTCTCTACAAAATAGATCCCCTGCTGGCGTTCCGGGGAGGAGAGCCCCTTTTCGATCATCCGGGCAAGCAGAGCTTTCAGGCCATCGTAGTAGCCGTGCAGGTTATAGAGGATGCAGGGCGCATCCAGATGCCTGAGCGACACCTTGGACATCACCTCAGCGATCTCCTCCAGTGTGCCGGTGCCGCCGGGAAATGCAATAAACGCATCCCCCAGCGCGATCATCTTTGTTTTGCGCTCCGTCATATCCTTTGTCACGATCAGCTCCGTCAGCCCCTCGTGCTGCAGCTCTCCCTGCACAAAAAACTCCGGTTCCACGCCGGTCACTTTGCCCCCGGCGTTCAGGGTGCTTTCGGCGATCTCTCCCATCAGGCCGCAGCGGGAGCCGCCGTACACCAGCGCGTTCCCGCTCTCCCCGATCCACCTTCCCAGCTCCTGTACCGCCTGCTTCAGGGCCGGATCATTGCCCTCGTTTGCGCCCAGATATACCGTGATGTTCATTGTATTCTCCCCCAGTTTCGTTTTTGCCTTATTTTATCACGCTTTTCTCCGGCAGAAAAGAGGGCGGGCCGGTCTTTCTTGCAAATGCCGCCGGACTGTGCTATGCTGAGAGGAAAAAGGGGGATTTTCCTTATGAAAACAGCATTGACCATTGCCGGAAGCGACTCCAGCGGCGGCGCAGGCATTCAGGCAGACATCAAGACCATGACCGCCAACGGCGTGTTTGCCCTGAGCGCCATCACGGCTCTGACGGCCCAGAACACCACCGGCGTGACCGGCATCTTTGAGACCACACCCGAATTTCTGGCCCAGCAGCTGGATGCGGTGTTCACCGATATCTACCCGGATGCCATCAAGATCGGCATGGTATCGTCGTCTGCGCTCATTGAGACCATTGCCAAAAAGCTGCGCCAGTACGATGCCAAGCACATCGTGGTCGATCCCGTGATGGTGGCCACCTCCGGCTCCAAGCTGCTGCAGGACAGCGCCATCCAGATCCTGACCGGGCAGCTTCTGCCCATGGCCGAGGTGGTCACGCCCAACATTCCGGAGGCCGAGATCCTGTCCGGCATGACCATCACCGATGCCGTCGGGATGGAGGCCGCCGCAAAGTGCATCAGCGAAAAATACGGCTGTGCCGTGCTCTGCAAGGGCGGCCACAAGGTGAATGATGCCGACGATCTGCTCTGGTGCAACGGCAGCGGCAAGTGGTTCCACGGCGAACGCATCGCCAACCCCAACACCCACGGCACCGGCTGCACCCTGTCCAGCGCCATTGCCTCCAATCTGGCAAAGGGCTATCCCCTGGATGCCGCCGTAGAGCGGGCCAAGGCATATATTTCAGGCTGCCTGTCCGCCATGCTCGATCTGGGCAAAGGCTCCGGCCCCATGGACCACATGTTCGCCCTGCGCGGCGAATTCGTGGAGCACTGAGCCACAAAAAAAGGGCGATGATCTCTCATACGCCCCAGAACAGGATTCCCAGTCCCGCCGCCAACAGAATCATTCCGATGGGCGACGGGGCTTTTTGCGTCCGCTTCTTCCAGACAAAATGCACCGCCCATAAAACAGCAAACACAAGGATCGATCTCGCATCCGGTGCAAATCCATCTGCCAGCGTCTTGATGCCGCCCAGTGTGGAGAGCATCATGTTCAGCGCGGTCGCCAGGATCATGGCTACCACACAGGGCCTCACACCGGAAAGAAAGGCTTCCACGCCCGCATACTTCATCAGGTTTTTCAGCACCGCCGCGATCAGCAGGATGATGAAGAACGAGGGCAGCACCACCCCCAGCGTAGCGATCAGCGCCCCCGGAAAGCCGCCCTGTGATGACCCGATAAAGGTTGCCATATTGATCGCCAGCGGGCCCGGGGTGGACTCCGAAACGGCGACAAAGCTCAGGAATTCTGCTTCGGTCAGCCAGCCATGACGCAGCACGGTCTCCCGCACCAGCGAGATCATCCCGTAGCCGCCGCCAAAGGAGAGCGCTCCGATCATCAGAAAATTGAGGAACAGCTGGAGGTAGATCATGCTCTGTCCTCCTTCCGCAGCTTTTTCAACAGATAGATCAGCACCCCTGCCGCCCCGCAGAGCAGGATGTAGTAGAGGGACGAGAAGGACACCGCCGCCACCGAGCAGCCCACCATGGCCGCCACAACACCGGCAACGATGATCCTGTTGAAGGCCGTGCCGGACAGGCTTTTCAGCATCTTCATCCCCGCCGAAAGGATCAGATAGATGACGCAGACCTGAATGCCCCGGAACGCGCTTGCCACTGCCGACAGCTGCAAGAACCGGTCAAACACCAGTGAGATCAGGTAGATGACCACAAACGAGGGCAGGCAGACCGCCAGTGTGGATGCCGCGGCCCCTTCTGCCCCTTCGATCTTATAGCCCACATAGGTGGCGCTGTTCACCGCCACAGGACCCGGCGTGGACTCCGCAATGGCGACCATATCGAGAAATTCCTCTCGGCTCAGCCACTGCTTGTCTTCCACAAATTCCCGTTCCAGCAGGGCCACCATTGCGTAGCCGCCGCCAAACGTGAACGCACCGATCTTCAAAAAAGTCCAGAACAGATCTCTTGTTTTTTTCATACACTTCACCTCGCTGCCTGCCTATTATAGCATAAAGTGTCCCATCAGGAAACCCATTCATAAGGCCTGCGATCATCCTATCTCTTCCGGCACAAATGAGTCTTTCTCACAAACAAGGTAGATGTCCTTTTTCATTTTCTTCTCAAAGTATTGCTTCAATCTCATATTGGAATCCCACTTGTCCTGCGGATAAGAGCCATACCGTTTCTTTACATCGTTCATTCTATCTTCTATATCAAGAATCCCTTCCGCTCCTGCCAGACTATCACACAATTGAATCAGCCGGTCATAATCATCGTATACTGTCCTGGCCAATTCAGTCTTAATCATTTTCATTTCTTCATCTGAAACATCAAATTTTCCAATGTATTCATTTATCGTGTGATTGTTAAAAGAATGCGTCAAACAGATTTTTGCCGCCTCATCATATCCAAGGCACATCATATATGTGTACCCATCGGAAACATGGCCAAGATGTCTTACGCCAAATTTTCTTCCTATATCATGCAGTAGGCCTAAAACATAGGCCTTCTCCGCATCCATATCTCCACATGCCGCTGCTATTTTTTCTGCACAATGTGCTGCTGTTAAACTATGTTTTCCCCAAGGCCCCGGATTATTTGATAGACCATCCCGAATCAACGCCATTGCTTCTTCTCTTGTCGGCAGCATAACCTATCCCTTCTTTCCCTTTCCTTATGCATTGATAAAAACAAATGCCGAAAACCCGCATGAATACAGGCTTTCGGCATTTTGATCCATTACTCGAGCTCGGTAAGTCTTAATCGCAACTAAACAAATTCGTTTAGTATATTTATCCCTGGATGTTCACATTTCCATGAGATTGCCGTGGTAGATGTGGTTTGCTGATTTTTTAGTATCAGGATAGTATCACACAACCAGTGAGGTCTCTGTGAGTATTATAACGTATTATCTTTTGTTTTTCAACCTGTTTTCGTACTTTGTTATTCTGTGTTTGATTTTACCGGCTACGTCCCTGCAATAGTCTGCCGAGAAGCCCTCCCCCTGACCAAAAGATTCAGAGAAGACTTCAGCAACCGCTTCTGCGATTTCGTTCATAAGTGAGGAAACTGTTATCTTCCTCATAATTCTTTTACTTTCGCCATCATACTCATTTGATGGTGCTTCCGGGAAGAAATCGTATGGATCCCACTTGTCGATTTCCTGTTTCACGCAACAATACACAAATTTTTCCTTGGCGCATATTTCATCATACCAAATCGTTGGGTCTGCACCATACGATGTCTGAACTTCGTTTTTGGCACTTTTGTGCTCAATCCACGCAATACCAAAAGGGTATATCGCCTGCTTGGCACCTGCCCGAATATGATACTGCACACCATTCTTTAGATATTCCGTCCAATAATCCATTATATCATCTGGTGTCTTATCCCATTCGTCCGGAATATCACTGAATAATCCAATTGAAAGCTTTGTTGTTCCCCCACAGAAACTTTTTATATCAACTCTTTCATCTGGTTCTATAAAATCACTTTTTGATTCTCGGAACCCTTTTATACAACACGAAACCGTGTGCTCCTGCCCATCTGGAATATAGTCGATCAAAACCGCAAATCGTCCGTTTAATTCTGGGCACAGATTATCATTCCGTACTCTTCTGATTGTGCAATCGACGCTCTTTCCATCTTTAGTCATTTCAATTGTCCCCAATGGTGTCTGAATCATTCTGTTCTCTCTCCTCTACGGACGTTTCAATAAACATCTTCAAAGCATTCTGTGCAATGATGTTCGTTGTCACAAGGTCAAATCCACCACCAATTACACCGCCAGCCAACGGCACCATTTTTCCGAGATTGATGATTCCAGTTTGACCGAACTTCGTAATCAATCGAAATCCTACTTTTTGATTGATTCGAGTCAATGTTGCGCCTGAAATTTTTTCAATGCTAGCTGTTGCAATTTTCGTACCTAATTTGACACCTGTGCCTTTCAGAACATCCGCAACCGCTTGCCCGGTCATACAAGCATAGACCAATGTCTGCACCTGATCGGTATTGGGTTCATAACCGCCCAGTTTGGCTACCGCAGCAATCATACGGAGTTGCACATAGAGGACGCTGCTTACATTAGCCGGAACCGCAACCGGAAGTGTAATTATCCCGCCAAGTCCCGTAAGAAAACCTGATGTCGTACACTTTACCAATTGATTTGCCACCAACGCCTTTGCTGCCTTTTCCGCTGTCGGGTATTTCGATGAATAATCCTCTGCCAGTTCATCAACCGACTTACTCACCTTCGGAATGCCCTGTAGTGCTTTGTCATAGCAGACATCCAGAATGTCAACCATCTGCTGCGAGGAAAGTGCTTCGCCTTTCTTTTGGTTTGCCTTGTCACGCTGTTCCTTGCCTTTGCTGATTGCAGCAGCCCCGTCTCCTGCTGTATCCACAATTTTTTTCCCGACAGTTGCGACCCCAGTCAAGCCGCTTTTTAACGTGTCTTGAAATTTAGCCTTTGTCATTTTCTTTCCTCCTTTTTTTCAGTGTCCTCATAATAATCCCTGAAATTTTCGCGACTACCAGTTTTACACATGATGGAAACACTGCATCCAATCGTCCACAGGAAAGCACTCTATACTTATGATCACAACTTTGTCCCATCAACTCTATTTCCTATTAAACCGATTATATCAAATACGTCTAGTTCATTTAACTTCATTGGTGTATCACACCTTCCAACCATTAAGTTTTTCTTAATAGTTCCCACTGCCAAACTTGAACCATTCGAAAATCCCGAATCGTTGCCCCTATACGCACAAAACCCCCGCCAGCTCATACTGACGGGGGTTGCGCATTTCTGATTAAATCCAGTTGGTGGAAATTACTCGAGCTCGATGGTGGCAGGCGGCTTACCGGTGCAATCGTAGAACACACGGTTGACGTGCTTGACCTCATTGACAATGCGGCTGGTCACGGTGCCCAGAACATCCCAGGGCACATTGTAGCTCTCAGCCGTCATAAAGTCGGTGGTGGTCACGGCACGCAGGGCCACAGCATAGTCATAGGTACGCTCGTCACCCATCACGCCGACACTGCGCATATTGGTCAGGGCGGCGTAATACTGGTTGATCTCCTTATCCAGACCAGCCTTGGCGATCTCCTCACGCCAGATTGCGTCTGCATCCTGCACGATGGCAACCTTTTCGGGGGTCACCTCGCCGATGATGCGGATGCCCAGACCGGGGCCGGGGAACGGCT
>OLOQ01003792.1_pt1 | contig 10738 bp, 6 predicted proteins | sample 1673101 | NCBI WGS metagenome assembly OLOQ01 (sample SAMEA3136754, study PRJEB25190) | human gut metagenome | biome: human gut; feature: human-associated habitat; material: faeces | place: Austria | collected 2013 | reverse complement strand
TGAGGATGCCCAGGTCCTTGCCGGCGTTCTCCTTATCGGGCAGAACATCGACATTGAGCGCCTGGTCCACGGAAGAATAGATACCGTAGCCAAGTCCGGCGAGCAGAGCAAATCCGTACATGCCGATAACGGACTTAAGTAGCCAGGGCAGGGCGATACCGATACACATCATAATCGTTGCGACGAGGATGATAGGCTTGCGGCGGCCGATCTTGTCGGAGATGGCGCCCGAGGTAAGCGAGGCGACAAGCGACACGACCATGATCACGACGGACATACTCGAAAGAACTGCGCCGGCTTCTGCCACGGGAAGACCGATGTACTTCTCGAGGATGTAGAGCTGATAGCCGTTGATGCAGAAGTAACCGAAGATGAGGAGCAGACGGCCAAAGAGCGCCAGATAAAAGTCGCGGCAGTTCTTGGTGGGCGGAACGAACATGAGCAGCAGCGATTTGAGATTGAGCTTCTCAGACTGCTCGCCCTCGTCAAGAGCGGCAGACTTCTCGCGCGGCCAAATGATGACGGCGAGGATGCCGGTCAGCAACCAAGAGACCGTGCCGATGATAAAGCCAGGAACTGGGTTGGAGAGGAACTGCGTACCGATGATGGTGCCAATCGACTGGCCGGCCGTTGCGCCGCCGCCATAGAATGCCGAGAGCGTGCCGCGCTTGTTAAGCGGGATGCGGTCGGAAAGCACGGCAACAGCAGGGGCAAGCATGCAGTTGAGGCCAATCTGCAGCACGCACCAGGAGGCGACGATCATGGGAAGTGTGGTCGCGACCGAAGTGCTCCAGAAAGCACAGCCGCAGATAAAACCGCCGAGAACGATAAACGGTGTGCGCTTGCCAAAGCGGCTGTGGCAGTGGTCGGAAAGCGCGCCGAAAACGAGATTTGAGAACAGGGCGAAGATCGAACCGACCGAGTTCATCGCCGCGAGAATTGCCTCGGGCTGGCCAATATTAAGGCCGTTAAAACGCTCGGGGAACAAGACGTTGGAGCCGATTGTTCCCGACATCATCCACATGATTCCGAAGATGATAAAGCCGATCATAAAGCGCCATGTCTCGGTTTTGGTCATGGGCTTTCCGGTATCGGGGGCGATGGCGTTCTCGTCAATCGCCGCGGCGGTTTGATTTGCCATGGGATAGATCCTCTCTGTGATGGAATGCGCGAGGGCGCTCGTGCACCAAGGGTCAAGGGGTCAAACCCGCTGGATGCGGCGGCCGTGGAATGGGATACGGCTGCTCGCGAGCGCCTGTTGGGTTGTTACTTACTAACTAGTAAGTAACTCCACGACCTGTATAGTACGCTTACTAAGTACTTAGTAACCTATAAGAGCGGTAAACGGTTGTTTTGAGCCGCTGAACGGCTGAGGTAAGCTATGGGGGTATACAAAAGGCATTTGGCGGCAATACTCGAGCCGCCCTAAATAAGGCAGCGCGATTTATATGGACACTCAGAAAACTCCCACACCCGCGGCAAAGAAACGCAGCGCTGCGGCGCAGGAACGCCTTGACCAGATTGTTTCGGCGGCCGTGCGGCTTATCAACGCGCGCGGCTTTAACGGCATGTCGCTCCAGGCGGTAGCCGACGAGGTGGGCATCACCCAGGCGGGCGTGCTGCACTACGTGGGCAGCAAGCACGGGCTTTTGGTCGAGGTGATCCGTCGCTATTACGATCGCAGCTCAGCCTTAGACGACTATCTCTCCCTCTTTCATCCTGGCGGGGCATTTGAGGGCCAGAGCCCCAAGATTCCCGAATACTGCCGTCTGCTCGTGGCGGAGAACAACAGTCAGCCCGAGCTCGTCATGCTCTTCCAGATGCTCAATACCGAGGCCATGAGCACGGAGAGCCCCCTGCACGAGTATTTCAACGACCGCTCGCGCGGAGTTATCGAGCCCGAGCCCGATGTTAACTGGAGCGTTCCCGAGGGAATCGACGCCACCGAAGCCATCTCGTGCGCGCTGGCGGCGATGTACGGATTGGAAGGCCGTTGGGTGGCGCGACCCGACGAGATCGACTATCCCGCCGAGTGGTCTAAGTTCGAGGACATCCTCTTTCCCCTTCCCCTCTGGGAGGGCTACCGTTAAGAGCGGCGGTATGCAATCGCCATTACCAACCGCAACGGCTGTGTCGATACAAAAAGGCCCGGGCTACCACCCGGGCCTTTTCTCTTGCGTTATTCCGTTTTCCTTAACGCGCCGGCGAGACCACGAGCAGGGCGTCGTGCTCAAAGGGATGCTGGGCCACGCGCACGGTGCCGTCACCGTTGTCGCGGACGGGCAGCTTGGCGATGCGCTTGTCCTCCATGTCGAGGACCGTTGCCGTCCAGCCGCGCGTGCCGTCGAGCTTAAACTTGAGCGCCGTGGTACGCGGCAGGTACGTGACGACGCGATCGCCAACGCGCGCCACACGAATGGCCTCGCGCGCGTCATCGAGCAGCTCCTGCGCCGGAACCACGGCAAGTGCGTCGTCGCCAGCCGTAGCGCCCAGGCCGGCAAGCACGTGCTCGACCGCGCCAAAGTCCCAAACGCCCGCAAACTGCAGACACTCCTGCCAGCGGAACGGCATATCGAAACCCTCGCCCAGCACCGAGCCCTGGCTCTTGCTGGTCTGCCAGTTCCAAACGCCGTGCGCGCCATAGGTCACACCTGCACTGGCGCCGGCAAGGATCGACGACCACACGCTCGCGCGGCAGTCCTGCGCGGTGAAGCGCCAGTACACATTGCGCGACGCACCCATCTGCTCGTAACAGGGCTCGGAGTTGACCATCGGCTTTTTGGGATAGTTGGCGATAAAGTCCTGCGGCAGGCGCCAGGCCTCGGGCTGGCCCTCGTAGTTGTGGCCGGGCTGGAACATGTAGAAGTCCAGGCGGTCCAGGTACTGCAACGGAATGGTGCGGTTGCCGCGGTTGATATGCATGGTGCGCAACGCCTCGGGCGCGTGCTTGACAGCTTCGTCGAGGGCATCCTCGTAATAGGCGATCGCCTCGTCGCTGGTAAAGTCGGTATCGCCCGTCACCACATAGACGGGGTCGAACTCGCCCAGGTTCTCGACGACGCGGGCAACGTGGGCGCGGACCTCCTCGCGCGGCATAACCTCGGCACCACAACGCTCAGCAATCTTGGCGCCCCAGGTACCGGGCACGTAGTTGCACCACATAAGCACGAGCGCCGGACGAATGCCGTGCTCGACGGCAGCGCGGCACATGGCAGCAGCGCGATCCCAGTACGCCTGGTTGGGACGGGACCAATCAAAATGCACGCCGTCCTCGCTGGCATAGGGCCAAATACCCAGATCGGGGCAGCAGCGATCCCACTGCGGCAGCGTGTTGATCTGCAGCACGTTCATGCCCTGCTCGGCGCGACGGGTCAGATAGTAGTCCCAATCGGCCTCGGCAATGCTCGTAAACGCGCTCCAGCACGTATCGGCAAACCAAAAGAACGGTTTGCCCTCGCACAAAAAGCCGTCCTGGCGACCGTTAACGGTCAGCTTTCCCAAACTCATCTGCATGTCCTTTCGTTTGATAAAGGAGTTGCGAACCGGCAGATTCTTTCGCGGTAACCCCGCGCGAAAGCCCCTGGCGCTTAGCAAACCCCGGCGAGTAGGCGCCACGCGCCCCCAATCAGTCTACCTTGTAAGAAGGGCCCCGCCGGGCTTGCGCCTGACGGGGCCCTGTCGTGTAGGTAAGGTCGTATGCGTCCGAATGGTTTGGCCTTAGGCCTCCATCTCGGCGAGCTCCTCCTTGGAGAAGCCAGTGGCAAAGACGACGGCAGCGGCGATGACAAAGGAGATCGCCATACCGACGATAGCCCAGACGGTGTTCATCTGGCCACCCTGCAGGTAGTTGGTGAAGACCAGGAAGTTGGAGGCACCGCCGGCCAGGTAGTAGGTAACACCCATGAGGCCGGAGAACACAGCGCCGATGGCACCGCCGATAAACATGCCGAGCATGGTGCGACGGAAGCGCATGAGGATACCGAAGAGTGCGGGCTCGGTGACGCCGCCGGCGATGGCGGAGATGACGTAACCCAGAGCAAGACCCTTCTCGTCGGGGTTCTTCATCTTGAGGAAGGCACCGAAGGCGCAGCCCCAGACAGCGGCCATAGCGCAGTTGGTGGAAACGAAGACGAAGGGATCGTAGCCGGCGGCGATGATCTGAACCTGAGCGAGCAGGATGACGGGCATGTGCATGCCGCAGACCACGAAGAGCTGCCAGAAGGCGCCGAGGATGGCCATGACGATCAGGATACCGATACCGCCAAGGTCGGCAAGACCAAAGAGGGCGTTGGCGATGAGGCTGCCAATCTCGTTGCCGATCGGGGCAAGGACGATGAAGGCGATGGGGATGGTGACGATCATGGTGCAGAACGGCGTGAAGACCGTGGACAGCACGTCGGGCATGACCTTCTTAAAGAACTTCTCGACAAAGTACAGGACGGGCACCGAGAGGATGATCGGCAGGACGGACTGCTGGTAGTTGGCAGCGGCGATCTGGATGCCGTAGACGGAGATGATTCCGCCACCCTCCTGAGTCGCGACACTCACGACGGACGGGGCCATGAGAGCGCCGCCGAGGAGCATGCCCAGAACCGGAGAGGCGCCGAGCTTCTTAGCAGCGGCATAGCCCAGGTAGATGGGGATAAAGGTAAACGTGGCCTCGTACAGGGTGGTGTAGAGGAACGTGTAGGTCGGATCGGTATCGGAGAGAACGCCGAGCATGGTGGGGCCGAGGACCGCAGCGATGGTGCGGAACAGACCGCCGGCCATGAGCAGCGGGATCAGCTGGGTCATGGAGCCCGACAGATAGTCGAGGATGATGTTGGGCAGGTTCTTGAGCTCGAACTTCTCCTTAGGAGCGTCGAGGTTCTCGTCGACCGCGGCACCCTGCTTGACGCCGGACATGGCGACGAACTCGGCGAGCACCTTGGGCACGTTCTGGCCGATGATGACCTGGAGCTGGCTGCCGGCGAACTGGCAACCCAGAACACCCTTGACCTTCTTGATCTTCTCCACGTCGGCCTTGCTGTTATCCTTGAGCGTCAGACGCAGGCGCGTCATGCAGTTGGTGGCGACGGCAACATTCTCCGCACCGCCCACGAGCTCGAGGACATCGGTGGCAATCTGCTTGTTATCTACTGCCATGGGACCCCTCCTCATGTCATCGTGTGCCTACCCGTTTGGACGTAGGCACGCCTTTGACCCGGCGACTATAACCCCTTACGGCTGCCGAGCCCTTGGATACGCTGTCGTAAACAATCTGTTTACTGAACGTTTACAGCACTTAGTTTACACGCAGCGTTGAATTTGTGGCAGTTTTGCCGTTTGCAGTCCGGTGAACGGTAGGAAATCGGGGGTGAACGTAATTGAATGCCAAGGCATTACATATAGTGCTGTTTATTTATAAATGGCCATCTACGTGGGATTTTATATAATCTGTCACCCAAATTCCTTGTTGACCCATCAACAAAAGCCCTGCTAGATAGTAGTAAACGAGTGTTTAGTAGTTCATTGAGTGTTTGATTTGACCGTTTACCGAGTTCATCTGCTTATTCTCTAATTCTGCTTTACACTAAACATGTTTAGATTGTATTGCCGCGATTGTTTAGTATTTGCGGCACAAAGGAGGCAGCTCATGGAACTCAAATCGTGTACCTACGCAACCGTCACCACCTTGGGCGACTTTGGCCCCTGGATCAGCAAGGTCGTTCTCGACCTGCCCTGCACCGTGCGCGCCAACGATATCGATGCGAACACTTTCCATATATATGCAGAGCGTCACGAGCGCACGGGCGAGGTCCTGATGCGCAAGGAGCACGGCGCCGACCATGCCGCGCCCTCCGTGGGTTACATCGACGTTCTCGCCGCGTATCCGTGCGACGAGAACGGCCGCAAGCTCGCCGTGGGCACCCATGTGGCACTCGAGGTCGCCGAGCAGCGCCTGACCAAAAAGATCGAAGGCAGCGTCCTGGGCTCGCGCATGCTCGATGACCAGCTGCGCATCACGCAGCTCGCGGCTCTTCCCGGCAACGACGGCGACGACCCCACCTGCGGCCTGGTCTTCGATACCTGTCGCGGCGACATCTGCCCCGCGCTCAAGGGCTGGAGCAATGCCGTACAAAAGACCGCCGTCAATGGCATCGCACTCGAGTACGGCTTCTTTGAGCCCAGCTTTAAGGCAGAGGACTCGGCCTGCTTCAATCCCTTCGCGCCCGAGGCCATGGTCGTGCCCCAAAAGGCCCCGCTCGTGGTGTACCTGCACGGCGCCGGTGAAGGCAAGGGTTCCACGCAAGGCGAGGGCCCCGCGCGCGCCTATATCGGCAACCGCGTGACAGCCATTAGCCAGGCGCAAATCCAGCGCTACTTTGGCGGCTTTGCCTGGGTGCTCGTGCCGCAGTCACCCACGTTTTGGATGGATAACGGCGTCGAGCAGCTCGGTCGCTCCAACCAGAGCATCTACTCCCCCGTACTCAAGGCGCTCATCGACGAGTTTGTCGCCGAGCATGCCGAGCGCATCGACACCGATCGCATCGTGGTCGCCGGCCTTTCCAACGGCGGCTTTATGACCCTGCGCCTGTGCGCCGACTACCCCGATTTCTTTGCCGCCGGCCTTCCCTGCTGTGCCCCGTGGTACAACGCCACGGACGAGGACGTAGCCGCGCTTGCCAAGACACCGCTGTGGTTTACGCACTCCAAGGGCGACGAGCTCGTGTCTCCGCAACAGACCGCGCTGCCGCTCACGGCACGCCTGCGTGACGCCGGAGCCAACGTGCACCTCACCTACTTTAGCCATGTCGAGGACCTGACCGGGCGCTATCGCGAGGCCGATGGCTCGCCTAAGAAGACGTTCAACCACGGCGTGTGGATCCACCAATTCAACGACCTGTGTTATCAAGACTTCGACGGGGGCAACGTACTCATCGACGGCGAGCCGGTGGGCTGCTGGGAGTGGTCGGCCAGGGTCGATAGGTAATCCGTCCCTTCGCGGGCACTGGGGTTTACCTCTGCAAACGTCCTCGGGCATGCATGGTTCGGCGCTTTGCGCTTCGCGCTGCGCCGGACCATGCCCCCTGCGGAATGTTTGCAGAGGTAAACCCCAGTGCCCGCTGTGTTTCCATTGCTGAGACCCTGGCCGGCCGCTTCCGGCAGCACGCCGGGTCGATGGCGATGGGGGCGTGGGTCCCGTCTTGCCTTGCGCGTAACTGGCTGAATTGATTTTGATTGGAGCTGTTCCTATGTCCCAAGAGTTAACTCGGGTGATTGTTACTACTGATATGGAAGTCGACGATATGAACTCACTCGTTCATTTGGCTCTGTATCTTAATGTGCTTGATGTTCAGGCTGTGGTGTATACGGCTTCGCAGTATCACTTTCTTGGCGATGGCGTCCATACGCTCGGCGAGGTGAATTCGCATTGGCGGACTAAGGGGCGTCGCTCTTACGAGTGGGCTGTTGTGCCTCATGAGCCCGATCCGCTGGCCGGGGAGCTTCGTGAGTATCGTCCGTTTCCCGAGCATTGGATCGAAAGTCTCTGGAGTAATGAGTATGCCCAGGCTTGGCCGCAGTTGCAGGCGAATGCGGACGCTGCCGGTGAGCCGCCGTTTCCCACGCCTGCCCAGATGATCGAGCGCACCTTTGTGGGAAATGTTGCTTTTGAGGGCGATGTGCGCGAGGAAACACCAGGTTCGCGGGTCATCGCCGACGCCATCATGGACGACGACCCGCGTACGTTATGGCTGCTCAGCTGGGGTGGCATGAACACCATCGTTCGCGCCCTTATGAGCATTGCCGAGCGTTATCGCGCCACGCCCGAATGGCCCGCCGTGCAGCAGCGGGTCTATCAGAAGGTGCGCGTGATGGGCGTTGCCGATGGCATAGGGCAGGACAACTCATGGCTCGACCATGGACGCGAGCTCTTTCCCGAGCGCTTTCAGTTTGGCAAGCATGCCCGTCTGGATTGGGGTCTAGAAGGCGTGCCCGCGATGCAGTTTGAGCGCTGCGACTTTATGGGCGAAGGCGACAGCATGACCTATATTCCGCTGCTGCCGTTTGGCCTGCGCGGTATCGATGACCGCGGCTTCGACACACTGCTCGGCCGCATGTTCCTCGACGGTCACCCCGACTCGGACGCACCCACTGGTTTTGCCGCCTTGGGTACACCCGCGAGCAGCAACCTCAATCCTTACCTGCGCGCCTATCAGGAAGACTTCGCCGCCCGCGCGCAATGGTGTGCTCATGATCCGGCCATCTGCTCGCATCCGGCACGTGTTGTCGAGGCCACGGCCGACCGCAGTGCCACAGCAGGCGAGCGCGTCGCCCTTGCAGCGACCATCGTCGACCCCGACGGCAAGGGCTTTGATGCACATTGGGATGTCGCCATGGACCCGTCGAGCTATGCAGGCGTGCAGGATCTTTCGGTGTGGCAGGAATGCACGGTGAGCACCACTTTTATCGTGCCCGCCGACGCGCAGCCCGGCGACCGCTTTGTGCTCACCCTCACCGTGCAGACGCGCACCGAGCGCCCCTGCAGCCGCTACGCCCAGGTCGCCGTGACCGTGGCGTAGCAAGGACGGCACCCACATTCGGCAGCCGCCACATTCGGCATGGAGTCTCCCCAACTGCCACTCATTTAAGTACGTCCCCAATGAGTGTCCCCGGCGACTAGCCGTTTAAGAACGTCCCCAATGACTAGTCAAAAATGGGCCATGTGTCCCAGTTGTGGAGACTCGTTGAGCCGTCTGGGTATCGTGCAAGATTGTCTGCTCCCCCATCATCAAAAGTGACACACGCTACCAGTTGATGGGAGGCAGCTATGGGCTTCTTTGACAAGATGTTCGAGAAGAAAGAGTGCGCGATTTGCGGTACCGAGCTGGGACTTTTGGGAAAGACCAAGATCAACGAAGGCTACCTGTGCAAAGAGTGCGTCGGCAAGCTCTCTCCCTTCTTCCACGGCTATCGCTCCAGCACCGCGGACGACATCCGCGAGCAGCTCGCCTACCGCGAGGCCAATGCCGAGCGCCTGGCCTCGTTCAACCCCACGCGCACGCTCTCTGCCGGGCGCACCAACATCATGCTCGACGAAGACGCGGGCCTGCTGATCATTACCTCGCAGAGCCGCTGGCGCGACGCCAATCCCGACATCATCGAGTTTTCGCAGGTACTCGGCTGCGATATGGATATTGACGAGCACCGCACCGAGATCTATCGCGAGACCAAGGACGGCGAGCGCGAGAGCTACAACCCGCCGCGCTACGACCTGGATTACGACTTTAATCTGACCATCCACGTCAACACGCCGTACTTTACCCAGATCGATCTGCGCGTGAACGACTCCACCATCGATCAGCGCGGTTCCATCGAATACCGCGAGGCCAAGCGCCAGGCAACCGAGGTCCGCGACGCGCTGGTGCAGCTGCGTCAGGAAACGCGCGACAGCGTCGTGGCCGCCAAGGCCCCCAAGACCGCGGTCACCTGCCCCTTCTGCGGTGCAACCACCATTCCCGATGCCAGTGGGCGCTGCGAATACTGCGGCGGCGCCATCGGCGCATAGCCTCCGGCAGCGAAAGGACCGATCATGGCCTTCGAGAGCGTCAACTATCAGTGCCCCGCGTGTGGTGGCCCCCTTCACTTTGCCAGTGCCGAGCAAAAGCTCGTCTGCGACTACTGCGATTCGCGTTTTGAAGTCGAAGAAGTCGAGGCCCTCTATCGCGAGCGCCAGGACAAGGCAGACGCCAAAGCCGATGCCGCAGCCGCGGCTCCCAACCCCGCCGTCGACGATGCCGTGCAGGAGCTTGCCCAGAACGCCGGTTACATCTGCTCGTCGTGCGGCGCCGAGCTGATCTCGGATGGCACCGTCGCCGTCACCACCTGTCCGTACTGCGGCAACCCCGCCGTGGCACCCGGTCAGCTCTCGGGCGACTTCTCACCCGACCTGGTGATTCCGTTTAAGCTCGGGCGCGACGACGTCATGACCGCACTCAAGGAGCACTACAAGGGCAAGATTCTGCTGCCCAAGAGCTTTGTCACCGGTAACCATATCGACGAAGTCCAAGGCGTTTACGTGCCGTTTTGGCTTTACGGCGCCCGCGTGGACGGCGAAGTGTGCTTTGATGCGACCAACGAGACCGTAACCGAGGAATCCGACCGCACCGTCACGACCACCGACCACTACGATGCCTACCGCAAGGGAAACATCTCGTTTAAGCGCGTGCCCGTCGACGGATCGTCCAAGATGCCCGACGGCCATATGGACGCCATCGAGCCGTTTGACTACGACGCGCTGCGCCCGTTCTCGGTCGCGTATATGCCCGGCTACATCGCCAACCGCTACGACGAGGATTGCGAGACCTGCAAGGCGCGTGCCGAGCGCCGCATGGAAGAAAGTACAATCTCGGCCCTGCGCGAGACCGTCGTCGACGAATATGACGATGCCGCGGTCGAAAGCAAGCAGCTCGACTACACCTGGGAAGACAGCGACTACGCCCTGTTCCCCGTCTGGATGCTCTCCACCTCGTGGAACGGCAAGAGCTACCTGTTTGCCATGAACGGCCAGACCGGTCGCATGGTCGGCGAGCTTCCCTGCTCCAAGTCCAAGCTCGCTATCGCCTCGGTGCTGTTCTTTGTGATCGGATTTGTCCTCTCCCAGATCCTCTTCATGGGTGAGAACGCCTTCGATCCGGATTTCCTCACCTTTGATGTCGAGGGCATCCTCATCAACATCGTCGCGCCGCTGATCATC
>OLOQ01003789.1_pt1 | contig 10739 bp, 12 predicted proteins | sample 1673101 | NCBI WGS metagenome assembly OLOQ01 (sample SAMEA3136754, study PRJEB25190) | human gut metagenome | biome: human gut; feature: human-associated habitat; material: faeces | place: Austria | collected 2013 | reverse complement strand
CGGGAACGCCGCAGCCGGTACCAACCAGAATGGGGATGAAGCTCTTGCCGGACAGACCGAAGCGGCGGAAGATACGGTCCATGATGAAGGCGACACGGGCCATGTAGCCGACATCCTCGAGGATGGACAGCAGGAAGAACAGAACGAGCATCTGGGGAACGAAGCCCAGAACAGCGCCGACACCGGCGACGATGCCGTCCATGATCAGGCCGTACAGCCAGCCAGCAACGCCGATGGATTCCAGCAGGCCGCCCAGGGCATTCGGGACGATCTCACCGAACAGAACATCGTTCGTCCAGTCGGTGGCAAAGGTGCCGATGCCGATGCCGCCGTCCGCAACGGAGGTGCCCATCGCGATGGCGTACATCAGCCACATGATGAGCGCGAAGATCGGCAGAGCCAGGATACGGTTCGTGACGAACTGGTCGACCTTATCGGAGACAGTCAGGTTCTCGGTGCGGGGCTTCTTCTTGACGGCCTTGTCAACAACGCCGTTGATGTAAGCGTAGCGCTGGTTGGTGATGATGCTCTCGGCGTCATCGTCCATTTCCTTCTCGCAGTCGGTGATGTGGGCGTCGATGTGGTCTAGCAGCTCTTTGTTCAGGTTCAGCTCAGCCTGGACCTTGTCGTCGCGCTCAAACAGCTTGACAGCGTACCAGCGCAGGAAGCGGTCATCGACCTTGCCCTGAATGGACTCCTCAATGTGGGCGATGGCATGCTCAACGCTGCCGGTAAAGACGTGAGGCAGCTCGCCTGCCTTGCCCTTCTTGGCAGCGGCGACGGCCAGCTCGGCAGCCTTCTCGCTGCCCTCGTTCTTCAGGGCGGAGATCTCGACGGCCTCGCAGCCAAGCTCGTTGGACAGCTTCTTCAGGTCGATCTTGTCGCCGTTCTTGCGGACGAGGTCGATCATGTTGACGGCCATGACCACGGGGATGCCGAGCTCGATCAGCTGGGTGGTCAGGTAGAGGTTACGCTCGATGTTGGTGCCGTCGATGATGTTCAGGATGGCGTCGGGCTTCTCATTGACGAGGTAGCCGCGGGCAACGACCTCCTCCAGCGTGTAGGGAGACAGAGAGTAGATACCGGGCAGGTCCTGGATCACGACGTCATCGTGGCCCTTGAGCTTGCCTTCCTTCTTCTCGACGGTAACGCCGGGCCAGTTGCCGACATACTGGTTAGAACCGGTCAGGCTGTTGAACAGGGTGGTTTTACCGCAGTTCGGGTTGCCTGCCAGAGCAATTTTAATTGCCATTTGGTTAAACCCCTTTCTTTACTTTTTCAGAACTCACTCAACTTCGATCATTTCGGCGTCAGCCTTGCGGACGCTGAGCTCGTAGTTGCGGACGGTCAGCTCCATCGGGTCGCCCAGAGGTGCGACCTTGCGGACGTAAACCTTGGTGCCCTTGGTCAGGCCCATGTCCATGATGCGGCGCTTGACAGGGCCCTCGCCGTGCAGCTTGGCAACGGTGACGGTCTCGCCGACCTGTACATCTTTCAGAGTCTTCATACTTCGTTCCTCCTCTTGGTACAATCAATCAAACAGCCGAGGGCTGTGATTCCAAATTTTTTACGCAACGATAATGCGCATGGCCAGGGTCTTATCCAGCGCGATGCGCGCTTCCTTGACCTGAAGGATGAGGTTGCCGCTGATCTCATTGACCACGGTAACGGTCTCCCCCACGACAAAGCCAAGCTCGGCCAGATGCTGGCGGACCTCATCCTTGCCGGTGATCTTTCGGATGGTAACGGTATCGCCTGCTTTAGTCATCGTTAAAGGCATTCAACACACTCCCCTTTTGCGATTTTGCAATATATTAGCCTATGCTAACGCTTGGAGCAAAAGCATGCGGTTAGAACGCTCTAACCGCTTACGATGGTAGTTTACCACCACTAACTCCCAATGTCAATACGGAAGTTAGGCTAACCAAACAGGTTTGTGAAAAGTAGATAGTTATTGCTAACTTGTATTGTGCAGTTTTGAATAAATTGTGAAGGAAAGGAGGAACGGCAGATGATTGGATAACCACCCGCTTTCGGGCCGGTCTGTAGGGGCGGGGCATGCCCGGCCCGCGGCTATACGTGGGCGCTCGTTTGCGGGGAAGGTGCCGGGCCGGGCGTGCCCGGCTCCTACAGACAACAAAAAAGCCGGAGGGACCTCTCTCCCCTTCCGGCATATTCAATATCTTATTGCCCCTTTTTCTGCTTCCGCGTCTCTGCCAGATGCCGCACCGCCAAAACGGGATGGTGGAACAGCATCCGCGGACCGCTCCAGCGCATGACCTGGCGGATGCGCTCCCGCATCTCGGGCTTGTAGCAGTGCGTTTGGCAGACGCTGCAGAACGTTTTGGTCGCTATATGCGGGCAGTGGTCCACCCGCGCGTCGGCGTAGTCCCGCAGGACCGCGCAGTCGGGGCAGAGCCGGCCCTTGGGCGTGCCGTGATGGCCGCGGCAGTATAGCTCAATCATCAGGCCGACAGTGGCCTTTTCCTGTTGGCGCTTCTTCTCCGGGGCGTCGGGGACGCCGCCCCCTACAGTGTTCGTAACGGCCATCAGCTCATCCTCCCGTTTTCCACAGAGTACGTCGTGTCAGCAACTCGCATCGTCGAGGCGCGGTGGGATACGAGCACCACGGTCTTGCTGGCCCGCTCCTCGGCCAAACTGCGCAAGATGACGGCCTCGTTCAGGCTGTCGAGGTTGCTTGTCGGTTCGTCCAGAAGAATGAACGGTGCATCGTGCAGAAATGCCCGCGCCACACCGAGCCGCTGCCGCTCGCCGCCCGAGAGGGTATCGCCCAACTCCCCGACGGGCGTGTCGTAGCCCTGCGGCAGCGTCATGATAAAGTCGTGGATGGACGCCTTCCTGCAGGCTGCCACGACCTGCTCATGGGTCGCGTTCCGGTTGGCAATTTTGACATTCTCTTCAATACTGTCATGGAACAGCACGGTGTCCTGCTCGACGAAGCTCTCCGCTGCGCGCAGCGACGCCGTGTTGATGCCCTTGATGTTCTCGCCGGAGATCTCGACCTGTCCTAAATCCGTGTCCCAGAACCGCATGAGCAGCTTGAGCAGCGTGGATTTGCCGCTGCCGCTGCGGCCCGTGATGCCTACGATGCCGTGCTCCGGGATGTGCAGGCTGACCTCCTTCAAAATCTCGCTGTCGCGGTAGCCGAAGGTCACGCGGCGGGCGTCGGCGCCGCGGAACACAATGTCCCTGCCGTCGGTGACCTCGCGCACAGCGGGCTGCTCATCGAGAATATCCAGAACGCGGTTGCCCGCGGCGAAGGTGCTTTGCAGCCCGGTGCCGAGATTCGCCAGCGCGATGACCGGGCCGAAGCTGCTCATGAGTGCCACAACGCTGACGAGCGCACCGTCAAACCCGATGGCACCCGCCATGAACAGGCTGCCCGCCAGCGCCAGCATACCGGCGTCCAACAGCAGGATGATGGCCCCGGTCACGGCCTGTGCCGTGCCGCCAGCCTCCTTCAGGCGGCGCTCCTGCCCGGCCAGCGCGTCGGTGCGCTGGTTGATTTGCGCCAGCCGATGCGCGCCGTCGTTGTATTGCAGGCTCTCCCGCACGCCACGCAGGCTGTCCAGCACAAAGCCGTTCAGCGCGCCGAACTCCGCGCGGAAGCTCTCGCCCGATTTGCGCGCACCTCTGGCGGCTGCCACGGGTATGCCGATGCCGATGACCGCATAGGCCAGCGCCGCGTACAGCCCCAGCGCGGGTGCATAGCTGCCCATAAAGCACGCCATGATGACGCTTACGATGACCGCGATGCAGATGGGCGAGATCGTGTGCGCGTAAAAGACCTCCAACAGCTCAATGTCGGCGGTCAGCACGGCGATCAGGTCGCCCTTGTCGCGGCCTTCCAGCTTCGCGGGGGCCAGCTGGCGCAGCACGCCGAAGACCTTGTCCCGGATAAGTGCCAGCAGCTTGAAGGCGATAAAATGGTTGCAGCCCTGCTCCGCGTAGTGCAGCACGCCGCGGGACACGGCCAGAATCGGTAGCAAAATACAGGCGGTTTTGAGTACAACGGGCACAGAAAAATGCAGGCTGTCCAGCAGTGCATACACACCCAGAACCGGGATGAAGATGGCGCAGAGGAAGCCCGCCACGCCCAGAAGCACGGCGCAGACCATGACCGGGGCGAGAGGGCGTACCAGCCCTACAAGGCGGCACATGACGTTGAAATTGCCGCGAGTACGTTTGTTTTCCATCACTGTGCCTCCTTCCCGTAGTTTTCCAGTGCCTGCTGGCGGTTCCACAGGTCGGCGTACAGCCCGCCCTGCGCCAGCAGTGCCTCGTGCGTGCCCTGCCCTGCCGGATGGCCGTGATCCAGCACGTAAATATTGTCCGCCTTTGTCACGTTGGCAAGGCGGTGGGAAATCAGGATGACCGTTTTGCGCCCGGCCAGCCGGTGGATGCCCGCCATGATGTCGTTCTCGCTCTCTACGTCGATGTTAGACGTTGCCTCGTCAAAAATGTAGACGGGACTGTCATGCAGCAGTGCGCGGGCCAGTGCCAGCCGCTGCCGCTGGCCGCCGGACAGGTTGCCGCCGCCCTCGGTCAGCGGGGTGTCCAGTCCGTCCATCGAGCGCAGGAAGTCCGCCAGATTCACCTGCTCCAGCGCGCCCCACAGCGCACCGTCGTCTGCGCCGGGCGCGGCCATCCGCAGGTTGTCGGCCACCGTACCTTTAAAGAGGTGGCTGCCCAGGCTGACGAGCGTTACATTTTTGAGCAGGCTGGCCTCGCTGACGGCGGAAAGCTCCTGCCCGCCGATGGTCACATGCCCCGTGTAGCCGGACACGCGCCCGGTCAGCACGGCGGCAATCGTGGACTTGCCGCAGCCGCTCTCGCCCACCAGCGCGGTGAAGCTGCCCTGCGGAAAGTCAAAATTTAAGCCATGCAGCGTCTCTTTTTCGGCCGTGTAGCCAAAGTGCAGGTCACGGCAGGCAATCGCGCAGTCCGCGCCGAGCTGGGCGGTTCTGGCGCTGCCCTCGGGCAGGTCCAGCAGCTTGAAAATTTTGTCGCTGGCGGCCATGCCGTTCATGGCAACGTGGAAGTACGACCCCAGCGCGCGCATCGGCAGGAAGAAATCCGCCGACAGCAGAATGATGCAGAGCGCGCCCGGCAATGTTACGCGGTTTGCATTGAACTCATGCGCGGCCACGATGATGCCCAGCGCCGCGCCGCCGTAGGCGATGACGTCCATGACGATGATCGAGTTGAGCTGCATCGTCAGCACCTTCATCGTCACCTTGCGGAAGTGCTCGGCCTCACGGTTCATGGCCGCGTGGCGGGCCCCGTCGGCCTGATAAATCTTGAGCGTGGTCAGCCCTTGCAGGTTCTCCAAAAAGCTGTCGCCCAGCGCAGCGTACCGGCCCCAGTACTTGCCCAGCAGCTTTTTAGCAAATTTCTGCACAGCCACGATGGAAACCGGGATGAGCGGCACGCAGATCATCAGGATGACCGCCGCGTGCAGACTGACTGGGGCCAGCGCAATAAACAGCGTGACCGGTGCGATCATGGCGTAGAAAAACTGCGGCAGATACGCGCCGAAGTAGGTCTCGAGCTGCTCGACGCCCTCGCCTGCCAGCTGCAAAACCTCCGCGGTGGGCACGGCCTGGGTGTAGCTGCCGCCCAGGCGGAGCAGCTTTTCATAAATGGCGGCGCGCAGCGTTTTTTTGACGGTGCAGCTGGCGTTGTAGCTGGCCGACGCCGCGCCGCGCGTGCAGAAAAAGCGCACGATCAGCGCACCGAGAATGTACAGAAGTGCGGTGGGCAGGTCCGGCTCTCTGCGCACAAGTCCCGTTAGAAAGAGGGACACGGCGAAGATCATCACGATGTTGGCCAGCAGCGCAAGGAATTGCAGCACGACATTCCACGCAATGTACCGTTTGGAGTCGCCCATCATCGAAATCAGGCGTTTGTTGATCATCATAAGTGGTTGTTCCTTTTTTTACATAGTGCGGTAGGGGCCGGACATGTCCGGCTCGCCCGTTTGCCGTGGCCCGGAAGTGAGCGGACTGTGGCGGGGTGCAGGGCCGGAGATACCCGAAAAATCACACCTTTTCCCTCATGCGCAGCGGCAGGTAGCCTGCGTCGCGGATGGCCTTGCGGATGACCTCCTCGTCGGCGTCGGCCTTCGTCCAGACCGTCACATTCTGGGCGCTCAGGTTCACTTCGGCCAGCGTGTCGGGCAGGGTGTTCAGCGCATTTTCCACATGGCGCTGGCAGTTCTGGCAGGTCATGCCGTCCACGCCCATGACGAGGCGGTGCGGGTAGTGGCTCTTGTTGGTGTCCGCCGCCCTGACCTTTTTGGCGGGGGCGTCATGCTCGCCGCAGCAGCCGCCGCCGTGACGCAGATGGTGGATAAAGCTGTAGATGCCGTAGCCGACGGCAGCCACCAGAATCAGAACAATAATGACGTTTGCCATAAAAAAGCCTCCCGGTTAGTGTTTTCTAATTTGACTTAGAATATACTAACTTCTGCTTTGCTTTTTGTCAAGAGGTATCTTTTTTGATACTGCCCTGTAGGGGCCGCACATGTGCGGCCCGCGGCTGTACGGAGGCTGCGCACCGGCGGGAAGGCCGCGGAGGGGTCAAGACCCCTCCCTACGGACTTTCGGACATGGGTGCTTTGTAGGGAGCGGTCTTGACCGCTCCGGGACTGTACGGAACCGGGCAATTACGGGAAGGCTGCGGGCCGCACAAACAAAGAAGGAGGGGCATCGCTGCCCCTCCCGGTATGGATGGATATGGGGAAAATCAGGCATTGGCCAGAGCGGTGCCAAGGGCTGCACAGGCAGTCTCGGCGTCGCCGTCGGGGGAGCCGTTGGCCATGACAGGCTCAACGACCAGACGGGCACCGGCGGCCTCGGCGTCCTCGGCCCAGGTGCGGATCCACTCGCCGTCACCCCAGCCGTAGGAGCCGAACAGGCCAACGGGTTTGCCGCTCAGAGAGCCGCGCAGATCCTGGTACATCGGCTCGAACTCGCTCTCCTCCAGCTGCTCGGCGCCCATGGCGGGGCAGCCCAGCGCAAAGCCGGTGTAGTCGCCGGCGGAGGAAACGTTGAACTCGGAGGCGGTGAACTTGTCAACAGAAGCGCCGGCGGCGGCAGCTGCGTTGGCGACCAAATCGGCCATGGCCTCGGTGTTGCCGGTGCCGCTCCAATAGATAACTGCAATCTTGCTCATAAATAACTACTCCTTTTATAATTTTTATGGTGCATCGTCAGGCGGCCACTGTCAGCCGCCTGATCGGGGTGCCGTTGTAATAGCAGCGGGCGTAAATGCGCTCGCACTTTTTATAGCGGTCAAACTCTGCCTGCGCAGCGGTGGGATCGGTGTAGACCTTCCAATAGCCGCACGCGGTAAAGTTTTTGCCGCGGTTTTGGATGAACCCGATGACATCCGCCAGCGGGTAGCCCAGAAAAACGCCGATCTCATGCGGGAAATCTCCCTCGCAGCAGAGCCTTTCGGCCAGTTGGTCCAGCAGTTCGTCTGCGGTGCCGGGGGTGTAGCCCTCCCCTGCCAGAAAGTCCAGCATGTGCGGCGCTGCCAACAGCCTGGCCACACGGGCCGGGCGGTATACATAGACCAGCACAGCCCCGGTGCGCGGGCACTGCTTAAGCACCCGCACCGTGACCCCGCGAGGCGACAGCGCGGCGTGCCAGGCGGCGGCCATGGCGGCGGCATCCTGCCCGGGCGCGGGCTGGTAGCGGAACAGGCTGGCAGGCTTGAGCCCCGCCAGTGTGGGGGCGCATAGGGTGGCCAGGTCGCAGGCAAAGCTGCGCGGGCTGGGGATGACACGCGATTGCTGCATGAGATGACTCCTTACCTCTACAATGGTTAGTATTTACTAACCATCAGCTCCATAAAACCGCCCGGCACGGGGAGAGAACCGCACCGGGCGGGCTATGGTTGTTCCGAAGGTCGGATACTTGCTGCGGTTAGCCTTAACTAACGCTAACAATATAACATGATATAGAGCGGTTGTCAAGCAAAAATTTGAGAAAAAATTGCAGCTGTAGGGGGCGGCGTTTCCGATGCCCCGTGAGCCAGCGCACATCATCCATGAAAATCGTAGGGCGGCCTGCCCCCAGGCCGCCGCGGCGGGGGGGGGGGACCCCGCCCTACAGCAATAGCCAATGGGGGCAGTGTCTCCCGGGACACTGGCGGCGGCGCAAAGCCCCGCGGGACCTCCCCTACGAACCAGCCAGAAGCGGGAATTTGCACATAACACAGCGGCAGCCGCAAAGCTCCCGGGGTAATGCCAAGCATCGATCCCTACACGTAGGGGCGTATAGGAAATGCGCCCGGAAGCTCTGCGGCTGCTGCTTCTTTACAAATTAATAGTTGCTGCTCTTCAGCTCAAAATAGCTCTGCGGATGTGCGCACACCGGGCACTTGACCGGCGCGTGCTGACCGATATAGACGAACCCGCAGTTGCGGCACTGCCAGACCTGCTCGGTCTCGCGGGCATAGACTTTGCCCGCCTCAATGTTGGCGGCCAGCGCTTTGTAGCGCTCCTCGTGGTCCTTCTCGATCGCGGCGACCATCGTGAACAGCGCGGCGATCTGGGTAAAGCCCTCCGCCTTCGCCTCGGCGGCCATGCGCGGGTACATCGAGGTGTGCTCCTCGTTCTCGCCCGCGGCGGCCATCTTCAGGCAGGTCAGCGTGTCGGGGATCTCGCCGTTTTCCATCAACAGCTTGAACCAGATCTTGGCGTGCTCCTTCTCGTTGTTGGCGGTCTCGGTGAAGATGGCGCTGATCTGCTCATAGCCCTCCTTCTTGGCCTTGGACGCGAAATAGGTGTATTTGTTACGGGCCTGGCTCTCACCTGCAAATGCCTCCCACAGGTTTTTCTCGGTCTTGCTGCCTCTGAGTTCCATAATGAATACCTCCGTTGAAATAGGAATAAGTCTTAATTTAACTTTATTATAGCATACAAACAGCCCCTGTCAAGTAAAATTTCGGAATGGAATCTTGGCGATTTTGCACAGACGGTTGACAAAGCATACATTTTAGTGTACTATCTGAATGAGATATATTCTTAAATCAGAAAAGGAGGTCTGCCCATGACCCGCCAACGCGCCCTGATTTTGGGTATCATGCGTGAAAAATGCCCGGAGCATCTGACCGCTGACGAAATTTTCAGCCATGCGCGGCAGGCCATGCCGCACATTGCGCGCGGCACTGTGTACCGCAACCTGAAATTGATGGAGCTGGACGGTGAGATCGGTCATCTGGAAATGCCCGACGGCCCGGACCGCTACGACGCCAACCCGACCCCCCACGGCCACCTGCTGTGTGACAGCTGCGGCGACCTGGCCGACCTGCCGGTGGTGGGGCTGATCCGCGACATTGAGTCCGCCATTGGTACCGAGGTACGCGGCTACACGCTGACGATCCGCTACATCTGCCCGAAATGCCGCGCTAAAAACGCGCAGTGAGGTTCTGATTTATGGCAAAACAGCGTGATCCTGTAATAGATAGTATGCGCGGCATCGGCATTGTGCTTATGGTGCTGGGGCATTCGGGCTTTCCCGGGACGGACTTCATCTACCTGTTCCACATGGCCCTGTTTTTTATGCTGAGCGGCTGGCTTTTCAGCCTGCGCGGCGGGCCGGTGCACTTTATCAAGCGCAAAGTCGTCACGCTCTGGCTGCCCTTTGTGCTGGCAAACACCGCCTTTACCGTGCTGAACAACCTGTTTTTAAAGCTGAATATTTTGACGAGTGATGAGCGCATTTTGCAGGTTCCCGGCAATGCCGTCACAACGCCCGTGACGGTGAAGGATGTGATTGGCCGCACCGTGCACTGGTGCGTGTTTGACGGCGGCACCCAGCTGGGCGGCGCGATGTGGTTCATCCAAGCACTGTTTCAAGTATCTATTCTGTACGCTTTGGTGGAATTTATTCTGCAAAGGCTGCTGCATGGTGCCGATACGCTGCTGCCGCAGGGACTTTTTTCCGGCGTGCTGCTGTGGGTGGGCTGGCGCTGCGGGCTGGCCGGATGGAATGTGTGGGGGCTGGGCATTGCGGCCAGCTGCTACTGCCTGTTCTACCTGGGCACGGTCCTGCGGCGAACGACGCGGGAAAGCATACCGGCGTACCAGCGCGGCATTTTTGCCGCAGCGGCCTTTGCGGTGCTGCTGATTCTGGGACGGCTCGGCTCTGTGGGTCTGGCGGGCAATGGATACAGCAGCCCGATTTTCCTGCTGGTTACCAGCCTGGCGGGCTGGGTGCTGGTGCGGGAGGCCGCGTGCCTGACCGCTCCCCTGCCCTGTGTCCGCGCGGTGCTGGCCTATCTGGGCCGTGAGCAAATCGCAGAACAGCTATCCGGGAAAGCCGTCACTGAGATCATTGCCGTGATCCTGGCTTACGCCATCAAATCCCTGGTGGAGAACCTGAGCAAACATAACAACTGGCCGGATAGATCCGGCAAAAAGGAGGAAACGACCCATGAATGAACTGACCAACTATCTGCCCATGCTGCTGGCCCTGGTGCTGGCGCTGCTGGTGCTGCGGGACCGGCTGGAGGAAAAGGAGCTGCTGGAGTTGCGGGAGAATTATCAGCGGCGGGCGGCGGAGCGCTACCCCATCGCCCCGCAGCTGTCCTACGGTAACGGGGACGGGATGCCGGAGCGGCCGGACGGGGCTTTTTTGATCTGACGGCGGGGCCGTCTTTACAAAATAAATCGGGAGGGATCGGGAATGAACAAGGTTTCCTTTGAG
>OLOQ01003788.1_pt1 | contig 10741 bp, 11 predicted proteins | sample 1673101 | NCBI WGS metagenome assembly OLOQ01 (sample SAMEA3136754, study PRJEB25190) | human gut metagenome | biome: human gut; feature: human-associated habitat; material: faeces | place: Austria | collected 2013 | reverse complement strand
CCGCCGTATCCATCGGGGCAGCCGGAACGGCCGCCCCGTGAAAACCCGGACATGGGCCCGTCCGGGTGATAGATTCCCCCGTGGTCTGGATACAATATTAAATATCAAAGCAAAAAGGAGGCAACATCCAGTGAATCCCACAGTTATCACCCTCTGCTTTCTGGCATTTGCGATCATTATGTTCGTGCTGGAAAAGATTCCTCTGGGCCTGACAGCCACGATCGTTTCCGTGGGTCTGTGCGTGACCGGCGTCCTTGAACCCAAACAGGCGTTCGCCGGGTACGTCGATTCTAATGTCATCCTCTGCGTGGCTATGTTTGTGGTTGGGCAGGCGTTGTTTGAAACCGGCATGGCCAACAAAATCGGTGGTCTGGTCACCAAGTTCGCCAAATCGGAGCGTCAGCTCATCATCGCCATCATGGTCATCACCGGTCTTATGTCCGGGTTCCTGTCCAACACGGGCAGCGCAGCCGTACTCATTCCTGTGGTAGTCGGCATTGCGGCCGAGAGTGGTTACAGCCGCAGCCACCTGCTGATGCCGCTGGTTTTTGCGGCGGCACTGGGCGGCAACATCTCCATCATCGGTGCGCCGGGCAACCTGATGGGCGTCAGCGCCCTGAACGAGCTGGGCATCGAAACGAGCTTCTTTGAGTACCTGATCGTCGGCGGTCCTATGATGCTGGCGGGCATCCTCTACTTCGCCTTGTTCGGCTACAAGCTGCTGCCCAAAAACAGCGGCGCGGCATCGCTGGAGGATGACCAGTTTGCTGTCAAGGATTACTCCGACGTTCCCAAGTGGAAGCAGTATATGTCGCTGGCTGTGCTGGTCATCGCTATTCTCGCGATGGTGTTTGAAAAGCAGATCGGCATCAAGCTGCAGGTGTCCGCATCGGTTGGCGCCATCATTCTGATCCTGACCGGTGTCATCAGCGAAAAAGAGGCACTGAAGTCCATCGACCTCAAGACCGTGTTCCTTTTTGGCGGTTCGCTGGCACTGGCAACGGCGCTGGAGCACGCCTGGTCCGTGAGTTGGAGAACCGGTAGTTGGGCTGGGCCGGATTTACCGAAACTGGCTGGCTTCCGCTGGCGGAGCTGCACGATTAGCGAGACCTCTTTGAAAAGGGTAGACAGATGGTGGGAATGGTAAATCTACATTTTGAGCGGCAGCTGCCTCATGAAAAGCCGGCGCAGAGATTCCGAGGTTTTTGCCGTTTCAGCGGCTTGACGTGAGCAGGGTTGTGACAGACGCTTTTTTCAGACCTACCGTGCCGCAGCAACAGGGTTATGAGCTGATGCAAGCGGTCTGTAATTACAGGCGCTGTTTGCCGGTTTTATCGCAGACACTGGAAATGAAGGCGAGCCGCTATCGCCTTAATAAGGGTGCCGCCCGAGAAAGATGCGGGCGGCTGCCGGATCAGAATGGAGGAAAAGAAGGATGCAGAAACAAACGGCGCCGGGCTGTCTGGCGGATAAAAAGCAGCTGTATTTGCAGTTGGCGTCCCAGCTGACAGGGCTCATTCGGGGAGTACCCCATCAAACGGCCAATTTGGCCAACGCCTCCGCTTTGCTGATGGAATCGCTGGATGACGTTAACTGGGTCGGATTTTACCTGATGGAAGAAGGCAGACTTGTTTTGGGACCATTTCAGGGACGGCCGGCCTGTATTGAGATTCCTTCAGGACGGGGCGTTTGCGGTACAGCAGTAGAAAAGGACGAGATTCTGCTGGTGGAAAATGTCCATACTTTCCCTGGGCATATCGCCTGTGACTGCGCTTCTAATTCAGAGATCGTTCTGCCCCTTCATGCCGGTGGACGGGTTGTGGGTGTGCTGGACATTGACAGTACCAGCTTTGCCCGGTTTGATGAAGAAGACCGGGAAGGGCTGACCTGTCTGGCCCGGATTTTGGAAGAAGTTTTTTGATAGCAATCGCTTATTTATAGCAAAAGGCCATTATTTTTTCTGGAAAATTCCCGCTTTTTGAGCGGGATTTTTTCTATTTTTAGGTAGAAAAATCAGAAAAATGGCGATTTTTAAAGGACAAAATCATCGAGAAATTGGGTAGATACCGTTTTGCAGCACGACCATAAAATCGCTCAGCACATATGAGAAGGCCCGGCTCATATGCGTAGAATTTGATACGCCATCCATTTTGTATACGATCACAGCGCATTTTGCTGTACAAAGTTTTATATGGAGTATTTTGCCGCATGAAGCAAATTGCGGTAAAATAGCTGGACATGATGGAAAGCGTTCAACAATATACAATAAGATGCATAAAATATGAATAAAAATAAAAAAATACCCTTGACAAATGTATTTTAATGCGTTATTATACACTCAGACACAAAAAATATGCAATCATAGCACAATCAACAGGTGAAAGAGGAGAAGTTATGATCACAGTTGAGCAAATCAAAAAAAAGGTGGCCGACAGTAAAGAAGAAGCACTTCAGTGTCTGGTAGAAGCAATCCAGTCTCCCAGTCCTACGGGCAGCGAACTGCCAATGGCGTTGACTATGAAAAAATGGCTGGATAAGCTGGGTATCCAAGTGGACACTTATGAATATCAGAAAGACCGACCCAATTTCATCGCGGAATGGAAAGGAACTCAGGAGGGAAAAACGTTTCTGTTTAACGGGCATATGGACGTGTTCCCTGCCACAGAAACGGAGGACCCCAGCTACAATGCCTGGTCCGGCGAGATCAAAGACGGATTTGTTTATGGCCGCGGCACCAGCGACATGAAAGGCGGCGACTGCGCAGCTTTGATGGCGGTAAAATTTCTCAAGGAGATGGGGTTCGATCCCAAAGGAAGCGTTGTGCTTAACTATGTGTCCGACGAAGAAAGCGGCGGCGAGCACGGAATCCTGTCTTTACTGAAGGATAACCTGATCAAAGCCGATTTCGGTATCAGCATGGAGCCCAGCAGTAAGGACCATCACACCACCGACTTGATGATCGGACACGGGGGCGTTTATCCCTGCCAGGTCATCGTATACGGCGATGGCGGCCATGCGGCCAAACCCATCAAAGCAGGCGACAAGGACAACAAATACGGCGGAGAGGATGCCATTAAAAAAGCAATGAAAGCGGTAGCCGCCCTGAACAAGCTGGCCGACGAGGTCATTGCCAAAAAACCGGTGACAGAATACGGTCAGTCCCATATGGCGGTGACCAAGATCCATGCCGGCATAGCGGTGAACAATTACGCCAGACGAGCTGAAATCTGCATTGACCGCCGGTATATGCCCAACGAAACGCCGGAATCGGTGGATGCGGAAATCATCGCCGCACTGGAGGAGGTCAAAAAGGCCGATCCGACCTTTGAATATGAGTTCCACAACCGGTATGAACCGGATACTCCCGTATTTGTCAACGATGAAAACAGCGAGATTGTAAAGGCCATTGATGCCAGCTGTGAAGCAGTCTGCGGCAGAACTCCCAAGCATTTTACCAAGGTGGGCGGATGCGACGTGGCTTATATCAAAAAGGCCATCGGCGGTGATTATCCCTGGTTTGGTCCCGGTACGGATGAAATTGCCTGCGCCGATGAAAAGGTTTCGATCGAAAACTATCTCAACTGCATTATGGTCTATATGGCTACACTGGTTAAAATGTTGGGTTAGCAATAAAAATATACGTACTTAGAAAGGAAATGACGAACACAATGAAAAAGATTTTGAGCTTACTGCTTGCAGCAGTAATGGTATGCACTCTGGCTGCCTGCAGCGGCACGACCCCCGGCAGCGAAAACAGCATGGCTGACAAGAGCGAAGGCAGCAATGTTCAAACGGAAAGCACCCCCGAAAGCAAAAGCGAAAAGACTCCGGTTTACAAAGTACTGACCAATGCTACTTTCCCGCCCTTTGACACGATTGACGAAAACACCGGAGAGATCATCGGGTTTGATATGGACCTGATTGCCGCCATCGGTGAGGATCAGGGCTTCCAGGTGGAGTTTGTCGACATGGCGTTTGAGTCGCTGATTCCCGCCATCGAAACCGGCAACGGAGACATCATTGCCGCCGGCATGTGGAGCGGCGACCCGGAGCGTATTGCCAAGGTGGACTTTTCTGAGACTTACTGGACAGACGGTGCGGCGCTGTTGGTAAAAACAGAAAACACTGCCATCACTGGGTTGGATTCTCTGACTGCCGATATGAAGGTAGCAACCCAGATCGCCACCAACTATGCGGATGATTTGCAGGCGATGGTAGAAGAAGGCACTTTGGGCGAAGCAGTGATCTTGGATGGGTTTGATACTTGTGTGCTGCAGCTGATCAATGGCGATGTGGACGCTGTTATGGCGGGTGCCAGCATCGTGCAGGCCTATATGGACAAAAACCCTGAGGCACTGAAAGTAGTGGGTGACAAGGCCAGCTATGAAGATTTGGGTTTTGCCGTGCAGAAAGGCAATGCCGAGCTGCTGGAAAAGATCAATGCCGGCCTTGCCAATGTACAAGAAAACGGTACTTATGACGAACTGCTCAAAAAATGGGGACTGGCATAATCCGGCAAAGAATAACGCAGCAAGAATAGGAGAGCTTACTAAATGCTATATGTAAAAGGCTTTTTAGTAGCTTTGCAAGGCGTTCCCGTGACCGTGGAAGTCACATTGATTGCCATGGTCACCGGAGTGGTTCTGGGCCTTGTCCTGGCGCTGATGAAGATGTCCAGGATCAAGGTCTTAACTGCGCTTGCAAGCTTATACATCGAAATTATCCGCGGCACGCCGCTGATCGTCCAGGCTTTGATTATGGCCTACGGACTGCCGCAGCTGTTGCAGTCCAGCGGCATTTCCTTTCGCTGGCCGTATTTGATTATCCCCGCTGTTATCGTGTGCGGGCTCAACAGCGCCGCTTATGTGGCGGAGGTCATCCGCAGCGGTATTCAGGCGGTGGACAAGGGACAGATGGAAGCTGCCCGCTCCATCGGAATGACCAGGGCACAGGCGATGAAACTGATCGTGATTCCTCAGGCGCTGAAAATCGTGCTGCCTTCTTTCGGCAACGAGTTTGTGAGCCTGATCAAAGAGACGTCGGTACTTTCCTATGTGGGAGTGGTGGAGATCCTGCGTAAAGGCGCCTTATGGAATGCGGCTACTTTCAACACGTTTGAAGCGTATATCGGCGTAGCGCTTGTCTATATGCTGCTGACCATCCCCTCTTCCAAACTGGTCAAACATCTTGAGAAAAAAATGGCGAACAGCAATGCAGAATAAACAAAGAAAAGCCGTTCTTGCAACAATAGAGGCGGAAAAGATGGTGGTATTATGAGCAGCATTATTCAAGTAAAAGGACTCAAGAAGAATTTCGGCGCGCTGCAGGTGCTGAAAGGCGTTGATGCGGCCATTGAGGAAAATGAGGTCGTCTGCATCATCGGCCCTTCCGGGTCCGGGAAAAGCACCTTTTTGCGGTGCCTGAATCGTCTGGAGGAAATTACCGAAGGAGAAATCCTGATTGATGGGGTGCATTTGTCGAAGGAAAATGAGAATGAAGTACGCACCGAGATGGGGATGGTATTCCAGAGTTTTAATCTGTTTCCCCATATGTCGGTGCTGGACAATGTGACCATCGGCCCCAGAAAGGTACGGGGGATCGACCGGAAAGAAGCGGAAAAAAAGGCGCTGGAGCTTTTGGCCAGAGTAGGCTTGCGCGATAAAGCGGACGGGTACCCTTCGTCTCTTTCCGGCGGGCAAAAGCAGCGTGTGGCCATTGCCAGGGCGCTGGCCATGAATCCAAAAATTATCCTGTTTGACGAACCCACTTCGGCTCTGGACCCGGAGATGGTCGGAGAGGTACTGGATGTCATGAAGGGGCTTACCCACGGCGGTATGACGCTTGTTATCGTCACGCACGAAATGGGTTTTGCCAAAGAAGTGGCTGACCGGGTGCTGTTTATGGATGAGGGATATATCATCGAACAGGGCACGCCGGACGAAATTTTCAGTCACCCCAAAGAGGAGCGGACCAAGAATTTTTTAAGCAAAGTGCTATAATAAAAAGCCCTCCGGCTATAGGCGGATCGTCATAAAACAGTTAATTGCGGCACTCGAAATAATGTCGAGTGCCGCTTATTTTTTGAATGCAAAATGAACCTTTCAATACTGCTACCCGTCTATATAAGTGAAACCGGTTTTAATCACTCATAGACCAAAGGAGGTGAGGATATGGAAGAATTTGAAAAATTGTTGGAAGCAGAACGAGTGTCTGTAGAACGTTTTGTGAGATTTCGTTTGAACTCAAAAGCGGATGCAGACGATGTTTTACAAGAGGTTTTCCTTGCCGCTTGTCAAAAGTTCGCTCAATTAAAAAACAAGGACTTTTTTAAGGCATGGATTATTAGCATTGCAAGAAATAAATGTAATGACTACTTTCGTAAGAAAGCAACGCAGTATGAAATCCCGATTGATGAAATAACAGAAAGCGAATTGTCAGACGGCAGACATGGCGTTTCCATAGTTGCCACAGTAAGAGAAACTTTGAGTTTACTTGGCGATAAAGACAAGCAAATCTTGTATCTTTATTTTTGGAAAGAGCTTCCGCAAGCCGAAATTGCCAAACAACTGAGTATTCCTGTTGGAACAGTAAAAAGCAGACTTCATACGGCAAAACAGAATTTCAAAACCCAATATCCATATAACACCGAAGTATCGAAAGGAGAAAGCACTATGAAAAAGTTGCCCGAATTTATTCCCGAATACAAAATTGAAACAAGTGCCAAAGCCCCCTTCTCAGTAAAATGGGAAGAACTTATGGGATGGTTCTTGATCCCTAAGCTTGGCGAAAGACTGTCTTGGGGTATGTATGATATTCCTTCCCGCAAATGCAGCCATGTTTATGATATGCAAGTTACAGGCAAAGCCAAAGTTCACGGTATTGAGGGAGTGGAGCTTACCGCAAGAGAAGCATCTTATTCAGATAAGAACGAGGTGATTAACCGTACTTTTGTAGCACAGCTTACAGATACACATTGTCGTTACCTTGCAACGCTCCGAAATGATGGAGATGTTCGCAATTACATCACGTTCCTTGACGGCGATGAATTTATGCTGAACTGGGGATTTGGAGAAGATAATTGCGGAAACGAAACGAACATTTCTGTTAAAGGTGATATTCAGAGAGTTGGAAACTCTGTTACGAGCGTGAACAAAGATTTCCTCCTTGATATTGTTGGCAGATATACCGTTACCATCGGAGGTAAAAGTTATGACACCGTTTGCGTAATGGATATTGAAACCTATAACTGTGGTGTTGTTTCCGAGCAGTTCTTGGACAAAGATGGAAAGACGATTCTGTGGCGCAGATATAATCGTGATGATTGGGCTATTGACCGGTATCAGAAGCCTTGGAGCGAACAGTTACCCGAAAATGACAAACTTATCGTAAATGGCACAACCTACGTTCATTGGTACGATTGCATTACAGATCATATTCTCTAAAACACTAAATCTTCTGTTTATTAATGGCGCACTTCTATACAGAGGCAATCCCTGTATGTACGCTCTGTGAGACAGACAGCCCGGACACTTAAAAGTCCGGGCTGTTTTTGCGTCACGTCGTTCCGTACAAGCGCCTGCATCTTTGCGCCGCTATGAGCGGCTATCCCAAAAGAAACTCTCCGCAGAAGTTAATCATTCGGAGAGTTAACTGTTTTACGGACACTACCCTATGCGGAGGGCTTTTTCATTTGAAAGAATGTAAGCGGGACGTTCGAAAAAACGTGCCGGTTTGGCAAATCAAACAACAGAATCAACGGACCATTTTTCCCCGGGCTTTGGTCAGAAAACTCATAGCGTCCAGCATCAGCTGCGCACCATACATGCTGGTCATATTCTGATGGTCACAGGGCGGCGAGATCTCCACCATATCCATCCCGACGATGCTGCCTTTGTTCGCAACAGCTTCGATGATGGCCGAAGCCTCTTCATAAAGCAGGCCGAAAGGAACGGGGGATCCGGTTCCGATGGCGATGGAAGGATCCAGCCCGTCGATATCGAAGGAAATATAGTAGTGCTCCGCCTGCGGAATGCAGCTGGCTACCCATTCCACGCCTTTTTGCCGCACTTGGCAAGAGGTGATGATGGTGTTCCCATAGGCTTCGGCATCCTGAAAATCGGAAAGCTGCGAGCTGCCAATGCCCCGAATGCCGATTTGCACGATTTTACTGATATGGGCCATTTCTGAGACACGGCGCATGGGGCTGCCCGGTCCTTCGGCAATGCCATAGGGATTTTTGCTGAAATCCAGGTGTGCATCGAAATGGATCACACACAGATTGTCAAAGCAGTCAAAAGCGCGCAGGATCGGCGTGGTAATAGCGTGATCGCCGCCAATGACAAAGGGGATTGCTTTTTTGGAAAGGATTTTCCGAATGGCCGCCTCGCAGTTTTGAAAGCTGCGGGTCTGCTCGGTATGCAGGACATCCACGTTGCCGCAGTCGACAATTTTCCACGGCTCGCCCAAAAAGGTCTCTTTCCGGATGGGGTCGTACCATCCTTCGTGGGCGTAACAGTTGTAGCTGGAGGCTTCCCGCACGCCCCGGGGGCCGAACCGGGCGCCGGTATTGACCGAGGTCCCCAGATCGTAGGGCATACCGATGACGGCAATATCAGCTTCCAACTGATCCAGATCAAAACACAAAGGCGCCATGAGAAAGGAGGGAATCCCCACAAAGGGATTGCGCATAGGTTCCTGTTCTATGGTAAACGGATCATTTTTTAAAATCATATTGTTGTCCCCTTCTCTGGAAGACGATCCCCGCTTATGCTGCTGAGGATAGTCTGGCCCGACGGCGTTAAGCTGTGCTTATTTTTATTCGGGATTTTTCCGGTTCACCTCTTTGAGGATACACAACCCCATTGTCAAAATAGGAAAGAGAATCCGAAAGCTTGCAAATCCCATTGGATCTCCCAATGGGAGGTTTACGTCCAGGACGAGCCCCACAAACCAGGCGGCGACGGTGGATAAGACGGCTGTAAGATACATTTTGGATTTCCCCTTTCACTTTGCTTTTTGGCCTGCCGTTTCATAGACACATTCTATCACGAAAGCACAAAAAAATCCAGTTTTGAGGTACTTTTCCGATTGCTTTTGGTCGGCGCCGGGCATTTGAAAAAGAAAGTGACGAAAGGCTATGTCGAGAAGCGCCTTCTTAAGAATGGGAGATGCCGGTTTGGGCAGGCCCTTCCAGCAGATTTCCCTGCCGGTCAAACCGGGATCCGTGACAGGGGCAGTCCCAGCTTTGTTCGTCGGGATTCCACTCCAGCTGGCAGCCCATATGAGGGCACCGGGGTGAAACAAAAGTCGTTTTTCCGTTTTCATCTTTTTGCACGCCGTTTTTTTCACCGTGTTCCAAAACAATTCCGCCATGCCCTTCCGGGATTGTTTTTGCCGTTTCCTGCGGTATTTGAAAAAATCGCTTTCCCAATCCGCGCACCGCTTGTGTCCCTTCACTGGCAATACCGGAAATGTTTTGTGCCGAGAAGCGGCCTGGGCGGAAGAGATCCGCATAGGGATTTTCTTTTGAACAAAGCTGGTCGCATAGAATTTCTGCGGCGATCATTGCAGTGCTCATCCCCCACTTTTGAAATCCAGTGGCGACCAGCCAATCAGGACGATACGGGGAATAGGAGCCGATATAAGGAATATGATCCGGGGTGATGCAGTCCTGAGCGGACCAAGCCCCCACCACATGGCTGCCGGAAACAGAATCTGGGCCTTTTCGGACAATGCGCGGTAACGCCCGCCCTGCCGGTTTTTCTCCGTCCGATGGCTTTCTCCACCAAACAGGAGGATATTCTGCCAGCGGCGTATGGAGTAGGCAGGTTTCTCTGCGCCGATCCACATGCCGTCCGGTGCGTCTGCGTTTTCCAATGCCAAGACGTAGGAGCGTTCTTGATGCATTCTGGCAAAGTACATTCCTGGAAAATTAACAAATGGGTAATGGCAGGCAAAAATGATTTTCCCAGCTCGGACCATTCCCCGGTTGGTTTCGATTTGATTGCCGTCAACAGACCGGACAAGGGTATTTTCATATATGGTCAGCTTGGAGGAAAGAGCGGCAATCAGCTTAATCGGGTGAAACTGTGCCTGATTTTGAAATCGGACGGCGCCGGCCGTATCAATGGGAAAGCGGGCAGGCTGGACAAAAGAGGCGGCAATCCCCAGTTTTTTGGCCGCAAGCGCTTCTTTTTTCAGGGATTCAGCATTTTGGGAATAAACATATGCGTCGGTTATTTCAAAATCACAATCAATCTGCTCTTCCCGGACGAGGCTGCGGTATGCGGCAATGGCATTTTCATTTGCCTGCGCGTATTGGCGGGCTTTTTCCTCTCCACCATCCTGGATCAGGCGATGGTATAAAAGTCCGTGTTGGGAGGTGATTTTTGCGGTTGTTTTCCCCGTTTGACCACTTGCGATGCGGTTTGCCTCCAGCAATACCACCTCTTTTCCGGTTTTTTGAAGCTTGTATGCGGTTAAAATGCCGGTTATTCCGGCACCGATTACCGCAACATCTGTCCGCAGGTTCCGGTTCAGCGGTTCTCGGCGCTCGATTGGACAGGATGCAAACCAAATTGGACTCCATTGTTTTTCTCCTTTTTCGGGTGATTTATGATTTTATTTTTTCCACAGGGAAGAGTCCTATCCCCAAAAGAGCCGGAGAAAAAGATTCTACATCTTTTTCTCCGGCTCTTTTGAAATATTTTTCATAAGCGGTCACGGGCGGCGTTTTCATGAG
>OLOQ01003786.1_pt1 | contig 10749 bp, 9 predicted proteins | sample 1673101 | NCBI WGS metagenome assembly OLOQ01 (sample SAMEA3136754, study PRJEB25190) | human gut metagenome | biome: human gut; feature: human-associated habitat; material: faeces | place: Austria | collected 2013 | reverse complement strand
TCCTGCTCCGTAACACCTTCTGTCGCATCAATGACCAGAATCACCACATCCGCTCTTTCCACCGCAGCAACGGTACGGATAATACTGTAACGTTCCAGTTCTTCCTTAATTTTGCTCTTACGGCGGAGTCCCGCAGTATCGATAAAGACATACTCCCTGCCGTTATAAACAACCGGCGTATCAATGGCATCTCTTGTTGTTCCCGCTATATCGGAAACAATAACCCTGCTTTCGCCGACTATTTTGTTGATAATGGATGATTTACCTACATTAGGCTTACCAACAATGGCGATTCGAGGTCTTTCATCTTCTTCATCCTCTGCCGCACTTTCAGGGAAATGCTTAACAACCTCATCAAGCATATCGCCGATTCCCAACTTGCCTACAGAAGAAACCGGTACAGGATCACCGATTCCAAGATTATAGAATTCATATACATCTGTCATCATCTTCTGGAAGCTGTCCACTTTATTGACAACAAGAACAACAGGCTTACCTGAACGTCTTAACATATTGGCTACTTTGGAATCAGAATCCACAAGTCCCTGCCTTACATCCACCATAAAAATGATGACATCTGCCGATGCAATGGCAATCTCAGCCTGTTCTCTCATTTGCGACAAAATAATATCCTTTGATTCGGGTTCAATACCACCTGTATCAATCAGTGTAAAATTATAATTCAGCCATGTAACATCAGCATAAATTCTGTCCCTTGTTACTCCTGGCGTATCTTTAACTATTGAAATCTGTTCGCCTGCCAAAGCGTTAAAAAGCGTTGATTTACCTACATTAGGTCTTCCAACGATGGCTACTACCGGTTTGCTCATAGCAACATACTCCATATCTTTATATTTTTTAGATATTCTCTAACTAAATTATCATATCAACATTTATCCTCTTTGTAAAGATTCACTTGACGATGTTTTCATTGATATTTATACTATTAGTGATAAATTTAGAAGGAGGATATTATGAGTAATAATATTTTTGACAATACAATCCCTGTAGGTCCCCTTAAGCTTATTGTAATGGATAGTTGCAAAAAGCTTGGTGAAGGCGTTGACAAATACATCGCTAACCTGCGTCGTACAAGGGATCACGCCGATAAAGCCAGTATAGCATTTAAAGGATATGAGGAGGATTCATACCTTGTAAAAGCAGAATGTCCAAGATTCGGTTCCGGTGAATCAAAGGGTATGATTAAATCATCAATCCGTGGTGCTGACCTTTTTATCATGACAGATGTTATGAACCATTCCATGACCTATTCCGTATGCGGTGAGACCAATTATATGTCTCCTGATAACCATTTTCAGGATTTAAAGCGTGTAATTGCCGCTTCTTCGGCTTTTGCAAAGAGAATTACGGTAATTTTACCATTCTTATATGAAAGCAGACAGCACAAGAGAACCAAACTTGAATCCCTTGATTCTTCTCTTGCACTTAACGAACTTGTCAGCTACGGTGTCAACAATATTATTACATTTGATGCTCACGACCCAAGAATTGATAACTCAATTCCACTTAACGGATTTGATAATTTCCTTCCTCCGTTCCAGTTCATTAAAGCTCTTCTTGAAAAGAACAATGACATTAAAATTGATAACGAGCACCTTATGATTATATCTCCTGATGAGGGAGCTATGCACAGAGCCGTATATTTTTCAAATGTTCTCGGTGTTGATATGGGTATGTTCTATAAGCGCCGCGATTATTCAAAGGTTGTCAACGGACGTAATCCTATAGTTGCCCATGAGTTCCTCGGCGATAATGTTGAGGGCAAAGACGTTATTATCATGGATGATATGATTTCTTCCGGTGAAAGTATGCTTGATACTGCAAGAGAATTAAAAGAAAGAAAAGCCAGACGTGTATTTATCTGTACAACTTTCGGTCTTTTCACAGACGGTCTTGAAAAATTTGATGACTACTATAACAATGGTTATTTCCATGGTGTAATCACTACTAACCTTACATATCAGACTCCGGAACTTAAAGCAAAGCCTTACTACTACGAAGCTGATATGACTGCGTTCCTCGGTACAATCATTGATTCAATCAATCACGATGTATCAATCGCAGGTCTTATGGACCCAACCAACAGAATCCGGAAGATGGTGGATGATTACAATAAGGCTAACCATTTAAAATAAAGCTGATGTAAAAAAAGGGACTTTTTAAAAGTCCCTTAATTCCAGCGTGGTGCCCATGGCACCACGCTATTTTTTTACGTTTCTCCGCTGCTTGAGACGGGAATTTGGTTATTCTGTTATGGTGGTTCTACCTTTTTTGCTTATTTTGTTCACTTGGGTAGAGATTTTTTGTGAGCCGGTGTGGGATTTTCTACCTTTATTCGCCTTTCCAGCTGTTTTAGTAGAGATTTGATTTTTCCTGTTGTGAATTTCTCTACCCTTTTCTGCTTTTCCAAGCTGTTTAGGTAGAGATTTCCTTTTCAAATACTTCTTTCCTCTGGTTCCATCTACCTTTAACCATTAAAAGTCCCTTTTAATAGTTAGAGAATTTAATCTCAAATATTTCTATTTTTTATATGATACGCTTGGCTCTGCTGCCATCAATGGCTTATTAATAGCATCACTTCCATATTTTTGTAGATGTGTTTTTGTTTTTGCATCAAAATAAACTACTCGTTCTTTGCTACCCTTACCAAAACAATACATTCTCTCTCATTAAAATCAATGTCATTTCTATTGAGTAATACCATCTCACCAACACGCATACCTGTTGAATATCAAGCTGCATACTCTATTCTAACCTCTTTTATTGGTTTCAAAAAATTATCTACATCATAATATAGGTTTTCCAATATTGGAATAAGGTCAATGTATTCTTCAACTTCATCCAACCCTTGGTATTTTGCCATTACAACCAAATATCCATGATCCCATTCTACCACTTTAGTGTATTTTTCAAGACGTTTTGACGTTGCAAAACGTATCTTTTCATTATCATACTCAAAAATTGTGAAATTACCGTTACTAGTAAGAACTGCATAATCTCTCATAATTTCGTCACCTCCAAGTTCCGTTTTGCCAATCTTATATCCATATCTTAACATAAAAATAACGGCACTGTAAATCACTTTCGCAACATACAATGCCGTTTTCCAGTGGACCTGAGGAGAATCGAACTCCTGTCCGAAAGCCCATCCATCGTCCTTCTACAAGCTTAGTCTGTTATTTGACATTCCCTCCGGTTCACTTCGACAGACAGAATTAAACCTTTAGTAGCTTCATAATACGCCCATATACTCAAAGCTTTGTATAAGTCGTTTCCTGCAAAGTCGATGCCGGGATTCTGATGTGCAGGTGCATCAGAGCCGACAGCTGCAATTAGGCAGCGAATGCTAAACTATTATCGTCAGCGTTTATATTTAATTTGGAATTTGACGCATTGCCTTACGACTTGCTTCTCCGAATTCAAAACCCCCGTCGAAACCTGTACAGGCCCTTATTTTCACGACAGGCAAAATTCCGCCTGTCGGGGGACTGAATATCAGTCTATAAATTTTTAATTTTGAAATCGCGTTCATTTTCTCTGCGGACATCTTTTTTAGCAATAGAATCACGCTTATCATATAATTTCTTACCTTTGCCAAGACCGATTTCCACCTTGCAAAGACCATCTTTAATATATATCTGTAAGGGAACAAGTGTATATCCCTTTTCAGCAGTTTTACCGGCAATCTTATTGATTTCCGCCTTATGAAGCAGAAGCTTTCTTACTCTTACCGGGTCTCTGTTAAAAATATTACCCTTTTCATAAGGACTTATGTGCATATTATATATGAAAACTTCACCGTTTTCAATCTTAATATAAGATTCTTTTATACTTGCCTTACCCATACGGATTGATTTGACCTCAGTACCGTACAATGCAATACCGGCTTCCCATTTATCTTCGATAAAGTAATCAAAATATGCTTTTTTGTTATTGGCTACAAGTTTAAAGCCGTTATCTTTCTTTTCCATAATTTATATATCGTCCTCTACTATCTGAAAATCAACGGTGCGAAGAACTTTACTTGCACCTGTGCATTTCACTCTGACTTTCATGCCAAGCTTGTATGTCTTATGGGTAACCTCGCCATATAATTCATAACTGTTCTGGTCAAAGATATAATAATCATCCGTTAATTCATTAACATGGACAAGTCCTTCTACCGTATTAGGAAGTTCAACATAAAGTCCCCATGCGGTTACACCTGATATGACACCGGAAAATGTCTTTCCTATCCTAAGAGACATATACTCTGCTTTTTTCATTTTGTCAACTTCGCGTTCAGCATCATCTGCCCTCCGCTCTGTCTGACTGGCATGTTTTGTTACGTCAGGAAGTATATTCTCGTAATGTTTTATCCTCTTATCGGTAATTCCGCCGTGAAGGCTTTCTTTAATTATCCTGTGTATCTGTAAATCAGGATATCTTCTTATAGGCGACGTGAAGTGTGTGTAATATTTGGCAGCAAGGCCAAAATGGCCTTTACATTCCACTGTATATCCCGCACGCTTCATAGCCCTTAATGTAAGACGGCTTATAAGATTCTCTTCTTCCGAACCTTCAATCTTTTCCATGAGCTTCTGTAATTCTTTCGGATGGATTTCATCATTGGAAACCTTGATTGAATATCCGAAATTATTGATAAAAGCAGCAAGTTCGTTAATTTTGTCCTTATCAGGAGTATCATGGGTTCTGTAAACAAACGGAATCTGTTGCCAGAAATAATCCTCTGCAACGGTTTCATTGGCTGCCAGCATAAAATCCTCTATTATCTTTGTAGCCGTATTGCGCTCGTATGGTTTAATATCAAGAGGCCTTCCTGCTTTATCAAGCACAATCTTACATTCCGGAAAATCAAAATCAATTGAGCCACGCTGTTTTCTTTTCTTTCTTAAAATTGTTGCCAGTTCTTCCATAAGTTTAAACATCGGTACAAAATCTTTATATTCATTTATAGTATCTGTATCGTTATCAGTAAGAATTTTCTTAACACTTGTGTATGACATTCTTCTGTCAACGTTAATTACGGATTCCGAAATTTTATGGTCAATAATTTTACCGGTAGAATCAATGTCCATCATACAGCTTAATGCAAATCTGTCAACGCCCTGATTAAGAGAACATATTCCGTTACTAAGCTTATGTGGCAGCATCGGAATAACCCTGTCAACAAGATATACACTTGTGCCTCGGTTAAGAGCCTCCTTATCCAGAGCACTTTTTTCTTTGACATATTCCGCAACATCGGCTATATGCACGCCCAGATGATATATGCCATTTTCCTTGGATAAAGAAATTGCGTCATCAAGGTCCTTTGCATCCTCTCCATCTATAGTTACCGTCTGTAACATTCTGTAATCAGTTCTTAAAGGAAGCTTTGTCTCGTCAATCTCATCCGGTATTTTTTCGATTTCCTTCATTACTTCCTCAGGGTATTCATAAGGAATTTCGTAAGATTCAACAACAGAAAGTATATCTGTTCCCGGGTCATTAACATGTCCCAATATTCTTATGACTTCACCCTCCGGATTATGCGTATCGTCACCAAAGCTGTTTATTTTAACCACAACCTTGTGACCTGTTACTGCCGAACGTATCTTGTCCTTAGGTATAAAAATGTCTTTGGAAAACTTGCGGTTATCAGGAATTACGAAACCATATGCGCCGTTCTTCTGAAATATACCTACAATCTGGTTCATTCCATGTTCAAGAATTCGTATAATTCTGCCTTCCCTGCGCCTGCCCTCTGTCTTTTCACAGGTTATTACAAGCTGTACCTTGTCCTGATGCAATGCATTGCAGGTATCGGATTCCCTGATAAAAATATCTTCATCTTCACCCTCAACGGTAACAAAACCAAATCCTCTGTCCGTACTCTGGAAAATACCTGTAAGAATGTTTTTGTCATTTTTGCAGTATTTTCCCTTGGATGTAACACCTATTTTACCTTCCAGAACAAGAGCATCAAGAACTTTATATAAATCATTCCGGTTCTCCTTGCTCACATTGAGAAGCATAGCTATTTCCTTGCCCTTCATAGGTGTATAATACTTATCATGTATTAATTCATTAATGACCTTTTTTCTCTTTTCAAAAGTGTAATCGTCCATATTAACCTCTTATTTCATAAAACGAAAAGAACTCCCGGTATACCAGGGAGTTCTCAGAATCCAAAACTAATTTAACCATTTAAGATTAAGTAATAATGCAAGGATAAAGAAAATCACAGCCAATACAGTAGTAAATTTCTTAAGTGCTCCTTCCTTGGAACGACCCTTGTTCTTACTCCAGTATGTATCTGTAGAAGCTCCTCCGGCTAATGATCCAAGACCCTCCTGCTTTCCTTCCTGCATGAGAACTACTATTGATAAAATAATACTTACTATAACTAAAATAATTGTAATTACTGTTTTAAGGACACTCACCGTTAAAACCTCCTAAATAAAATAAACCCTTGCTATGCAATTCGCATAACAAGGTTTATTTTATCATAAGAAATTTAATTAATCAATAGTAATTTTTACTTTCTGATAAGTAATGACTTACCTGTCATCTCTTCAGGCTGTTCCATTCCCATACAATCAATAAGTGTTGGAACGATATCTGCGAGACATCCATTTTCTTTTAAGCCATAGTTATCGTTATTGGTAACAAGAATAAACGGAACAGGGTTGGTTGTGTGGGAAGTAAATTCTCCGCCTGTCTCGTAATCAATAAGCTGTTCAGCATTACCGTGGTCTGCACATATAAACAAGGTTCCGTCAGCTTCTTTTACAAGATTAACAATTTCTCCTACGCACTTATCAACAACTTCTATTGCCTCTATAACTGCAGGAAGAACTGCTGTATGACCAACCATATCAGGGTTAGCAAGATTACAGATTATAACATCATAATATCTGTCGCCGTTTTCATCAACTGCTGTTATTGCTTCGCTTAATTTATCTGTTACTGTGTATGCTGCCATTCTAGGCTTCTTGTCATAAGTAGGAACATATTTAGGTGAATTTACAAGAATTCTGTCCTCATCCTTATTAGGTGTTTCAACACCACCGTTAAAGAAGAATGTAACATGTGCATATTTCTCTGTTTCAGCAATTCTTGCCTGTCTCATTCCGTTATTGGCAATCCATTCACCGAATGTATTGGTAACTTCTACTTTCTTGAATGCAACATCCTTATTAAGGATTAATGGGTCATATTCTGTAAAGCATACAAACGTTACGTCTTTTCTTGGTCCTCTGTTAAATTTATCAAAATCATCATCACAGAAGCAATGTGTTATTTCTCTTGCCCTGTCAGGTCTGAAATTGAAAAATACCACTGAATCTTTGTCATTGATTGTAGCAACAGGATGTCCGTTCTCCATCACAACAAAAGGAACTACGAATTCATCATTTACTCCGTTATCATAGCTTGTCTGGATTCCCGCAACAGCAGACTCTGCTGTATTACCTTCACCCTTTGTCATTGCAAGGTATGCCTTTTCAACACGGTCATAATTATTATCCCTGTCCATTGCATAATAACGTCCTGATACTGTTGCAATCTTGCCGACACCGATTTTCTTAATTTCATTTTCAAGTTCTTCTGTGAACTCTTTAGCAGACTGTGGTGGAGTATCTCTTCCGTCAAGGAAACAATGAACATAAACTTTCTCAAGTCCCTGTCTCTTAGCCATCTCTAAAAGTCCGTAAAGATGTGTATTATGGCTGTGAACACCACCATCAGATAAAAGTCCGAATATATGAAGTGCTGAATCGTTAGCTTTGCAGTTATCGCAAGCCTTTACCAAAGCCTCATTTTCAAAGAAATCACCATCCTTGATTGCTTTAGTAATTCTTGTTAATTCCTGATAAACAATTCTTCCTGCACCCATATTAAGATGACCAACTTCTGAATTACCCATCTGTCCGTCAGGAAGTCCGACAGCCATACCACTGGCATAACCTTTTACAAATGGATATTCTTTCATAAGCTTGTCCATTACAGGTGTCTTCGCCTGGGCAACAGCGTTGCCTTCTACTTTATCACTTAATCCGTATCCGTCAAGGATAAGGAGCACTGTAGGTTTTTTACTCATTTTAAATCTCCTATTCTAAGTTGCTTTTCGTGTCAATGTTATCACAGTCATTTTTATAAGTCAATCGGCAGGAAGCATCAATTTGCCATTGTCTATTTCATAAATTTTATCACAAAATTATAAATCAATTACAAGCTCAATCGGACAGTGGTCAGAACCTAATACCTTGTCATGAATCTCTGCACTGATAAGTCTATCCTCAAGTTCCTTTGAAGCAAGAAAATAATCAATTCTCCATCCTGCATTTTTCTCGCGGGATTTGAACATATATGACCACCATGAATACTTCTGCTCTACATCAGGATAAAAATATCTGAAGGTATCAATAAAACCTGAATCAAGTAATTCAGTCATTTTTTGACGTTCTTCATCCGTGAAGCCGGCATTTTTTCTGTTAGTCTTAGGGTTCTTAAGGTCAATCTCTTTGTGTGCTACATTCATATCGCCCGTTACCACTACCGGTTTGGTTTTTCTCAAATCATTTAAGAAATTCCTAAAGTCATCTTCCCATTTCATTCTGTACTCAAGGCGTGTTAATTCTCTCTGGGAATTGGGTGTATACACCGTTACCATATAAAAATTCTCAAATTCAAGTGTAATCACACGTCCCTCATGGTCATGCTCATCTATTCCAATTCCATATTTTACTGAGAGTGGCTTTTCCTTAGAAAAAACCGCAGTACCGGAATAACCTTTTTTCTCAGCATAATTCCAATATGAATAATAATTTTCTTTATTCCATTCAATCTGACCTTCTGACAGCTTAATTTCCTGAAGGCAGAAAATATCTGCATCAACACTGTCAAAAAAATCCATAAATCCTTTTCCCATACAAGAACGTAAACCATTAACGTTCCATGATATCAATTTTTTGCTCACAATTTCTCCTATTTTAAAAAGGGCAGATAATTCTGCCCTTAAATTATGTTAATAATTATGCGTTGACAATCTTGCCAAAATCAGCCTTTAAACTTGCACCGCCGATAAGACCGCCGTCAATGTTAGGCTTTGAAAGTAATTCTGCTGCATTAGAAGCATTCATAGATCCGCCGTACTGGATTCTGATAGCTGCTGCTGTTGCATCATCATAAATCTCGCCGATTACTTCACGGATACCTGCACATACTTCTTCAGCCTGTTCTGCTGTTGCTGTCTTGCCTGTTCCGATTGCCCAGATTGGCTCGTAAGCGATAACTGCTTCTTTAGCCTGATCTGCTGTTACATTCTGGAATGCAATCTTAATCTGCATTCTGATCCAGTCAAGTGTGATGCCCTGCTCTCTCTGTTCAAGAGTCTCACCACAACAGATAATAGGAGTAATTCCATGTTCAAATGCTTTAACAACTTTCTTATTAACTGTAGCATCTGTTTCTGCAAAATATTCTCTTCTCTCTGAATGACCGATTATAACATATTTTACACCGATATCTGTAAGCATGTTTGGAGAGATTTCTCCTGTGTATGCACCACTTTCTTCAAAATACATATTCTCGGCACCGATTGATACATTAGTACCCTTTGTTGCTTCGATTGCTGTTGTAAGATCAATAGCAGGAACGCAATATACAACATCTACATCAGGATTAACTACAAGTGGTTTTAACTCTTCAATTAAAGCCTTAGCTTCACTTGGAGTCTTATTCATCTTCCAGTTACCTGCAATAATTCTTCTTCTAGACATTTTTCATTATCCTTTCTTTTTACGGGATGTGACCGCATTTTATGCCCTTCGGGCGGGCGGTCACAGAGTAACAAGGTTTCCTCCCACTTTGTGGGTCCCTCCTTGTTACATATTACTTATCATCTGCTGATTCAATTCCAGGAAGAGCTTTTCCTTCAAGGAATTCAAGGGATGCTCCACCACCTGTTGAGATGTGGGTCATCTTATCACCAAATCCAAGTGTATTAACAGCGGCAGCAGAATCACCACCACCGATAATTGTTGTAGCAGAAGTTTCAGCAAGTGATTTAGCTACTGCAATTGTACCTGCTGCAAGAGTAGGGTTCTCAAATACACCCATAGGTCCATTCCAGACAACTGTCTTTGCTGTCTTAACTGCGTCGGCAAAAAGAGCCTGTGTCTTAGGTCCGATATCACAGCCTTCACGGTCAGCCGGCATCTTATCTGCATCATATACTTCAATCTCAACCGGTGCATCGATTGGGTTAGGGAAATCTGCGATAGTAACCGCATCAACAGGTAATAATAACTTCTTACCAAGTGATTCAGCCTTAGCCATCATTTCCTTGCAGTAATCAATCTTTGTATCGTCAACAAGTGACTTACCAATTTCGTATCCTTTAGCTTTTAAGAATGTATAAGCCATACCGCCACCGATGATAAGTGTATCACACTTCTCAAGAAGGTTAGAGATAACATTAAGCTTATCAGCAACCTTAGCTCCACCAAGAATTGCAACGAATGGTCTTACAGGGTTATTTACTGCATTACCAAGGAATTCGATTTCTTTCTGCATAAGGTAACCTACAACGTTTGTCTTAACAAACTTTGTAATGCCTGCTGTTGAGCAATGTGCTCTGTGGCATGCACCGAAAGCATCATTTACAAAAACATCTGCAAGTGAAGCTAATTCTTTAGAGAAGTTTTCTTCATTTTTTGTTTCTTCTTTTCTATATCTAGTATT
>OLOQ01003773.1_pt1 | contig 10766 bp, 10 predicted proteins | sample 1673101 | NCBI WGS metagenome assembly OLOQ01 (sample SAMEA3136754, study PRJEB25190) | human gut metagenome | biome: human gut; feature: human-associated habitat; material: faeces | place: Austria | collected 2013 | reverse complement strand
CGCCGTGTGCCCCCGCCACAATTGGATCACGTCATTGATTGGGGCTGTATCGGAAATGGTACAGCACGGGAATCACTGCGCGCCGTCAATGCCCTGAACGGTTACGAAGTCCCACAGACCGCTTTCCGTATTGGCCGTCTTGACGAATGCGCTGTCACGGTTGGCGTCGCCTTCCTCGTTGAAGGAGATCTCGCCGGTGATACCAGTGTACTTCACGCCGGGCAGTGCCGCCATAACATCCTGAGGATTGGTAGTACCTGCGGCCTTCAGTGCCTCCAACGCGGTGTAGTAGGCGTCATACCCCATCACGGAGACAGCGGAGATAATGTCGTTGCCGCCGTTGTTGGACAGGTTGGTGCTGTCAGACTTGATCCACTCTTTGAATCCCTTCTCAAACTCCGCATTGCCGCCCTCGGCGTAGAACGTGGTCACATAGACCTTCACGTCCTTGCCCTTTGCAGCGCCCAGGATCACGTTGGAGTCCCAAGTGTCGGAGGCCAGCAGCGGCATGTCAATTCCCTGCGCGGCAGCCTGCTCCACAATCAGCTGTGCATAGCTGATGGAGGTGGGGGCGAAGATCACGTCCGCACCCTCATTCTTCGCGGTGGTCAGATAGGAGGTGAAGTCGGAGTTGTTTTTGGGGAAAGACTCCACAACACACTCCATGCCCAGCTTCTCTGCTGCCTGCTTGAAGTAGTTCATCAGGCCCTGGTCGTAGTCGTTACCCAGCTGGCCCAGGCAGTACACCTTCTCCGCCTTCAGCTCGTCCTTGGCAAAGTTGGCCAGGACAGTACCCTGGAAGGGGTCCAGGAAGCAGATCCGGAAGTAGTGGTCATTGCCCTCCGTGATCTGGGGGTTGGTGCAGGTCACACCCACAGCGGGAATCTTTGCCTGTGCGAAGGTGTCGGAAGCCGCGATGGAAACGCCGGAACCGTAAGAGCCCAAAATGATGGACACGTTCTTGGAGATCAGATTGCTGGCTGCGGACACGGCCTTGTCGTTGGAGGACTCGTTATCCACCACTTCCAGCTTGACATTGTAAGTCTTCCCGCCAATGTCTACTGTGGGGGTTTCTGCATTTGCATACTGCATACCCAGAACCTCCTGCTTACCGCCGGCACCGTTGTCGCCGGAGAGGGGCTCGAAGACGCCGATCACCACGGTATCGCCGTTGGCAGACGCATTGGCGTCGCCGCCGCTGCCGGTTTCGTCGGCAGGCTCTGCCGGCGTGCCGCAGGCACACAGTGCCAGCGCCATGCAGCCGGCCAGCAGAAGTGCAAGAATCTTCTTCATTTTTTTACCTCCTTAAATTTGTCAGCATGTCCGCCCACAGTGGACGTATGTACATTTCTGACATTGTTTTTATAGTTTACTATAAATCGTATCATTTTGCAACTTTTTTTTCGTTTCTAAGCATTCCGCAGCGTTTGCTCTGCGTCTTTAACTTTCCACGCGGACGGTGCTGCTGCCACCGCGGGTCTTTTGAATCACAATTTGGCGGTCAATCCGCGCCTTCAGCCCGGAAACATGGGAAATAATCCCCACCAGTTTGTTCCCCTCTGCCAAACCGGACAAAGTCCGAATGGCCAGCTCCAACGCTTCCTCGTCCAGGGAGCCAAAGCCTTCGTCTACAAACAGCACATCCAGCCGCAATCCACCGGCCGCGGCCTGCATTTCATCCGCCAACCCCAGCGCCAATGCCAGAGAAGCCTGGAAGGACTCTCCTCCTGACAGCGTCTTTACACTCCGCTGCCCTCCCTCATAGTGATCCAGAACATTGAGCTCCAATCCGCTGCGGCTGCGCTGATTTTCCGCCCCTTGTCGGCGCAGAAGCTCATATCGCCCACTGGTCATAGCCATGAGCCGAAGGTTGGCCCGCGCCAAAATCCGGTCAAACCAAGTCATTTGAACATAGGTCTCCAGCATGATTTTGTCTTTTCCCGGCACTGTGCCATTGGCGGTGTTGGAAAGGGCGCGGATCCAGGTCCATTTCTCCTGGACTTCCCCACGCTGCCGTACAGCCTCTCGCAACGCTTTCCAGGCATGCTGATTTCTCTCCTGCTGCGTCAACAGAGCTTCCCGTCGCCTCTGCATTTCCTGCATGGTTTTCTGGTGTTCCCCGGCCTGCGCTAAGAGACCAGGGAGAACATCGTCCTGGGCCTCTTCAAGCTGTTCTTGCAATGCTTTGATCCGGGTATCCGCCGCTTCTCTTGTTTGGCGGCATGCCTCGTAGTCAGCCTGGAGCCTGTGCAGGGCGCGTTCCCCCGCCTCTTTTCTCTGTTGACAGGATGTGAGCGCCGCTTCCGCTTCCTGCCGGGCGGAAAATTCCAAAGACGCTTTCTGCCTCTGAATCTGATGATTCAGCGCTGCCAGCTTGCTCTCCAGCCCCGACTGTGCCTTCTCAATGGAGAGAATACTCGCCTGGGCCCTGGCAATCTCTTCCTCCAGCCTTGGCATGCGAATTTGAATTTCCTCACGGCGCCTCCTATGCTGGCGCAGCTGCATCTCCAGCTGATCCAGCTGCGCCGCTTCGTCCTGGCATTCTGCTGCCGCAGCGTTCATTTGCTGGGAAATCGTTGGAAACGACACTTCACCAAACAGGGCCTTCCCCTGGCGCTCTGCCTCCTGCCGGGCGGAAGCCCAACGGGCTTGGGCCTTCCCAGCCGATAAACTGGCCGTCTGGGTTGCGGTTTCCGCTTCTTCCATTGCCGTCCGTTTCTCTTGAAGGTGCTCACGTGTTGGCACCGACTCAGAGCGCTGTGCGGGAAAAGGATGATGGAGGGAGCCACAAACAGGGCATCGTTCTCCCTCCTGCAGGAAACCGGCCAAATAACCAGCTTGTCCATCCAGAAACTCCCGTTCCAGTTGGGTATATGCCCACCGAAGGTGGGTGGAATTCTCCGCTGCAGCGCGGTATTGCTCCAGTGCCGCTTGATGGGAATGGGACCATTTTTTCTCTTCTTGAAGCAGCTCACGCAGCGTACCCAGCTCTTTTTCCCGGGAAGCCAGCTTCTGTCTTCGCGCCTTCAAAAGTGCTTCCCGCTGTTCCAAACCCTCCAGTTGAGACAGTTCCTGCCGGAGAGCAGCCTGCTCAGTCTGTCGATTGCCGGCGTCCTGCACAGCCTTTGCCTTCCCCGCTGCCCCTTTTTGCATCTGATCGAATACGGTATTCCTCTCTTTTTTCAGGTCTTCCAATAATACATAGGCGGAAAGTTGCTCTGTTCGAACCGCGATCTCCTCCGTCAGCCGCTGGAGGGCGGCCTCCTGCCCGGGGGCCGTATCCCATTCCCTTTGCAGTTTCTCCCAGGTGGGCATCCAGGATTTTAACTGCTCCTGGGCTGCCGAAAGCTCCTGCCGAACCCGGGTGGCGGCCTCCTCTTTTCCAATACGACGGGATAGGGTTTCCCCTTCAGCCTGCAGTGTCTGCTCTTGTTTTCGAAGTGCCTCCAGATCTGCGGTTTCTTGCTGCAAAATTTTCTCCAAAAGGGAAAGCATCTCACCGTCTTCCAAACAAACAGCTTCCCTCCAGGCTTCCTCCCATTCCGGTCCCGGTTGCACCTGCTCAACATGCTGTTGTATTTTTTGACTCAAGCTCTCATAGGTGCTTTTCCACTGGGCTGCTTCTGTCCGCAGCACTTCCTGGAGCTTTTGATAGGGCTCCGTGTGGAAAATTTCCCGAAAAATCTTGCTTCGTTCCTCGGTTTTCGCCAGCAAGAGCTGGAGAAACTCCCCTTGGGCAATCATCGCCACCCGATTAAACTGCGCCCGGTCCAGCCCAATCAGCGCCTTCACCGCCTTTGTAACCTCCCGCGTCCCTGTCACAGGAGGGTGTCCATCGGGGAACAAGAGCTGAGCATCTGCCTTTTCCACCACCAGTTTATCTCCCCGTTTCGCGGGCCGGAGATATTCTGGATTGCGGCGAACGGTGTACTGCTTTTCTCCGCATTGAAAGGTCAGTTCCACAAAAGTTGGTACTGTCCCCTTCGCGTAGCTGCTTCGGAGCATAACCGGTTCTCGATGCGTCCCGCTGGCTTCTCCATACAGCGCAAAGGTAATGCCATCAAACAATGTAGTCTTTCCTGCGCCAGTTTCTCCTGTAATTAAGTAGATGCCTCGGGTTCCCAACTGGGAAAAGTCCACTGTGACTTTCTCTGCATAGGGACCAAAGGCAGACAAGGTCAAGACAATGGGCCGCATAACGATTCCTCCCAGATTTTTTCCATCTCTGCTTTCAGAAATTCCTCCTGAACTTGGTGCATCGGCTGATTGTTCTGCAGCTGATAAAGGTCCTGGAAAAGGGCCAGGGGGGTCTTCTCCTCCGGCCGCTCTGCCCCTAAAATTTCTCCTGTTGACTGGGTGCGGAGATTGTCATAGCTGAGCTTGAGCAGGTTGGGATAAATGGTCCGCAGTTTTCCCATGGCCTCTGGTACATCTTCCTCATCGGTCAGGATGACATGGAGATAATCCTCTACCTGCATGCCCTGATAAAATTTCCGGGATGTAACCGTTTCATAGGTCCCCCGCACCTCCCGCAAATCCCGCATGGGACACAGGGGGATCGCCTCAATTTTTACACGTCCTCTTTCCTCCAGTGTTACCAAGGTCACCGATTTCTCCTGTCCGCTCTCTGAAAAGGAGTACTTCAGCGGCGTACCACAGTAGCGAAGGGTTGGCCGTCCTACGCTCTGGGCTCTGTGGAGATGTCCCAAGGCAACATAGTCGAATGGATCAAACAGTTCTCCACTCACCTGGTCCAACCCGCCGACCGAATGTTCCTCTGATTCGCTGGTGGTCCCCCCGGTGACAAACTGATGCGCCACCAGAACATTGCGCCGCGATGGGGGCACTGTCCATTGCTGGAGCGCGTAGGAAACGGCATCCTGGTAGGTAGCAATCTCCGCTTCCGGCGCAGAATGGCGCACGAGAGCCGGCTTCAAATAGGGCAGCAGATAAATGGCCACTTCTCCATAGGCATCCCGCAAAAGAACAGGTTCCTGAGGCCCCTGATAGACCGCAGACAAATAGATGCCGGTTCCGGTCAAAAGACGCGCGCCAAAACTCAACCGCTCTGGAGAGTCGTGATTCCCGCTGATGGCAAAGACGGGGATTTCTGCCTGAGAGAGCGCCGTAAAAAAAGTATCTAACAGTATCACAGCCTCTGCCGGTGGAACCGGTTTGTCATAGAGATCCCCCGCCAGCAATACCCCGTCCACTTTTCTCTCTATGGCGAGCTGTGCAATCTGCTCTAAAATATATCGCTGATCCTCCAGCATAGAGCATTCATTGACCCGCTTTCCGATGTGCAGGTCAGATAGATGGAGCAGCTTCACACATTCCATCTCCTTTCTCCCTTTATGAAAAAAACGGTATGGCACTTTGTGCCATACCGTTTTGAGCGTGCGGTTACCGCGCTGCAATGACCTCAATTTCCACCAAGGCGTCCTTGGGGAGCTGCGCCACGGCAAAGCAGGAGCGAGCCGGCTTATGGTCCTTAAAATACTGTGCGTAAATTTCGTTGAACAGGGAGAAATCCTCCATGCTCTTCAGATAACAGGTGGTCTTTACCACATGATTCAGGGTCAGACCAGCCGCCTTCAACACAGAGATCACATTCTCCAGGGCCTGAACGGTTTGGGCAGCCATGCTGTGTGCCAAGGCACCCGTATCCGGGATCAAACCCAGCTGGCCGGAGGCAAAGATCAGACCGCCTGTCTCAATGGCCTGGGAATACGGCCCGATTGCCGCTGGTGCTTTGTCGGTGTGCAGGATTTCCATACAATACGCTTCCTTTCTTTGGGAGTTCCATCATATTTTTTCGGATTCTATCTGCCTTCAGGCGCGCAGAACCCGTTTGAGCACGGTTTCCAATTGTTCAGCCGCACGCTGGATGGTCTGCTGTGGGGCTGCCAAATTCAGCCGGATATGGGTATCTGATTTCTCTCCTTCCGGGAAGAACCAGTGCCCGTAGTCCGGAGCCAGATGACAGGCGTTCTGAACGAAGTCGTGGAGCTTCTCCCGAGAAACGACACCTGCCAAATCAATCCACATCAGATAAGTTCCCTCCAGAGGAGACACAACCACCTCTGGGAATTGTGACAGCGTCTCCCGCAGCATGCAGGCATTTTGAAATATCGCGTGGAGAACCATCTCCAGCCATTCCTTTCCCCCCAAAAATGCCGCTGTCACCGCTACATAATCCAGTGTGCTTCCCTCACTGATCCCCAGTTTACGTTGGAAGGCATCAAACTGTTCCCGCTGTGCTTCCTCTGGGAGGACTAAGATAGAATTTTTCATACCGGCCAAATTAAAGGTTTTGCTGGCGGAGAAAAAGGTAATGGGTTTTCCTTCCCCCTGCCACAAACGGGTGGCGGAACAATGGCGATGGCCCGGCATGAGAATGTCATGGTGGATTTCATCTGACACCACCTGGACCTGATGACGCTGGCAGCACGCCAGCATGCCTCTGAGCTCCTCCTCCCTCCAAACCCGTCCAACCGGGTTGTGAGGAGAACAGAGCAAAAAGAGCTTTGGTCTCTGGGCTACAATGGTCTGCTCAAATTGTTCCAAGTCTACCGTGTAAATCCCATTCCGCTCTGTCAACGGATGGTACACCGCCCTCCGTCCTGTATTCCGAATCACTCGATAGAAGGGATAGTATACCGGGATCTGGACCAAAATACCGTCACCCGGCGCTGTGATGGCCTGAATCAGCTGAAAAAGGCCGGAAACAACGCCCGATGTTGTCCGAATCCACTCCCGCTGCAAGCATGTACCGTGTTGGGTTTTCTCCCAACCCAGGATGCTTTCATAATAGGCGTCTGGGACACGATAATATCCAAATGCGCCCTGCTCTACGGCCTGGTGCAGCGCATCCCGCACACACTTTGGCGCCTTGAAATCCATGTCAGCCACCCAGAGGGGCAGCAAGTCCTCCTGCCCAAAGGTCGCCAGAAGGGAATCCCACTTGGCGCTATTGGTGCCCCTGCGATCCAGGAGCGCGATTTCCCGTAGATCTGTTTGCACCACTAAGTTCCCTCCCCTGTTTGTTTTGATTAAATTTTACCCCACCTTTCTTCCGGGCGCAAGCGCCATTGCGCTTCCATAGAAAACCTTGGAGAGGAAGACAAAACCTCCCTTCCTTTTCTTACCACCTTTTTTCATTCTGACGAGAAAATTTCCCGCGCTTCCCTCCTCCTTTCTCTTGTTTGCCCGCATGCCCTGTGCTACAATAAAAGAAAAGTTTTCCTTTTTTCTTTCTTTGCGGAAAACAAATTTTCCCTTTCAAAAGAACACCTAAAAGCAAAAATAGAATAGGAGTGATTCCCATGCGGTATACATTTGGACTGATCGGCAGCGGAAATATGGGCGGTGCAATTGCCCGTGCGGTCAGCCTGACCTTGAAAGATGGTATTTTAGCTGACCACAGTCCCCAGCGGGCGCAGGAATTGGCCGCTGAATTGGGGTTTTCCTCAGGCACCAATGAAGACGCGGCTCGGGAGAGTCAATATCTTTTTCTGGGGGTCAAGCCCCACCTAATGGGCGGTATGCTGGAGGGAATCCGTCCTACGCTGGCTTCTCGGGAAACCTCCCCCATCCTGGTCTCCATGGCGGCAGGGCTTACCATCGCCCAGATCCAGCAGATGGCTGGACAGAAGTATCCCGTCATCCGCATCATGCCAAACACACCTGTGGCAGTGAGAGAAGGGGTCGTTCTTTACGAGACCAGTGCCAATGTCACTGCGGATATGATGGATGGTTTTTTGAACATGATGTCCCAGGCCGGAAAGCTCTTCCACCTGGAGGAATCTCTCATGGACGTTGGCGCGGCAGTTTCTGGCTGCGGCCCTGCCTACGCCTATCTCATTCTGGATGCCATGGCCGACGGAGGTGTGGCTTTCCCCGGCCTGATGCGGTTCGCTTCGCCGCCCAAACACTTTTAGGCGCCGCCCAAATGGTATTGGAAACTGGAAAACATCCCGATCAATTAAAAAACGACGTTTGCAGTCCTGGCGGCAGTACCATCCAAGGGGTCCGCACACTGGAACAGCGCGCTGTTCGCGCCGCAGTGATGGACGCGGTCATTGCGGCCTGCGAGAAAAACGCAGCTTTGGGAAAATAAGAAGAAACCGCACCGTGTATTCCGGTGCGGTTTCTTTTGGTTTTGTGGGGGATTCCGGCCAACGGGGGGAGACCCATCTTCGCCAGAGGATGACTGCCAGCCATCCGCAGAACACCCCCAAAATCAGGCCGCCCAATACGTCAGTGGGAAAATGAACGTAAAGATACAGCCGGGAAAACGCGATGAGGGCAGCCACAACCAGAGTGATCCATCTTCCTTTCCAGCGGTTCATCAGAAGAACTGTGGCCGCTGCAAAGGAGGCGGATGTATGTCCCGAGGGGAAAGACGGGTCCCCTGGCCGGGCCACCAAAAGCTCCACCGCGGTGTTGAGGTCACAGGGCCGAATCCGGTCCACTGCATTTTTCAACATGAGGTTGCAGAGAATGAGACTAAACAGCAGGGACACCAGAACTTGCGCCCCGGTTGCCCGCTCTCCTTTTTGGAAGAAAAGAATGAGAACGCCCAACAGAATCCAGAGGATTCCTTGATCCCCTAAACCGGTAATAAAGGGCATCACCGCGTCCCAAAAACTGTTGTGACAGTGGGCCGCGATCCAGTCCAAAATTCCAAGCTCCGCCATAGACAGCGGATTCATGCCACCGCCCTCCTTCCAGTCTAAATGATTGCATCATTGTAGCACAAGAGAGAGGCGGAAGCAAGGGAAACTCAGAGCTTCTGATCCGGCAGAGACCGGATCTCTTCCAGAATCTTTTCCGTCTGCTCTTCCCCATATGAAAAATCAACATGGGGATGATAGAGCTCCTCCAGCACATCGTGACAGGCCTTGGCCCGGGCCAAATGGCTCATCCCTTCTGCCATCAGTTCCTCCGCCACCCGGTTGGATAGGCGCAGGAAGCTTCTGCCCTCCTGCCAAGCAGATTGCTCTACAAGGCTTTCCGTCCGAATGGTCCGGAAGTCTTGTTTCTTTTTCATTGGGCCGGTCACAAAAGCCAGAGACTTCTCTGGAATCAACAAATGTTCTAAGCGGTTGGGCTGTTCCGGACAGAGACAGGCGATCACATCATACCCGCCCGCCAGAAATTCCCGTTCCAAAGCGTGTAAAAGAAAACCGGACAGAGCGCAATCATCCCGAATTTCATACCCCCGCTCACACAGAGCAGAAACCGTATCCTCCAGCAGCACACGTCCCAGACAAGTGGGGCCGCCCAAAAAACGGGGAATGCGTTTTCCTGGCTGTGTCCGGGTGGTTTTCAGCTCTCTTGCCAGGATTCCAGACGCCCGTTTCTCTGCTTTTGCCAGCGTCTCCTCTGTATGAAGGGGGGTGCTTCCGCGGCGTCGGCTTTCCACCGCTCCACGGATACAGCGGTATGCCTCTGGATAGCAGGCTCGATATGCCTGTGTTGCCGCAACGATTTCCTCCCGCATGGCAAACAGAGCGGTCCGGTCATAGCCTGCCCCCAAATCGACATAGTGTCCTGTTGCTCCTGTATAAGCCGGGTCCATCACATGGGGGGATGTTCCGTCCATCAATGCGGCCCCCTTCTCCGGGAAATAAACACCGTCCAAAGAATCTGGGTCTCCGGAGCAGCGGATGTACTCCACCGAATAGCCTGCTTCCTCCAGCTCATCGGCCACCCGGCGCATCAATGTGGATTTTCCACAGCCGGCGCCCCCTTTGATGGTGTAAAAGGCCTGCATCTTCGCTTGATCCACCCATTGGTCATATAAAGATGAAAATCCACTTGCGGAATTTGCGCCCAAAAAAAACTGGATTCCACGTGCAAAGTCTGACATATCCTGTCCTCCCAGCATGAAAATTGGTCTAATCCAGTTTACGTCTTTACCGTCTCTTCTGTCACTCTTCTTCACCGCTTTTTTATAGCCAGTCTTCCACCACCTCCCTCAATGTGCAAGGGGTCACGCCCCCGCCGACCAGAATTTGAGCCAAGGACTCAATTCGATCCGGCCGGACTGTAATGTCCAGCACTTCCTCCCGCTCTCCTGTTTGGATCATCAGAATACGGATTCCGTAGCTCTCACAGCAAACAGGGGGAGGGATGGTCCGAATCAAAATCCAATACGCACAGGTCGCTGGCCGGCCGATCTGGTTACTGAGATCGACCTGGCCAATGAAAAGCTCTCTCATCACTCTTCCTCCTAAATTTATTTCATTTTGTAACCTTTTGTAGTTATATTGTAATGTCAAAAACTTCTCTTGCAAAGAACTTTCGTTCGCCTTATTTCGACAGCATTCTACCAAATGGACTGATTTCTCCCGGAAAATGACCATTTCACGGCGTCTGCACACGCAGAAATGTCGAAAAGTAACCGACGTTCTATTCCATCGATATCCGTTTTCCGACTGGAGTTCCATCATTTTCCATCTCATTTTCTGTTATTCTCTGTTATTCAATTCCATAAATGTTGTTTTTTTCTAAAATCCTCCAAAAATTTGAATAGCGGCTCTTTTCGAAACAAAAAATTTCTCTCAAACTTTTCCTTTTTTAGGATTGACAATCCCAATTTCGTGTGATAATATAATTAACGCATCTAACCGGCGCCCTGTTTCAAACGGAGAGATGTCCGAGCGGTTTAAGGAGCTGGTCTTGAAAACCAGTGACCCGAAAGGGCCGTGGGTTCGAATCCCACTCTCTCCGCCATTTTCTTATGATGGACCAATCAATTC
>OLOQ01003753.1_pt1 | contig 10798 bp, 11 predicted proteins | sample 1673101 | NCBI WGS metagenome assembly OLOQ01 (sample SAMEA3136754, study PRJEB25190) | human gut metagenome | biome: human gut; feature: human-associated habitat; material: faeces | place: Austria | collected 2013 | reverse complement strand
AATGATACTGCATATCAATCAAATGTCGTATATGGCGAAACTTTTGAAGGTTTGAAAACAGACGAATTAGGAATGATTGTTATGAAATATTTTTATGAGTATCAATGTACAGATTTAGTTTTAGATACAAACGGAATCGGCTTGGGGGTATATGATTTTATTACCAAGGATCAAATTTGTCAAGAAAACGGCAAAAGATATCAGGCGATGACTTGTATAAATGATAAAGATATGGCTGAACGATGCAAAGTTCGTGATGCTAATAAGGTTGTTTGGTCTGTAAAAGCTAATGCTAATTTTAATAATGAGATATGTGTGTTACTTAGAAATGGTATACAGAATGGAAAAATTAATTTCCTTATTCCTGAACAAGATGCGGATAGCTCATTAAAAGAAACATATAAAGGATACTTTAAAATGTCTCCAACAGAGCAAGCTAAATTGAAAATGTCATATATACAGACAACATTTGCAGTTTACGAATTGGTCAAATTGGATCATGAAGTTAAAAACGGAAATATCAAAGTCAAAGAAGTTGAAGGTATGAGGAAGGATAGATATTCCTCTATTGCTTACTCTTACTGGTGTGCTTGTCAATTGGAATTAAAGTTGAAGCCTAAAACACAGGATACACAATCATTAGTTTCAAAACTTACAATCCGTAAAGCAAAATACAATTAAGGAGGTGCATTATCAAATATGCCTAGACCTAAGAAAGTAGATGCAAATTCTAATGCACCTACTAAAATAAATAATTCGCAGAAGAAAACCACTTCTTCTACTCCAAAACAGCCAACCGCAAATGAAATGCGTGAATGGTATGAGAAAAATAAAAGTAGACTTGAACGTTATGAAGACGCAACAAGTGCAATTACAAGTCTTCGAGATATTCAGAAATCATCCAGATATACGTCAATCAGTAACTATTCAAAAGAAGATGTAAAATCATACATAAAGAATATCTCTTCTAATGAAAAGAATCTACGAAGCTTATCTCGTTATCTTTATTATCGTTCAGAAATCTATTATCGTCTTTGTAAATATTATGCAAATCAGATTGATCTTACAATTCGTAATATAGTTCCCCCATTTATAATCTCAGGCGAAAATGATGTGCAATCCACATTACAAAAGTATCAAGAAACAGTTGATATAGTTGACACTCTAGGATTGAATTATGAATTTCGTAAAGCTGCGTCTATCACTTTAAGAGAAGATGTGTTTTATGGATGTGCTTATTATACAGAAGGACAAGGAATATTTGTTCTTCCATTAGATCCAGATTATATGAAAATTGCAGGTATGTTTCCTGATGGTTCATTTGCAGGAGCTATGGATATGAGTTATTTCCGTAGTCATAAGGAACTTCTTGAATATTGGGGAGAACCATTCAATAGTATGTGGAATACATATCAGAGTACAAATGAAAAATATCAGTTAATTCCCGAAGAATACAATGTATGTATTAAATTTAGGTCTGAAGACTGGGAAACAATCGTTCCTGTGCTTACACCTATATTCTTATCATTGATTGATCTTATGGATGCTTCTGATTATCAGGCGGTTCAACAAGCAGCTAATATATATAAATTAGTATGGCTTGAAATGAAAACAATGGGAAATGATGTAGATGATTGGGCTGTGAATCCAGATATAATGATTCAGTATTTCAATCGTATGCTTGAAGAAGATGCACGCAAACAAAAAGAGACGGAGAGTATGCAGACGCAGGAAGAGCGCGGGGAGCGTGTGAAAGCAAAAGAGGGCACAGAGCGTTCGAAAGATCATGCACAGCCGAAAGAATATTCCAGAAAAAGAACAGAATATGTACCAAGGGAACGCGGAACAGATGCAGATCGTCAGACAAAAGAAAAGGCAGAAGAGCCGGTAGAAACACAGGAAAATCAGACGGCATCTGCAGCGGCAGATGATACCATGATGAGTCTTGACAGTGGAATTACGGCAAATGGTATTTTAGAGGTTATGCCGGATGGATACGGATTTATCCGCTGTGAGAATTATCTTCCGGGTGAGCATGATGTGTATGTTTCACCATCACAGATCCGAAAGTTTAATTTAAAAACGGGAGATATTGTCTGTGGTAATACAAGAATCAAGACACAGCAGGAAAAGTTTTCGGCACTTTTATATGTGACTACAATTAACGGCTATCACCCGAGTGTAGCCCAGAAGAGAAAAAGTTTTGAAGATCTGACACCGATTTTTCCGAATGAGAGGATACGTTTAGAACGCCCGGGATGCAGTGTTGCGATGCGTATTGTAGATCTTGTTTCCCCGATCGGTAAGGGACAGCGTGGTATGATCGTTTCCCAGCCTAAGGCAGGAAAAACAACACTTTTAAAAGAAATCGCCAAATCAGTAACATCAGGAAATCCGAATATGCACCTGATCATCCTTCTGATTGATGAGAGACCAGAGGAGGTTACGGATATCAAGGAAGCGATTGAAGGTGATAATGTAGAAGTTATTTATTCTACATTTGATGAACTTCCGGAACATCATAAACGTGTATCGGAAATGGTACTTGGACGTGCAAAACGTCTGGTAGAACACGGCAAAGATGTCATGATCCTTCTTGACAGTATCACAAGGCTTGCAAGGGCATATAACCTTACGGTTCCACCAAGTGGACGTACCTTATCCGGAGGTCTTGATCCGGCGGACGATTCTACAGAATCAGAACGGAAGAAATGCAGATACCAGCGTACGGGAGAATGAGCGCGTGTCAGGAGATATCAGTGTACAGAGCAACAAAGCTGTGTCAGGAGATGTCGGAGCGCAGGAAAGTAAAAGTGCTTCATCTGATACAGAAGAGCAGGTAGAACCGAAACTTATGGAGTTTTTGGATGCGGATTCCTTTGAGGAAAAGTATAATATCCTGACATCTATGCGCGATATCATTACAGATAAAATGATCAACAATATGGCAGTTGTTTTAGACGTTGTGATCCCGGAAGGAGATCTCGATGACCGTTATGAGCAGCTCAAACAGTGTATCCGTACCAGACAGCGTTTTGAGAGCACACGTCTCAGATAATCTGTGTGGAAAATAAGACTGTGAGTTTGTTTTTCACACGGCTATTTGTTGAAGATTAGTGTACAAAAATGGAGATTACATGGTTTCAGAAGAATTAAAATCAAAATTACAACAGATCACGCAGCAGGAGATTTACAAGGTGATCGTCAGCAAACCCTCTGACAAAGCTGCAAAATACCGCAAGATCGAGATTGAAAAAAAATCGTCCGGTTACCAGGCAGCCGCTTATACGCAGAAACAGGTTTTTCATGAAAAGATAGAACCGGATGGACTTTTAGATTATCTGTCAGGGCGTGTCGGCAGTGAATTTTTACAGTTAAATGCCTGGGATGGAACCAGTGAATATATGCTTTTGATCTCGAAAAAGGGAAAGGTGACTTACCGCTGCAAAAAGCAGGCAGAGGGTGCAGCAAAAGTGCAGGAATCCCATAACCGTAAAAAGAAATATCTGTTGGAAGAGGGAACCGTGATCCCACCGCTGGTTGATATGGGAGTTTTTACGGCAGACGGAAAAGTAGTCCGCACTATGTACGATAAGTTCCGGCAGATCAACCGTTTCCTTGAAATCATCGAGGACGGAGTGCGGGATTATCCGTATGATCACTTAAATATCATTGATTTCGGCTGCGGAAAGTCTTACCTGACTTTTATCCTGTATTATTATTTTGCGGAGATCAAAAAAATGAACGTGCAGATCGTAGGACTTGATCTTGAAAGAGGACGTGATCAAAAACTGCAATCTTGCGGCGGAGAAATATGGCTATCACAATCTGCATTTTGAACTGGGGGACATCAACGGCTATCAGACACCGTTTCCGGTAGACATGGTAGTGACACTGCATGCCTGTGATACGGCGACGGATTATGCGCTTTATAATGCGGTTCAGTGGGATGCAAAGATGATTTTTTCCGTACCGTGCTGTCAGCATGAGTTAAACGGACAGATAAAGACGGAGCAGTTTTCATTACTGACGCGCTATGGCATTATAAAAGAGCGTTTTTCCGCGCTTGCGACAGATGCGATACGTGCGAATCTGCTGGAGGTGTGTGGATACAAAACACAGCTTTTAGAGTTTGTTGATTTTGCGCATACGCCAAAGAATATCCTGATCCGTGCAGTACAGAAGAAGATCGTGCCGCGTGCGGTAAAACAAAATTACCTCACAGAGGTGGAACATATGATGGAGGAGTTTCATTTTACACCGACACTGTATGGACTGCTGAAAGACAGTGGGAAAATTTAAAAATCAAAATGGGTGTGGCTGTTTTGCCACACCCATTTTAGGTTACGGAAGTTTACTTAACTGGCTGTTGTGGTATTTGCCGGAAAATGTGACATCCTCTCCGAACCATTCCGGCGGAGTGAAGATATTGGCCTCTTCCTCTGTTTCAAATTCTACTTCGGCGAGCAGCAGTGGTGCGAGATCTCCCTCAAACACATCTAATTCGATCGTATATTTGGGGGCAAGCGGGATCAGATAGCGGCGTTTCTGAATCAGCCTTCCGTCGATTTTTTCTTTCAGGTGAAGAAATGCTTCTTCATTTAAGGGGAGATTGTATTCCTCACGCACCATCATGCCTTTTCCCTTGTAGGTCAGAATGTAATCGTCATTGGAGCGGCGGATGCGCACGACCGGGTTAGTGTTTAAGTAGCCCTGTTCGATCACTTTACAGGCATACTGTTCTAAGTGGTCAGGTAAGGTTTTTACCAGATATTTACGTTCGATTTCCATGGTGTAGAAACTCCTTTTGGTTTAAAAAATTTTTAATTGGTGCGTGAAAACAGCACTACTGCATCTATTATAGCAGTTGCAGGGGCAGGAAAAAAGAAGTTTTGGAAGACATGTAAGTCATTGACCACAAAAAATCAGTTTGCTATACTTTATCTGTACAAAAATGGAAAACAAAAGCTTTAGATAATATGAAGTGACCCCACATTTGTAGCAACGTGGATTTACCTGTATACTAGAGTTTGACAAGAACAAAGGTAACAGGGATTACCGCATACAAAAGGAGATCACTCATATGAAAAGAATACTAAAAATCGGCATGGATGTCCATACCACAAATTACACATTATGCGCAATGGAACCAATCATCGGTGAGGATGACCGTGTATTTGCAACAATCAAGGTAACACCGGATTATAAAAATATTTTGATGTTTATTGAAAATCTGAAATTGAAACTTGGATTGAACGATGAATACGATATCCAGTGTGGGTATGAGGCGGGGTGTCTGGGATATTCGCTTTATAATCAGTTAACTGCCGCAGGCATAAAATGTGTGATACTTGCACCAACAACAATGCTTACACCACAAGGCGTGAGAATTAAGACGGATATGCGGGACGCATATATGATTGCCCAATGCTTGTCATATGGTGGTTACCATGCTGTTTATATTCCAACAGAGGATGACGATTCTGTAAAAGAATATCTCCGCATGAGGAATGATCATAAGCTTGCTTTAAAGAAAATCAAACAGCAGATCAACGCCTTCTGCATCAGACATGGATTTTGCTACGATGGGACAAAATGGACTCTGTCACATCTGAAATGGCTGAAGAAACTCGAAATCACAAATGGATTGTATCGAGAGACGCTTGACGAATACATGGCATCATACGAAGAACAGGAAGCCAAGATTGAGAGATACGATAAACGGATTGGGGAAATCGCTGAACAGACAAGATATCATGACAAAGTCAAAAAACTTGGATGCTTCCTTGGAATAAAAACACATACGGCATTGTCATTGATTGTTGAAACTGGAGATTTCGAAAGATTTGCAAAAGGAAACCAGTATGCATCATACCTTGGACTTGCTCCAGGAGAAAACTCAAGTTCAGACAATATACACCGACTTGGAATAACCAAAGCAGGAAACAGTCATTTGAGACAGCTGCTGATAGAGGCATCTGGTGGAATCTGTAAGGGTGCTGTGGGGCATAAGTCAAAAGAATTAAGAGCAAGACAGAATGGTAATACGGCTGAGGTAATAGCATATGCAGACAAAGCGAATACGAGATTACGGAGCCGATACTATAAATTTATAAGACATGGCAAGAAAAGAAATGTGGCAGTAGCCGCAATAGCAAGAGAACTGGCATGTTTTGTATGGGGTATGATGACAGATAATATTGAAATGAAAGCAGCGTAGAGGTATATCATAGTCATCTGCCAGTCAAGGGTGCAGGCACCGCTGAGGCGGCTGAGCCCTTGACAGCCAGCTGCCGATGATAAAATGGTAGTCAAGCAGAAAAAGCAGCAATGTGCAGCTGTTTCTGCCACAATGTAACAAGTAAACAATCTGACAGTATTAGAAAAGAGCTGTGGTCACTGTAAGGTCTGGGTTATCTACGTCCTTTCTATGTGCGCATATGAAACACTGTGATCCACGCTTTTAGATCGTAGAACCCAATGGCGGACCATTAGCCTGTAGGTAAGCAATCCACGTATAACAGAGTGGCCAACTGCCGGGGACTGTTAAACTAGGGCTCTTTTCCAATGCTGTCAGGAAAACAAATGTGACTGGGGTTAAGAAAAATTTCTTGAAATTAACTCTTGACAAAAGTCACTTCATAACAGAAAGGCAGGAAATATTTATGAGTAAAATTGGAATTTTCATGGCAGATGGCTGTGAGGAAATTGAGGGACTTACCGTAGTTGATGTTGTGCGTCGTGCAAAAATGGAGATCGTTATGCTCTCAATTACCGGAAAAAAAGAAGTGACAAGCTCTCACGGGGTTACTTTTTTAGCAGATGCGCTTGCAGAAGAAACCGGATATGAAGACCTGGATGGAATCGTGCTTCCGGGCGGTATGCCGGGAACCATGCATTTACTGGAAAATGAGACCGTCAATGCCGTGATCCGCAAGTTTGCAGAGGAAGGAAAATTGGTTGCTGCGATCTGTGCAGCTCCGAGTGTGTTAGGCGCAGCAGGCCTGTTAGAAGGGAAACATGCAACCTGTCATCCGGGCTTCGAGGAAAAATTAACCGGTGCGACGACCAGCGAGGATGAGGTTGTAGTGGACGGCAATATCATCACAAGCCGCGGTATGGGAACAGCGATTCCGTTTGCGTTTGAGATCGTGCGTTACTTTACCGATGATGAGACAGTAGAGCATGTCCGTCAGGGACTTGTGTACCGTGCGAATGAAAAATAGTAAAGTGTATGTTGTATAAGAAAAACGGCTTCACATCACACCATGGATGTGGAGCCGTTTTTGGTCTTGCGGCAAGTTGTTTTTTACTTGCGGGAAGTTGTTTTTTACTTCCCTGACATCTGCTCTTCCTGTTTCATGATCATTTTTTTGACCATCTCGCCGCCGATGCTTCCTGCCTGTGCAGAAGTAAGGTCACCATTGTAACCCTCTTTTAACGGTACACCGATCTCGCTTGCTACTTCCTGTTTAAAACGGTTCATAGCCTCTTTTGCCTGTGGTACAGCCATTTTGCTGGTGTTAGAACCAGAATTGTTAGATCCACTCATGGATTTCACCTCCGTAAATTAATCTGTTGTTTGTTATTAGGATTTACAAGTAAGAATTACTGTATGTCCTAATCCTATTATTTACAGGGGGAGAAAAAATATGTTGGTAAATTCTGGAAATTGGAAACTTACAAAAAAATCCCGCTTCATTGACAGGCAATCCCGTGTGCTCTATAATAGAAACGTTATGATACGTTAAAGAGAAGGGAACGGAGAAATTTATGGATACAAGGAAACCGGATATTTTTGACCGGCTGATGCATCTGCCGGTTTTAAATATCTTTGAACCGTTTTATAAAAAACATAAGGAAATGCTTTTATATCTGTTTTTCGGTGGATTGACATTTGTGATAAGTGTTATCACATATGCCTTTTTTAATGTTTCACTGGGAATGAACGAGCTTGTCGCAAACATTTTTTCATGGATTTTAGCGGTTTTATTTGCTTTTTTTACAAACCGTATCTGGGTATTTGACGGGAAGACGAATGGTGAGAAAGAATTTCTTGTACAGATGATAAACTTTTTCGGTGGAAGAGTTGCAACGTTAGTTGTTGAGGAAGTGATTCTTTTCGTGTTTATCACAAAACTGGGATTTGGAAGCATGGTGGTAAAAATTGCAGCCCAGGTCATTGTGATCGTATTGAATTATGTGATCAGTAAATTATGGGTTTTCCGGAAATAAAAAGTTGTATCGGGCAGGGGGTTGATAGAGCCTGAGGGCATAATTGAACAGAATTAAAGGGAGAAAGTAAATGAAGGCAGTCTTATATATGGTAATTCCGTGTTATAATGAGGAAGAAGTTTTACCGGTAACTTCCGGTCTGTTTTTAGAGGAATTACAGTTGCTGATCGAAAAAGAAAAGATAAGTGAAGAGAGCCGCATCCTTTTTGTCAATGACGGGAGTAAGGACCGCACATGGGAGATTATAGAAGGACTTGCCAGGGAGAATCCACACTTTATTGGAATCTGTCAAAGCCGCAACAGAGGACATCAGAATGCAGTCCTTGCAGGACTGATGGAGGCAAAAGATGTCAGTGACATTACGATATCGATCGATTGTGACGGGCAGGATGATATCGCAACGATGGAAGCGATGGTGGATGCTTACTATGACGGGGCGGAAGTGGTCTATGGTGTCAGAAGCAGCCGTGATACGGATACCTTCTTTAAGCGATTTACGGCACAGGCTTTTTATAAGGTCTTAATGCGGATGGGGGTGGAAACCGTTTATAATCATGCAGATTACCGGCTGATATCGGCGAGGGTATTAAAGGAATTTGCAGGTTTTAAAGAGGTAAATTTATTTCTGCGCGGGATGATCCCGCTGGTTGGATTCAAGAGTACGAGTGTTTTTTATGAGAGGCATGAGAGGATCGCAGGGGAATCGCATTATCCGCTCGCAAAGATGGTCAATCTGGCGATTGACGGGATCACGAGCTTAAGTGTAAAACCGCTCCGTCTTATTTCAGGTCTTGGAATTGGCGTGTCTGTGTTAAGTTTTGTTGGAGTTTTATGGGCCGTTATTACACAGATCTGCGGCAGAACGGTGACCGGATGGGCAAGTACCGTCTGTGTGATCTGTTTTATGGGAGGTGTACAGCTTGTCTGTCTTGGCGTGCTGGGCGAATATATTGGAAAAATTTACATGGAAGTCAAGGCAAGGCCGCGCTATATCATCAGCGAGCGTACCTGGACGAAACAAAATGAGGATGAAGAAAAAGGAGAATAGAGAAACAAATGAAGATTTCATTGATTGTTCCATGCTATAACGAGCAGGAAGCATTACCGATCTTTTATCGGGAAACCAAAAAAGTTATGGAGTCCATGGACTGTGATTATGAAATGATTTTTGTCAATGACGGGTCAAAGGATGGAACACTGGGGCTTTTGAAAGAGTTCGCAAAAGAAGATGATCATGTGACTTATATCGGATTTTCCAGAAATTTTGGAAAGGAAGCGGCTATGTATGCCGGTTTTTGCAATGTGACCGGGGATTATGCGGCAGTCATGGATGCGGATATGCAGGATCCTCCGTCATTATTACCACAAATGCTTGATATATTAGAGAATCAGGGGTATGACAGCGTGGCAACGCGCCGTGCTACAAGAAAAGGAGAACCGGTGATAAGAAGCTGGTTTGCAAGAATGTTTTACCGTCTGATCAATAAGATTTCAGATGCGGATATTGTGGATGGTGCGAGAGATTTCCGACTGATGAAACGCAGCATGGTTGATGCGATCGTCGAGATGGGAGAGTACAACCGTTTTTCAAAAGGAATTTTTGGGTGGATCGGTTTTAAGACATACTGGCTTCCATATGAGAACGTTAACCGTGTGGCAGGGGAAACAAAATGGAGTTTCTGGAAACTGTTTCGCTATGCGATTGATGGTGTGATTAACTTTTCACAGGCACCGCTTTCCGTGGCATCCTGGTTTGGAATGTTTATGACATTTGTTTCGTTTATCGCAGTTGTGTTTATCATTATCCGTAAACTGATCTTTGGTGATCCGGTCGATGGCTGGGCATCAACCGTATGTATTATTACGCTGATCGGCGGCATACAGTTATTCTGTATGGGAATTATGGGACAGTATATTGCAAAAACATATCTGGAAGTCAAAAAAAGACCACACTATATCGTTTCGGACACAAACCGTGAGGATATGGAAAAAGTGAAATAGTGTCAAAGATAAGCAGGAGGTTAGGTATGAAGAAAAAGGTATTGGCAGTGTTTATGGCAGTCTTTGTCACTGTGGGGACTGTGCTTGCACCGGCGGAGACCGGTTCTGTTTATGCGGCACAGATTACAGAAGAGCAGACGGAGGAGATTACGCCGGAAACGGAAACAGAACTTCAGAAAGAAGTGCAGAGTGAGGAAACTGAAACCGAAACTGGGACGGAGCAGGCTGACGCAGAGGACAAAGATACAGAAAATGCGAGTCAGACGGAGCAGAAAGCCGGAGTGACACAGAGTGAAGCAACGGAAATTGAAGTGTCAGAAACGGCAGAGACTGAGGAAGTGGAGACTAAGACGGCCGGGGAAACAGAAACACTGGAAACGCAGACGGTGGAGGAGACAGAAATACTGGAAACCGAAGAGGTCGAAGAAACTGAGGAGGCGGAAACCAGGGCGGCTGCACTTACAGGAATGCCGACGGGTCTTCTGCCGTTTGAAGCAGTTGGTGAAATCACACTGGATGGCGAAACTGCGGAAGAGGAAGAAGCAGAAAATATTTTAAAATC
>OLOQ01003748.1_pt1 | contig 10809 bp, 5 predicted proteins | sample 1673101 | NCBI WGS metagenome assembly OLOQ01 (sample SAMEA3136754, study PRJEB25190) | human gut metagenome | biome: human gut; feature: human-associated habitat; material: faeces | place: Austria | collected 2013 | reverse complement strand
ATCATCGTGCATTACATGGTACAACTCGTGCATTAATACACAATATGGTTGTGGGTGTTTCTGAAGGCTTTACTAAAGTATTAGAAATTAATGGTGTTGGTTATCGTGCTCAAATACAAGGTGATACACTTACAGTATTTGCAGGATATTCACACAATGTACCAATGAAATTACCTGAAGGCATAAAAGTAGTTTGTCCTACACCTACAGAAATTCACATTAGTGGATATGACAAACAAGTTGTAGGTGAATTTGCGGCTGAAATTCGTGCTATACGTAAACCTGAACCTTATAAAGGAAAGGGTATCCGTTATCAAGGCGAATATGTACGTCGTAAAGAAGGAAAGAAAGCTAAGTAGAAAGGAGAGACTATAGGAAATGATCGTTAAAAAATCTAAGAAAATCGCATAAATTCCTTTACAAGGGTGTCAAACATTGCCTGTTGGGCACCGTTGTAATAATGCCAGATTGTCAAGGACACCGGGTGATCCGAATCCAGCTTTACAGATTTACCGCTTCCGTCCTTGCTGCTTCCACAACCAGCTAAAGATGCGGTCATTATTGCGATTAACATCATTGCCACACATTTTTTCTTCATATTTTTTTACTCCCTCATGGAACCTGATGCCGCAGCTTAACCAATATATACTTCTGCCAGCTGCACTGTCCAAAGACCTGCTGCCATGACAGATCAGAACCTGTTTGAAATCCCAAATCTTCAAAACAAAAAGCCCCTGCAACAGGTAAAATGCATCGCTTACTTCTACGGGATACAATATCCTTTCCGGCGTTTTTACATGTCACATGGGTAAATTTATAACACATAGGCTTATTATAGGAAATGTGAGAAAAAGAATCAATAAATATTCATGAAAAAGGACAGAAAATATTTCATTCCTGTCCTTTCAAAATATACGTTATTTCACAGTCACCTTACACTTAACTGTTTTCTTCCCTGCTTTCACCGTAATTACGGCTGTTCCTTTTTTCTTTGCAGTAATTCTGCCCTTGGAATCTACCTTTACCACCTTGGAGGAGCTGGATTTGTAGGTGATTTTTTCTTTGCTTGTTACTGGTTTTAAAACCGGTTTCAGGGAATATTTCTGATTTTTCATTAATTTCAGTGTTTTCGGCACACCTTTGATCTTTGTGGTTTTTACAGCGGTTTTCTGGACTTTTACGGTAACAGACTTTTCATATCCGCTGTTCAGGTATATGTGAATACGGGTTTTGCCTGTAGTTTTACCGGCGGTAATGTTACAGGTTCCATCTGAACTAACAGATACATCTGCAATACTCCAGTTATCAGTACTCCAGGTGGAAATGAAATCTCCCTTTGCAAGCCCGGTTACTTTCAGACACTTCGTCTTCTGTCCGGTCTTCAACACAATACTGGACTGATTCAATTTCATTGTTGGCTGCAGTCTGTCCCGGGTAATTTTTGTTTCCTGCTCACCGCATGCACTGCAGGTACGTGTCTGGACTTCTTCCTCATCCACAGTTGCTTCCTGGGTTACTGCCCATGCAGAAAATTTATGTCCGGTTGCTTTTATTGTAGTTCTCTTTTCCGTATCGCAATATCTGCAGGTGTATTCATCGACTCCGTCATCTGTACAGGTTGCATCTTCATGCCATGACCTTACCCAGCTATGTCCGGTTGCTGGAATTGTCTCTTTCTTTTTGTCACCACATCTTCTGCAGGTATAAGTTTTTTCTCCGTCACTTTCACAGGAAGCATCTTCTGTTGTTTCCCCACGGTTCCAGTCATGACCAAGTGCCGGTGTTTCTTTCGTATAGTAATCACCGCAAAATTCACAGATTTCTTCTTCAGATCCTGAATAGGTACAGCCACTCATTTTTATCACATGTGACTTGTAGGAATGAGTATGGTTCGGATTGTAGCTGTAATATACGGTTGTATTTGAATCACAAATGTATCTGGGCTGCCACGTGCTGCTATTTGCATAGCAGCGGATACTTCTCAGCTTGGCACATTTTTTAAACGCATCATTTCCTATAGATGTCAAACTTGCCGGGATTTCTATGGTTTCTAACGCATTACATCTGCCAAAAGTCTGATCTCCAATTCTGGTCAGACCCTCTGAAAGCTTTACACTTGTCAAGCTGGTACAGCCCTGGAATACACCGCTTCCGATGCTCGTTACGCTTGCAGGAATAGTTATGCTTGTCAAACTGCTGCAGTTCCAGAATGCCTGAACTTCTATAGAGGTTACCGTTCCCGGAATGGTTACACTTGTCAGACTGGTACAATTGCCAAATGTCATACCATCTATGGTTGTTACGCCTTCTGGAATTGTCACACTTGTCAGATTGGTGCAGCCGGTAAATGCACCGGAACCAATGCCGGTCACTCCTTCAGAGATAACCACGCTTGTTATTTTAGTGTTGCCAGCAAATGCATCATCTGCGATGCTTCCAGTTCCGGAAATTACCAGTTTCCCATCATCTGACAAGGTGTAGGTAATTCCTGTGTCTTCTCCATCTGAAAAAACCAGGGCTTCGTCTGCTGTTGCCGCTTCCTCATTCTGCCATTCTGCAGCTGCTTCCATGCCAGACGCATCTGAGAATGAATCCTCGGATGACTGATCCTCCACCTGATCCATCTCCGGAGTCTGAACCTGTTCCTGAACCTCATCCTGATTGTCCAGACCCTCATTCTCCACTTCGTCAAAAACTGCTTCTGCTACTTCCTCAGAAGAAAAATCAGCTCCACTTACTGCCAGTGCTGCTCCGTCTGCACTTGTGATTGCCAGCAGCAATGCTGCAGCCAGTGCCAGTCGTCTGTTTCTCATACGCTTTACCTCGCTATTCTTTTTTTCGTCTTTTCAAACACACTCCAGAGGCAAAGATTTTTCCATTAATATCTGCTGTATAACACTAAACACTTCCCCAAAATGGATAACCTGCTATTCTGCAAATGAGCCAGCAGCATACTCCCTCCCAAAATTTGTCAGACGATTAATTTAATGATAAAGCAAAACAGCATTTAAAACAATTAACTAACAGCATAGTATAGACGATAATATCAAAAAAAGACAGAGAATCTTTCATCTCTGTCCAAAAGTTTGGTCTCATAATTATAGCAATGCACAACTTTTATACATTACAAGCCTACCGTTCACAACGTAAACCAAAACTATTTCTTCAATGTTTCATTCATACTTCCCATGCGGTATCCCTGGAGATCCATGGTCACGTATGTAAAGCCATATTCTTTGAAGGCTTTCACGATCTGGTTGCGGTTCTCCAGGACTTTCTGGAGTTCATCTGGCAGTACTTCAATTCGTGCCAGTGTACCATGAATACGCACACGTAGCTGATGAAATCCCAGATCCAGAAGAAGCTGCTCTGCCTTATCTACCATGCCAAGTTTCTCCTTCGTGATAGTCTCACCGTATACAAAACGGGAAGAAAGACAGGCGAAGGATTGTTTCTCCCAGGTGGGAAGGCCAAGATCTTTAGACAGGGCACGGATGTCTGCTTTATACAATTCGCTGTGGCGCAGCGGGCTCTTAACTCCAAGCTCTGCAACAGCCTGTAAACCAGGTCTGTAATCGCCGTTGTCGTCCATATTGGAGCCTTCTGCCACTGCATTCAGCCCCTCTTTTGTGGCAATGTCCCAGATTTTCTCAAATAATTCTTTCTTGCAGATATAGCAACGGTTAGTCGGGTTCTGGCAGAAGCCCTCAATTTCCAGTTCTTCAGACTCTACTGTAATGTGGCGGATTCCTTCCTTCTCACAGAAGGCTTTCGCCTCCTCCAGTTCTCTCTTCGGGAAAGAACAGGACATGGCAGTAATCGCGATACATTTATCCCCCAGCACATCGTGTGCTGTTTTCAAAAGAAACGTAGAGTCCACCCCGCTTGAAAAAGCCACAGCCACACTTCCCAGACTGCGTAAGTATTCTTTTAAAGCTTCGTATTTATTCTGCTGCTCTTTGGTTGCAGTGATTTCGCTCATATGATTATCCTCCCACGGCGATATGTTGCTATTTATGTTACTACGAATTATCCTAGTATGTCAATGGGATTAATTGTGATTTTCTTCATCATCCTTAACTTAAACGCCAGGTTCATTCCCCCTGGTGTTCTTTCAGTCTCTGTTCAGCTGCGATCCGCTTGGGATGTTCCGGTGGGTAGCATTCCCGGAAGCCTTCCACGGCGGCTTTCAGATATATATCTTCTTTTTCTTCATCTCCAAGTGCGCGGTAAACGCGTGCCAGATTCCAGGTAGGCTCTGCAACTGCCGGACCTACAAGTCCATTCTCCTTCGCAAGCTCCAGTGCCTCTGTCAGATATGGGATCGCTTCTTCCGGTCTTCCCAAGTCCAGGTAGACTACACTCATATTGTTGTCCACCATCAGAAGCATAGAACCCTCACGATAGCCATTCTTAAGCAGCTGATTGCGAACCGCAAGATGACATGCCAACGACTCTTCCCTTCGTCCGGCGGCATTGTACATTCGTGCCAGTTCCTCTGACATGGCAGAATATATCTGATTTTTCTCACCACAGTACATTTTGCACCTTTCCGTTGCTTGTTCCATACAATAGGCGGCTTCTTCCATATTCTGATCCATAGCTGCAAGCTGACCACGAAGCTGCCATATTGCATACTCACTCTCACCCTGACGCTTTCTTTGTATCTGTTGTATCTGCTCTATTTTTTCCAGACAATCTGCCAGCTTTTCTTTTTCCTGAAGAAACATATGACATTCTGCTTTTTGATAAAGAAAATCCAGTATTCTCTGGCTATGCCCCCATTGTACACACATGAGGATTCCACGTTCTGCCCACATTTCAGCCTTTTTCACATTAAGCTTTAACATCTGCATATTCGTCTGCAAAAGCGCATATCCAATTTTATAATCAATATTATCCTTCTGTTGAAAAATTAAATCACAGATCTCCCGGTAACACTCATAATTACTGTTCTGCTCCAACCTATTGCAAAAATCACTTATAGCAAACAACATCCATTCCGATGATAGCGTTCTCTTTTTCAGCTGTTCGCGGAAGAGTTCTATATATTCTTCGTTTTGTTCAGGTTTTGTCTCTGTCAGACACGCTACCATAAACTTCGTCTCATTGGAAATCTCTGCACATCTTTTTTCCAGTTCCCGGATTTTCCCGCACATAGGAACCGGCAGTTCCAGATATCGGGCAGCCTCTGCCGCCAGTGCCACAAGCTGGTCACTGACCGCACCCTGCACTCTGGATATCCCCTGAAAGACAAGCCACGCAATTTCCTCCATGCGGGAATCCTCGTCTTTCGGTGCCTGTTTCGGGAAAAAGCACTTCCTGACCCGCTCCCAGAATGGCTGAAACTCTGCTTCTAAAAAAGCCTTTGTACACAGACTCTCTGCAATTACAGGATGCATACGGTAACCATTTCCTGTATCTTCCAACCATCCGAATTTCACCAGCCTGCCAAGTGCCTTTCCAAGAGTTTCATTTTTCTTCAAAAATCCCTGAAAAAACATCACTGTAAAGTTCTGGTCAATTTCCTGATAGGGCAAAAGCGCGAACATCCTTGCCAGCTGGCTTCCTGTTTCTCCAATATCAGCCAGTCTGTACAGCCCACGGTACATATCAATGAGTCCGGACTCTTCTGCAACATCATTCCAATTATTCTGCAGCTCTTCTTCCAGATAATCCCAATTTCCGAAATAGTAGGTCCCCGCTTTTCCAAGAAGCTTCAATGTCAGAGGATGCTGAAAAATCTCTTTTTCCAGCAAACGACTCAGCCGGTCTTTTTCCTCTCTGGAAAGTATTTTGTTGTAATTGTCACGAAAAATCAAACTTAAGGCACTCTTTTGCGGTGCCTTTATGCCAAATGTAGTAAACCCATCCAGATGTTTCTGACGTGAAGTAACAAATATGGTGCACGGCAGATCTTTCAGCTCTGACAGGTAAGGATCTTCCTCTTCCGTATGGTTCATATTATCCAGAAAAAGCACTGTTTTTTCCTGATGCTCTTCTGACAAGTGATAGATACCTTCGTGAAATCTTTCTTCCACGCTCTCACCAGTAAGATTCAGAAAACTTCTGGAAAAGCTGACCGCCAGATTCTCCTCATACTGAACAGCTGCGATCCGGCACTTTACTTCTTCCTGCTCCATCCAGCTCACAAGCTGACGCATGAGTTCTGTTTTTCCAATTCCCCCAATTCCGGAAATCAGATACTTTCCGGAATTGAAGAACATCTCTTTCAAGTCATATAACTCTTCTTCTCTGCCAAAGAAATGACTGGCTTTCACAGATTTCCGGAACAATTCACAGTTTCGTAGAGTAAGAAAACTCTGCCTGGTCTCTCCGGAATTCTGGTAAATACAATTCCAGATATGCTTCGGTTTTAAGTCCTCCCGGTTCCTTACCAGTTCCATTTTCACTTCTGACATTTCCGGACCTGCCATTGCATGCAGACAAAGCATGGTAAAGAACCAGGCAGCCCCAAAGGATCTGGAAAAATCCTTCTGCTTTTTCTCTATGTAATTGATCCAGAAAGTCAACTTTTCTCCACACTCTCTGGACAGCCATGGATCTGATTCCATGGCCATGTCCAGAAATTTTCTCATCTTCTGCACAAACACAGAATGGTTATAATTTTTCTCTTTCAAGAATTTTTCAAAAATCAGTATCTGACTGCCAAATGTCTCCGCATTCAGGCATTCCAGCACTTCCTGCAGATATACCTGGTACAGGGGAAAGCTTTCCTTGCGGTTACAGAATTCCGAATGATAGCGGTTCTGGCTTCCATCCTTTCGAAAAATCATTTTTCCGTGTCTGGTGCTTTTCCACTCATAGAGAAGATATTCATCCCAGAATCTGACCAGAGTCAGACCCTTTTTACTTTTTTCTCCCAGAATTCCGGTAGAATAGACCGGATAATCTTTCACGGTAAACAACCGATATAAGTTTTTCAGCGAAAGCAACACATTTGCCTGCTCATCTTTTTTCATGTCACGTTCTCTCCGGTTGTAAACACAGTTCCTTTTTTATTACTGTCTGCTGGTCACCTGACCAGCAGCACTTTTTACAGGTAACTAAATACAACAACTGATTTCTTATTTTTTGATTGTAATCTTAGCTTTCTTTGTGTACACACCAAACACCTTCTGTTTCTGCTTGTTCAGTTTATAGGCACAAGCACGTATATAATACGTATGTCCCTTAGAAAGATTCTTTATCGTTACTGTATTCTTCTTGGATTCCTTGATTGCTACAATATCTGTAAGACCGGAATCTGCTGTCACTACAAATGCATAACCAGCAGCACCTTTTACCTTGGATGCCGTAATGGTGATCATACCCTTCTTGTTATTCTTTACACTGATCTTCTTTACCTTAGGCACAACATATGTAGTAAATTTAACTGCCTTGCCGTACTTTCCAGTAACCTTCTTGCCACCGCCCTGTGCGATTGCTCTTACTTTTACATAATAGGTCTTTCCAGATTTCAAACCGTAGATCAGTTCATTGTTTTTATTTTCCTCGACAATATAATTCTTTACATTCTTCTTGAATTTCTTGTCAGTGGAAATTGTGATCTGATATCCGGTTGCACTTGCAATCCGCTTCCAGGAAATCTTGGCGCCATCGGTAAGCACATTGGTGGCCTTGGTTCCAGTAACCTTCGGAAGCTTGGATGGAATCACAGTGTTCTGATTGTTATCAGAAGCGTTCGGAGTCTTCGTCGGTTCCGGAGCAGATGGTGCCTTAGTCGGCTCTGCGTTCGGAGCTTTTGTCGGCTCTGCCGCCGGGGCTTTCGTCGGTTCTGGTGCCTTGGTAGGATCTGGGTTCTTTTTCCAGTTTGCAGTCAGTTTAACACCACTTACCAGTTCACCCATTGATGGTGTGTAAGAACCGGAAAAGTTTACTTCTTCATCATCCGCATCTACTGTCGTCCATCCGGTAAAGGTATAACCGCTTCGTGTAGGCGCTTTCAGCTCAATACTGTTTCCACCTGTGAAAGTGGATGGGTTGGAGCTGTCATTTGTTCCGCCAGCCAGATCATAACTAATTGGAAGCACATCACCATTTTCATAATAAAAATGATAACGTGTATTAAAGTAATTGTCCACATAAGAATTTTTTACAACGTATAATTTACAGCTGTCCTTGATGGAATCAAAGGCATAATATGTGTTCCTGTCTCCTATAGAAGCCATAGAGTCATAATCCAGATCCAGTACACGGGCCGGAATGTGAATCTCTGTAAATTTACAGGAATCAAATGCAAAACCGCCTAACAATACTACATCTGACGGAAGTGTATAGCTTCCTGCCCAGCTTTTTCCTGCAGGATAGGTGAAAATACTGCTGCCAGCCACTTCCCCTCCGCTGCTTTTATAAACCTTACTGTAAAGCACACCGTCCTGGGAAGAAAGGTACGGATGTCCTGCGTCAACTGTGATTTCTTTTAAGCTTGTGCAGCCCTTGAACATTGCACCAACTGTATATTTTACATCAGCACCAATGCGGATACTTACAATTCCACTGTCGGTGAACTGATATTTCAGGCTGTCAGTTCCATGAATATATACATTTTCAAGATGGAGGTTCTTGCAGCCCATAAATGCACCTTCTCCGATACCTCCGCTTACGCTTGCCGGAAGAGAAGTAAATCCTGTAAGCGCTGTACAGCCTGCAAAAGCATAACTTCCAATAGTGGTTAAGCCCTCCGGGAGATTGATGTAAGTAAGGTTCTTGTTATCCTTAAATGCGTCCCAGCCAATTTCCTTCAGTGTGGAGGGCAACGTTACTTTTTTCAGTGTTTTAATGTTTTCTCCCCGTCCACTCGAGGGACTTCCATCCTCATTCCATTCATAAGCTACAATAGTCGAAATTCCATCGACATATGTAAGTCCTTCTGCAAAAGAAACCTCCTCAACATCGGCACAATACTGATCCCAGCCCAGTTCCAGCTCGGATGGGGCATTGTAAATTCTTTTCAGGTTACATTCTCCATAACTGTAAAAAGCTTCTTTATCAATCTCGTTATAAGCCCCTGTTGGCGGCAATGTTATCTCTTCCAGTTTCGGACAGTTACCAAATGCCTGCTTCTCGATTTTTACAGGCTGTGCACCGCCTACTGCGTCATTAAAATGCACGATTTGAAGATTCTTATCCCCATAAAACGCACTTTCTCCAATTACAAGCCGTGGATTCTGCGGCAGCTGAACGGCTGCCAGTCCGTCAAACCAGCTGCCACTTGTTGAAAATGCATTGGGCATCACATAGCAGAGTGTATCCGGAAGAATCAACTTATACAGCGTTCCGTTGCCATACTTTCCATCGTAATAGAAACAGCTAAACCGGTCCCATGTGTTATCATATTCTGAATCCGGAAAATACTTACCGATTCCAATTACCTTCTTCGCCACACCATCCTTATACACATATGACGGAACCTGCAGTTCCATAACAGCCTCGGTTACTGCGCTGATAATAGCTTCTCCATTTGTTCCATATTCATGGGCATACCAGATCTGCCCCTGACTGTCTGTCCAGGAAAATTCTTCCTTGTTCCACTTTTCGCCGTCGAACTGGAAAAACTGTCCTGAGCCTTCTGCATGCACGCTAAGCGCCATACCCAGGCACATGATAATGCCAAGGAACAGCATTTTCACACATTTTGAAATTTGTTTTTTCACTCTTTCATTCCCCCTTATTTTTTCGGCAATTATAACTGTTCAAAAATCCATTTGGGTTACTGTTCACTCCGTTCACAGCAACACGCTTCGTGGCTCTGAATAGCACCAGCAAATTTTCAAAAGCTGGAAAATTGCTCTTTTTTTCTTATAAAAAGAATATCATAATTGAATTTTTGAGACAATAATAGTGGGAAAGGTTACGGTTTTTATGCACAAGATTGCTTTTTTTATGCACAACACAACCTGTTTGACAACTATCCAGAAGGCAGTGTGAAGATACTAAACAGTTATCCTGTTAAAAAAAACTGCCGTGTCCAATATGTTTCTTAAACATATCAGACACGGCAGTTTATCAGAGGCATCATACATCCTGTAATATTGGCAGTTCTAAAGTCTGCCCCCTAATCATTCTTACAATCTGCACGCCCCGCTTTACGGTATATTTTGTCTTCTTTCAGTAGGCGTAGCCTGCTTCGCTCTCTTACGATTTATGACACTTTGACTGTAATAACCACCTTTTTACTTCCGGAGCGTACCGTAACTTTTGCAGTACCTTTTTTCTTCGCTGTGATTACACCACTTTTTGTCACAGTGCAGACTTTCTTATTAGATGTGGTGTAGGTCACTTTCTGCTGGGTTGTGATCGGCGCCAGAATCGGTGCCAAAGTCTGTTTTTTCCCTTTCTTTAAGGTAATTTTCTTCGGTACACCTGAAATTTTGGTGGTTTTCACCGTTCCCTTCTGGATGGTAACATTCACAGTTTTTACTGCCCCACCAGCCAGAGTCACTGTAAGTTTCGTCTTTCCTGTTTTCTTCTGAGCCTTCAGCGTAACTGCACCGTCTTTCGTGTAGGAGCTTACCTTCAGAAGCTTACTGTTGCCTGAAACCACAGATGCTACATAGTCCCCACTCTCCATGCCGGAAATCTTGAGCACTTTTGTGGTCTGTTTTATTTTCATTTTCAGGCTGGAGGCTGTAAGTGTCATTTTGGAAGTCAGCGGATTTCCATTGTCTCTTTCTTCTGTGGTCTGGCAGAGCTTACAGATTCTTTTCTCTTTCTGAGCCGCAAATACGGTAGCCAGGCCATCGGCATGGCCGCCGCCTTTGACGAGGACATGATGGAGCAGGTCGG
>OLOQ01003740.1_pt1 | contig 10823 bp, 8 predicted proteins | sample 1673101 | NCBI WGS metagenome assembly OLOQ01 (sample SAMEA3136754, study PRJEB25190) | human gut metagenome | biome: human gut; feature: human-associated habitat; material: faeces | place: Austria | collected 2013 | reverse complement strand
TTTTAGACAAATCAGATATTTTGCACAAACCATGTCCGGTTTTTCTGGTCTTCTGCTCATACCGGCAAAAAAATACCTCCAAAGCGGCAACAATGTTGTTGGCGTAGCGGATCTCATCGGCGGAGAACCGCTTGAAGCCAGCGAAGTCGTTGAACTGAGACACTACGCTGTAATCGCCGGCAATGTTGACCTTACCATAGCGACGCATGGACTTGAGCATATTGTCAACAGCGGTCTTGGTGATGCCGTTGTCCTCAGCGAAATGCTTCACACCCTTGGCGTTTTTCAGGGCGTTGTACAGAACGGTCATGACGTAGTAGGTCATCTTGTTCTGCATATCAATCTGCACTTGGTTCATACCCTCACGGATATTGCCGTCGAAGTTACCGTTCTGAAGCTCGCGGTAGTCAACAGCAAAACCGGCAGAGATGGTCTGGGTGCCGATCGGATACTCACGCCAATTCACAGCGGCGAAGGGTACGTCGCTGCTGGATGCCTGGAATCGAGAATCGATGCTCTCGTATCCGTAGGTCTTCATCATGGGAGCCTCGTTGTAACCGATCCGGCGATATGTGCCCATGAAGTCGAACAGGCGAACAACCTCCAACAGCTTCGGCTCAATAGAGAACCGGATGATGGAGTTGATTTCGCTACGGGCGGCGTTATCGCCGTCGATAGCCTTGCTGGACAGCTCTTTGATGGTTGCCACGCTCTTGTCCAGAGTCTTGTCGTCAACCTCGGGGCGCTTACCGGCGCTCAGAGCAGAAAATACCTCCACGATCTTGGAGTTCTGCTTGACACGACCAGTATTCACATCAGCCTGAGCGTTGCTCATGTTGATTTCATAAATCGTGCTCATCGTTTATCCCTCTCTTTCTCTTCTTACTGCACGCGGACAACGACGAGGACGCCCTTGCCCATGTATGCGGTCTTCTTCGTAACCTCGAAGTACACCTTGTAACCGGTTACGTTGGCGCTCTTAGCGAGCAGGCCATCCGTACCAAAGACCAGCTTATCGCCAACAGAGATGCCGGCATAGTCGGTGCTGATCTCATAGCTGGCAAACTCCATCTCCAGATTTGCCACAGTGGTCAGGTCGTCGGCGCGTACTTTCTCGCCGGCCTTGACCGTCAACGTCTCCTCGAAATTACGCATTTCGGGCTTGTCGTTGATATTGCTCACGATGCGGAAGCAAGCCTTAGCCTCCTCCTCAGAGGCGGGCAGGTTGGCAGTACGAGCGGCGCGATTCAGCACCACACCCATGCCGACCTTCAGATCGACGGCGGCATTAACGTCGCCAACGTTCTGCACGTTCTTGTAGTAACCAATCGTCTTAGCCTTCATTGTTTTTCATCCCTTTCTTAAAATACGTCCACGTCGGCGGGGGCGGTGTTCTCCTTCTTGCCGGCGTCATCCGTCATGCCAAATACGTCAATCTGGCTGGCGGCATTGGTTTCTGCGATTTGACTCTCACGAGCCGCCTGCACCATAGCGGTGCAGATTTTGCCAACGATGCTGTTGATCTCTACGCTGCCGGGATTGGAATTGAAAGCGTCGATATCTTCCTTGGCAACTGCACGTTGCTCCTCGGTGTAGGGGGCCAGTGCAGCATTCAGTTCTGCCACAGCAGCGGCGTTCTGCATTTCGGTGATTTTGGCATTAGCCTCAACGAGGCTGGCCTCTGCCGCTTCCTTCGCGGCGTTAGCCTCAGTCAGTCCGGCCTCTGCCGCTTCCTTCGCGGCGGCTTCCTTGTCGTAATCCGCCTGAAGCTGCTTGATATCAGCCTCCTTCTGTGCGATGTCAGCTTTCAGCTGGCTAATCTCAGCCAGAAGCGTGTCAACTTTGGCCCAATACTCCTCCCACTTGGAGTTGACCTCAGAGACAGCACCAGTCACAGCCGCCATCAACTCGTTCTTGGTCTTCTCGTCCATTGTTCCATCCTCCTTGTCCAGTTTTTTATTATTTAGCTCCATTACGATGGCGGCTTCATCAGCCGGTTTAACACTGAGAATCGCATATCCGCTGTAATCGTAATACTGCGGAACACGACCTTCCTCTTTCCAACCGCCGGAGTAAATAATGTATCCATCGTGCTCGGGCTTACCCACAATTTCCACGGAACCCTTAACAACAGAGTCCGCCATATTTTCGCGGAGCCAAGCAACAAACTTGGGATAACGCATTTCATCCAGCGTTCCTTCTGCTACCAAGCAGCGTTTAGTAACGCCTCCGATTTCTACGTCATCCACATACGCCTTGTCGAAGTGTCCAACCATAGTGGCGTCTTCAAACAAAGGCAGCTTATCCTCCTCCCGTACATCCGTCATACCGTGGTTGTATGGAACGTCCCGATCTTCGGTCAAAAATTCCGCTACAATCGACATTCCGACAACGGAGTGGAGGTTAGCTTGAACATATTCCTCTTTCCACGAGATTCCGTTTTCCTGCCAACGAGTGTTATCAGGGAAGATCTCATGCAATACAACCTTGATAGGTCGTCTGCCGGCAATCTTATTTTCACTGGAGATCTCATAGATAGGGGCAAAAGCTCTCTCAGACATACTCTCACCTCCTTATCCTGACGGAGAGGGGCTTGCGTTAGCATTATTAGCCTTTGTAGACTCTGTGCTTGAATTGACCGGAGGATCGCCACCGGTGCTCTTGTCCACATCACCGTCAGGCGCATCCTTACCGGTAACAGTGAACGAGGTCTTATGCACAGGGTACTTGTTCTCAAAGTCTTCATCCAACTCAAGATCCATAAGAGAAAGGTAGTCATCCACGTCAAACCCTGTAGAGGCAATCCATGCCATCAAGCTGCCCTTTCCACGGGCATACAGGTCAGAGAAAAACTTCACCTGTTTTTCTCGATTGACAAAAGTAATGGGAAGCACCCGGAACTCCACCCGGTAGCTGCCGTCCCTGATTACGTTGTAATTCAAGCACTTGTTCAGCTCTTCCACCAAAGCCTCAATCCACGTGAATACGTTATTCGCAACGATTTCCATATTCAGTGTGGCCGTGGCATAGTTACCCGTAGAACTGCCACTCAGAGCAGCAGCGGCCACGCCGATGTCCTCATTCACATCCTCTTTGATGGCATTTTCGTTTTCCTCATTCAAAAGGGAGAGATCAACCGGAAGCCGATCCATCTTTGTGCCAGAAGCCAAAGAGAAGAATGATACACCGTTTGTGTTGCTGCGTTGCGTCAGCGCTTGCTTGACTGTGTTATGCTGGTTTTCTTGCTGTGACTGAGACAGAGCAGATGTACCCTTGTCCTTTCCCTCGGGGAAAGTCTCATAGTAAATCTGGTTATTGACCGTATCCAACACACGCCGCTTCGTATTGATGAAGTATTTGGCGTAGTCGATATCGTCCAACGCGGCTACTGCAAAAGGCACACCGTACGGATCATTCTGTCCGCTCTTGATCTTGGTTACAATCGTCTTGCGCCAGTCCAGTCTCTGCCAGCACGCACCATCCGGGAACTCTCCATTGGAATATCTGCGCCATCCTTCTTGAATCTGACGAGGGAAGCCTTGCAGCTTACGCTTACGATCTCCCTCTGTCATGGCGCTAAAATACCGCAGGTCAAACGCTACTTCGTAGCAGCAATCGGTCGTGAGATCGTAATGGCTGTTAAAGCAGAAAAAACAACACAGTTGACGCCGGCTGAGTTAATCTCGGTGATGCCTTGGATATCAAGATCAGTCAGCGCAAGCCGATCGTCTACCGGTACTGTTCTCGTCTCCATGTACCCCACGTACATACCCTCATTGGCATCGTGGAATAGACCGTCACGAATAACCTCCTTGTAGCGCATCGACCGGAGCACGCTGGTCATCTTGTCCATGCTGGCACGATACCCTTTACGGGAGCCTCCCGCTTTCTTGGGCTTAACAACTACCACATAATCAAGGGAGTGAAGACTAACCAGGCTATCAATAGCTGTCGTCACCGTGCCGTTTGAGTAATACGCCCACTTCGCCCATTGACGCAATTCAGAGATGTACTGCATAGGATCTCTCGCCATTCGCGTGATTTCTTCCGTGGAATACGGTGCCGTACATTTCGTACCGTAGTTGACCACGTTCAAATAAGACGAACCCAAACGCGTGTTGAACTCATAGGTCTTGTCGTCCTGCGGCGCACTGTTTACTTGCGACATAGGTACTGCGGCCTGCGTTTCAGATTGATTCCGGCCCATAATCCGACCAAAGAATGATTTTCCTGCCACTTGTCTTCACCTCCTTTAATTACAAAGTGTTACGTATTCATACCCGGAGCTATCCGAGAAAAGATCCGCCTCCAAAAGTGAAACGAAATAGTTGCCATAAGATACTGATGTATACCGGTCTTTCCGCGCACCTGGGCGTTCCTCAATCTTAATGAGGTTGGTCTGGTTCTGCACAGTATACTCCAACCCAATCATCTCATTGATCAACGCCACTGTCTCAAGGAAAGGACGCTCATAGAAAAGTTGGGTATCTACATCGGCAGAGACATACTCAGGATACAAGCGCTGCAATTCTTCAACGCCCTCTTGGTTGCTTACCATGAGTTCGATCATCCGGTTATTCAAACTATCCCGCATAGAGACAGCAATTTTGCTGTTCAGCTCCAAGGACGCCTTAACCGAGAAAACCGCCTCTTTCTGGCCTGCAATTACGATACGAGCTTTCAGCTTATCATCGTTCATACACGTCCAAGGTTCGTATTCCACGTTCCGATCTACGTCATAAAGCACTTTAGCCAAAGCGTCGTAAATAGCGACACCCGCGTTTCGTGTATCCAAAACGCAATAATCCGCCTCAAAGTCAGCGAACAGCTGCTTAATGCGAATGGCTTGTTTTGTCGTTTCAAATTCTGCCTGCGGCTCCATATAGACTACCTGCCGGCGATATCCCTGCTTGACCTCAATATGATCTCCGCTGGTATCTGAGACCTTATACTCCTTGCTCTCAGGGAGAGCACGAATGCAAGTAAATACCGAGTTATCGTTGCCAGTACCGCCCTCCGGGGCAATATCGCACGCGATAATACGGATTTCTCCTGCCTGTTTGGGAATTGTGTGCTTTGCCTTGACCTTTGACAGTACGTCCTCGTTCTTCCTTGGATAAAACGGACGTTTCAACACGCGGTTCTTGTTCAGCATATCGTAGGTGAAGTAAGCATGAGCATTCTCGGCCACCATCTGATTTTCATACTCAATCGTCCAGGCAACCCTATCCAGCTTCTTTCGCTCCTTCACCAAGAAGTCACGGGTTTTAATCTCGTGCTTCAAAGCGATGCTGTAATCCATACCAATCAGAACAGATTTGCCCTTGCCCAACATATCGCGGGTCACGAGCTTCATGTAGTCCCACATCCAGTGAGATTTGTACCATGCAGAGCTGATATAGATTTCTTTCGGTTCCTCTTTCAGTTCTTTGTACTCGTCGGGGTACTTGATTCTGAACGGAATCTGCCGCTGGAACAGCGTAGGAGAAAGAACCGTGTCGATAATGCTTTTCACAATCATACGGAACTCTTCATAAATGAAGACTGTAGCACGGTATCCACGCACATTCTCATTGGCAACCAATACAACAATAGAGCTTCCGTTATTAAACTTCACTTCGATATCGTTCTGGTTGTCCTTGATGGTCTTAATCTCCTGTTGAAGCAACGGAGATCTTGGCAAAATCTCTTTGGCGATTTTTTCTGATACGATCAATCTCGCCTGCTTTTTTGTCGCCGAAGCTACGACGATCAATGATCCAGGCCGCAAAATTGCTTCTTTACAGGCATAGACCGCAATGATAAATGACTTTGCCGCACTACGAGCGGCCACAATGCAGATACTCGGAAAAATATCCATCAGATACAAAATGATGTGCTGATAGAGATACAGTGTGATTCCGAAATACCGCTGCACAAAGCGGCTGGGATTCCTTCGCCAAAACGTTATCCAATCCAATAGCTTTTTGACAAACTCAGGGTCGTTCAATTTGCTATTGGGTGAGAAATGTTCATGAACGTGTTTTTGCCGCCCATCCATCAATGCTTCGTAATCCATAACTCACTCCTCCGAATCAGACAGGCTAAATTCCTTGTCCAGTTCCTTAGAGCCGGTCAATAGATTGCGAAGAGGTCTGGTCATGAACCGCTCAATATACTCCTTCAAATGATCGAAGTCCGCATACAGCTTCTTGTCCTTGTAATATTCAGCCGGACAAAACTCCTCGATATCTCGAATCATTTCTCCCAAAGGACTCAGCTGCTTTTCAGCCTCAGCCTTTTTCTTCCGGTCTTCGATCTCAGTAGTAGCTGCGTCAATCTGCGACTTGTAGCTATTCGCAGCCGTACCAATGTTGGAATCCCCCTTCTGAAGCAGCTTCCGCAGGTTGAGCTTCATAAAGCAGATCGAAACGTACAGCTCCTCCTGCCGCTTATCCATCGGCTCGCCGTATCGCTTTACCCAATCCTGATACTCGTACTGCATAGAATCGTAGTCGCCAGCATCAAAACCGACACCAAACCGGCGCACAACCTCCTCGGGCGTCTGGATATCGTCATTTTTTGCCACATCCTCCACCGTGGGTGCGTTTTCCACATTGGCTTCCCAGCGCCGCACCAATGTATCAGAGTAGGTCGTTGCTCCGTCTACCTGGCTCAAATTCAGTCTGGAAATATAGGTACTGATCCGATTGCGACTCTTTCCATTGCGGCTCTCACTGATCTTTCGTGACGACGCCCAGATATCCAAATCAAAGTACATATCCGTGATCTGGCAAATCCGCTCTGCCGCCGCATCTTCGTCTCCGTCATAGAACTTTACGTACTGTTCGTAAAGCTCTGCAACGCAGTTCTTACAGATAGAGACAAAGCCGTTGTTGCCCTTATAAATAGGGGACTTTGAACGGCCAAAATTAGTCTCCTGTTTTTTGTACTTGTGGCCGCAGCAGGTACAGCGATATTCTTCATCGCTGATTACACGCGGCTCAACTTCGGTAGGCTTCGCATCTTTCACTACCTTTTGCGTAGCCGGTTTCATCAGCTGTTTCTTTGCCGCCATGTCCGCGACCTCCTTTCTATATGACAAAACCTCGGAAGTCCAAAGACTCCGAGGTTTTCTCAATCGTTATTATTTCTTCTGGTGCGCCTGAAGGGATTTGAACCCCCGACCCACGCATTAAAAGTGCGCTGCTCTCCCTACTGAGCTACAGGCGCATATGTTGTATGAAGTGGCTCCACGGATTCCGACCGCCACTCACAGCCGTGATATGTTATCTCAATCAGGCAATAATTCCGATTTGCACGGTTACTACACTTATTTATCCTCCATTGCTGACTACCATTAGAGGGGCATACTTTCCCAGGCTCACGAAGTCCCGTTGGGGTATGCCAGCCCGCCGCGCTCCTGATCGGCTTGCCGCTTTGCTTACAGCGTTTAGGTTGGTCTATCGCGTTTTGCCTGCGCCGGACTTTCACCGGAGGGAACGACCCCAATCTACCTGCACACGGCCAATTTTTATTTTACCGACGTGTCAGAGCCGTCACACGTCATCATAGGTAGTATCCTTACGGACTGGTGGGATGAGAAGGAATCGAACCTCCGACGCGCAGGGCTTCAACCTGCCGCTCTTCCAACTGAGCTATCATCCCATAGCGCTACGCATTTTTGTTTATCGGCATTGCACAGGACAGCGTAGCAAAGTCCACCGTCCCCTATCGCTGGAACCGCGCCGCTTTCGTACCGTTTGTCTTGGGGTCGTTAGAAAGCAGTAAATATCAACACATCCCGTTGGCGGCGGAAGTAGGACTCGAACCCACAAGCCGCTCATCACGACCAACAGTTTTCAAGACTGCTCCCCGCACCTACTGGGGTCAATTCCGCCACTTGTAAAATTTAGGCACACATTATTTTTTCAAGCTGATCGTACCCAACCCGAGCTGCCCATTCTGCGTGCTCAAAGAACACAACAGCCTTTCCATGATCGTCTCGAATGTATAGGCAAAGTGTTTTTGCTCCATTCACCGGGGAAACATAATACATTAAAGATCCAAACGGGAACTTCATTGAATCACCCACTCGTCAATTTGAACCCGACCTTATTTCAGTTGCATATCGGGTAGCAACAAATATTTGTATGGTAGGGGAGGTGGGAGTCGAACCCACTCAGCTCGAAAGCAACGGTTTTACAGACCGCCCCAGCTCTCCAACTCTGGCGCTCCCCTATATTTACTATTCTTATATTGGTGCGGGTAGAGGGGGTTGAACCCACGACCTTCTGATTAAGAGTCAGCTGCTCTACCAACTGAGCTATACCCGCATATGGAGCTGGTGGACGGACTTGAACCCCCGACCTACTGATTACAAATCAGCCACTCTACCGACTGAGCTACACCAGCATATGGAGCTGACACAGAGACTCGAACTCTGAACCTATTGCTTACGAAGCAACCGCTCTACCATTAGAGCTATGTCAGCATGGCAGGGGTTGAAGGACTTGAACCCTCACCTACATCGGTTTTGGAGACCGGAGTGCTACCAATTACACCAAACCCCTATAAAAATGGCGACGTGTACGGGACTTGAACCCGTGACCTCCGACGTGACAGGCCGGCACTCTACTCTTCTGAGCTAACACGCCATATACAGCAACCATTTATGGTTGCATTTTTATTTTGCAACCAATTTAGGTTGCTTTGGTGATGCGTCCGGGGATCGAACCCGGAAATTCCACCTTGAAAGGGTGGTGACTCTACCAATTCGTCCAACGCACCATGTTGGTACTGCTAATGGGACTCGAACCCATACGGGATTTCTCCCACCAGCACCTCAAGCTGGCGCGTCTGCCTATTCCACCATAGCAGCATATTTGGATTTATTTGTCCCAATCAATTAAAGGGTATAGATCATAGGGCGAATCCCCAGTCGCAATTTTCTCATATCCGCCATCCACAATACGCCATAGCGTATGCTTCTTCTTTTCTGGATTTTGGCTGATCTGGTACTGCTTGCCCGACCTCGTTGTACACAGCACACCGGTACCGCACTCAGAGACGGAAATCTTTTTAACGATTTTTGATGTTTTTTCTTTCGTTACGCCCGAATCTTTCTTCGGCATGATTGCACCTGCTTTATAAATTATGGCAAGGCGCTTCCAGTTGGAAGCCTTATTGCGGCAAGCAGTTCATGAGACTACTCTTTCTGTTATAACAACTTGTGCGCACAAGCCCCTTCACAGATCCACCTCTGGTACTCCCAACGAGACTCGAACTCGTATTGCCGACTTGAGAGGCCGGCCTCCTATTCCAGTTAGAGGATGGGAGCATATATAAAAATGCGGGCAAGGATTTACACCTTGCATGATAGCACCCCTTGCAGAGCAAGATACTTCCACGTCTACCTTCCCAATCGCCCACAACGTCTACTTATTCCGCCACCGCATTTATTTTATTGGCTGGGGTAGCAGGACTCGAACCTGCGGTCGAGGGTAAACCTCTTGTCGGAGTCAAAGTCCGATGCCTTACCAGCTTGGCGATACCCCAATATGGAGATACCGATAGGATTTGAACCTATGATCCTGGGGGTTGCAGCCCAGAGCCTTACCACTTGGCTACGGTATCATAAGCTGACTTCAGCGGTAATGGATGTCAGCCCCATTGATTAACGCCCCACTCATAAGGCCACCGCTATTTATAATATCGTTTCGCCCAAAATGGGAGAGCTGTGGTGGCAGCAGCAGGACTCGAACCTGCGTCTTACGACGTATGAGGTCGTGCTGGAGCCACCTCCAGTCATACTGCCATATACGGTTTGCGTGGCTCACATCACTTGTACTTCGTGATTGCAACCCTCTCATCCCAGTGCTGGCACTGGGTCGAGTGACCATCAAAACCGAAAAAATGGTGCGGGGCTGTGATTTAATGCAGATACGCCTTGGTGCCGAAGGTGGGACTTGAACCCACACGGTATCGCTACCAGAGGATTTTGAGTCCTCCGCGTCTGCCGATTCCACCACTCCGGCATATGGAGCGAGTGACGGGGATCGAACCCGCATCCCCGGCTTGGAAGGCCGGTGCCCTGGCCGTTGTGCTACACCCGCATATGGTGTCCAGTGACGGGATCGAACCGCCGACCCTTTGCTTGTAGGGCAAATGCTCTCCCAGCTGAGCTAACCGGACAGATCGGCTTACTCACACCGTAAGCCATGGTGCCGGCTCGTACTTCGCCTGCCGGATTGCGCCGGTTTTACTCCCAAAACCTTGTAAAAGTCATCACTGCCAGATGTGAAGGTTTCTATTTCCCATTCGGTTTACAGTCTCCGCTCTGTTCGTGGGACGGGCATGGTTGCGGGGGCAGGACTCGAACCTGCGACCACCAGCTTATGAGGCTGGTAAGCTACCACTGCTACACCCCGCAATATGGCTGACCCGGCAGGACTCGAACCTGCGACCATCTGATTAACAGTCAGACGCTCTACCATCTGAGCTACGGGCCAATATAGATCTACGAGACGCATTCTTAACGACACCACATTTGTTCGGCATATGCTTAGTTAAAGGCGATGATTTTTCTATTTCAAGTAGAATTGTTTTCAAAATTGCTGTTAGCGTCTCAAAATACGGAACACGGTTGTTCTTTTTCCCATAAAAAGTTTTTGAAAGTTGCTGTACGTGCCCCAAAAATGGTAGAAGATGCCGGACTCGAACCGTTCTTCCTGCTCCCTGGGCAGGCGTGCTACCGTTATCACTACATCCTCTATATATGGTGGAGCCGAGGGGAATCGAACCCCTGTCCGAAATCCCTACATGAATAAAACAGTCTTACGCAA
>OLOQ01003736.1_pt1 | contig 10834 bp, 7 predicted proteins | sample 1673101 | NCBI WGS metagenome assembly OLOQ01 (sample SAMEA3136754, study PRJEB25190) | human gut metagenome | biome: human gut; feature: human-associated habitat; material: faeces | place: Austria | collected 2013 | reverse complement strand
TGCAGCTGCACATGGCCGTCCGGCTGCAACGCGGCGGCGTTTTCAGTCTCCGGTACCTGATCCTCGGCGTCCAGCAGCTCAAACACCCGGGCGGCGCAGGCCAGTGCATTTTGCAGCTCGGTGACCACGCCCGAGATCTCGTTGAAGGGCTTTGTATACTGGTTGGCGTAGCTTAAAAAGACGCTCAGCTGACCGATGGTGATGCCGCCGCGCACGGCGTACAGCGCACCCACAAGACCCACGCCTGCGTACACGATGTTGTTCACAAAGCGGGTGGCGGGGTTGGTCAGGCTGGAGAAGAAGATGGCCTTCAGGCTCACGTCCTGCAATTGTCCGTTCACTTCGTCAAAGGCGGCAAGGCTTTCGGCTTCGTGGCCAAAGGCCTGCACCACCTTCTGGCCTTCGATCATCTCGTTGACCAGCGCGGTCTGTTTGCCGCGGACGGTGCTCTGGCTCTGGAAGTAGCCGTAGCTGCGCTTTGCCAGAAAGCCCGCCACCACAAGGCTCAGCGGGGTGATGCACACCACCACCAGCGTGATAGGCACGTTCTCCCGCAGCATGAACAGCAACGTGCCAAAAATGGTCAGGATACCGGAGAACAGCTGAGTAAAGCCCATCAGCAGACCGTCCGCAAAGGTGTCCACATCTGCCACCATGCGGCTGACGATATCGCCGGAGGGATGGCTGTCCAGATAGGACAGCGGCAGGGTCTGGATCTTGCGCAGCGCCTCGTTGCGCAGATCACGGCTGACCGAGAAGGTGATGCGGTTGTTGCACACGCTCAGAAGCCACTGTGCAAGGGCGGCTACGGCTGCCACCACCAGAATGCTCACTGCAATGCGCAGCACCCCGGCAAGGTCTACATTGCCTTTGCCCAGCATCTTATCAATGGCATCACCGCACAGGATGGGGATATACAGCTGGGCGGCTACGCTGACCGCCGCCACCAGCAGGCTGCACACTACAAAGGCGCTGTACGGACGGATCTTGTGCAGCACCCGGTTCAGGGTGGCCTTGCGCTGCTGCGGGGTCAGCTTGTTTTTTGCTTTTGCACTCATGCTTCTGCCTCCCCTTTCTTGAACTGGCTCTCGTAGATCTCCTCGTACACCGGGCAGCTGCTGCGCAGGGCGCTGTGAGTGCCGATGCCCACCAGATGGCCGTCATCCAGCACCAGAATCTGGTCGGCGTGCTGCAAGCTGGCGGCACGCTGGCTGACGATGAACACGGTCAGTGCCCCGGGCAGCGCCGCCAGCGCCTTACGCAGGGCGGCGTCGGTGGCGTAGTCCAGCGCACTGGCGCTGTCGTCAAGGATCAAAATGTCCGGCTTGCCCACCAGCGCACGGGCGATGGTGAGCCGCTGCTTCTGTCCGCCGGAAAGGTTGCGTCCGCCCTGTTCCACCGGCTCGTCCAGCCCAAGGGGCTTTGCACGCACAAAGTCTGCGGCCTGTGCCGTTTCCAGCGCCGCCCACAGGTCGGCATCGGTGGCGTCCTTGTTGCCCCACAAAAGGTTGGAGCGGATGGTGCCGCCGAAGAGCTGCGCCTTCTGCATGACCATCGCCACCCTGCCGCGCAAGGCGTCCCGGGGGTAGCTGGCCACCGGGCGGCCAAAGATCTCCACGCTGCCCTCGGTGGCATCGTAAAAGCGCGGGATGAGGTTTACAAGGCTGGATTTGCCGCTGCCGGTGCCGCCGATGACGCCGATGGTCTGGCCTTTTTTCGCGGTAAAGCTGATATCGGTCAGGCTGGGTGCGCCTGCGCCGGCGTAGGTCAGCCCTACATGGTCAAAGCGCACGGCATCGCCGGTCTTGTCTGCGGGCACTTCGCCCAGAAGTTCGGCGGGGAAGGTCATGCCGGGCTTCGTGTCCAGCACCGCCTGCACACGGCCCGCACAGGCCAGCGCCTTGCTGATCTGCACGATGAGGTTGGCAAGCTTGACCAGCTCCACAAGGATCTGGTTCATGTAGTTCACCAGCGCGATGACATCGCCGGACGCCATGCCGCCCACGTTGATCTCGATGCTGCCCACATACAGCAGCGCCACGATGGCAAGGTTGATGAGCACATAGGTCAGCGGGTTCATCAGCGCCGAAAGATGGCCGACGTGCAGCTGCATCCCGGTCAGCAGGGCGTTAGCGTCCTCAAAGCGGCCGATCTCGCTCTGCTCCTTATCAAAGGCGCGCACCACGCGCACGCCGGTCAGGTTCTCGCGGGTCAGACCAAGCACCCGGTCCAGCCGGGTCTGCACGGTTTTGTACAGCGGCCGGGTGATCACCATCACGCCGAACACCACCACGCTGAGCAGCGGGATGGTGACCACAAAGATCATTGCCGCCCGGGCGTTGACTGTAAAGGCCATGACCATGGCACCCAGCACCACAAAGGGGCTGCGCAGGAACAGGCGCAAAAACAGGTTAAGCCCGCTTTGCACCTGATTGACATCGCTGGTCATGCGGGTAATGAGGGTGCTGGTGCCCAGTGTATCCATCTCTGAAAAGCTCAGGCTCTGGATATGGGCAAACAGGGCGTGCCGCAGCGCGGTGGAGTAGCCCACCGCCGCTTTGGCGGAAAAGTACTGCGCGGTCAGGCTGCAGGTAAGGCCGACAAAAGCCAGCAGCAGCAAAAGGCCGCACCGCACCAGAATATAATGCAGGTCATGTGCTGCAATGCCCACATTGACGATATCCGCCATGACCAGCGGCACAAACAGGTCAAAGGTGGCTTCCAGCATCTTAAAGAGCGGTGCAAGCACGCTTTCGCGCTCGTAGCCCTTCAGGTAGCCAAGCATCCGGTTCAAAAAAATTCCTCCTTCGGGGTCAAAATACACCTTATTATAACGCGATGTATATTGAAAATCCAGTGCCGCAGCTGCGTTTTGCATTGTACAAGCTGCCAAATCCTGTTATACTAGAGCTGAGATTGATAGGGAAGTATGGTGAACACAATGGCAAGACGAACAGACGGCGGGGTACGCTTCCGCCCGGTGGGCCGCAGCCGCAGCCGCACCGCACCGGTGTACAGCCCGCGCGGCACCGGCTGCCCGGCCATCGAGCAGGCAGTGCAGGGGCTGTACAAGGGACAGAACGAGGAAAGCTTCTGGTCCCTGATGAGTGCATTGAATTACGCGCTGGAACTGGAGACCCATGTGCTGGTGCCGCTGCAGACGGCGATTTCGGCGCAGGGTGCGCCTGCCCCGTGGATGGAGCACCCCATCCCGGCGGAAAAGGCCGATGGCCTTGCCTTGTGGACGCTGCGCAACGACAAGGGACGCTGCTGGCTGCCGCTGTTCACCTCGGTGGCAGCGGCCGGTGCAGACCGCAGCACCGGCAGCCGCCCCATGGCCGACCGCACCTTGGAGCAGGCCATGCAGCTGGCGCTGGACACCCCGGGCATCGACGGCGTGGTGCTGGACCCGTGGAGCAATTCCGCCTCGCTGGACGGTGCGCTGCTCAACGGTCTGCTGCACGCAGGCCACACCCCGGAGGGCCCCGGCGCAGAGGAGGCCGAAGCCGGTAAAGAAGCTGCCCGCGCCGGACACTGGGCGGCAGCGGCAGAGTGCTACCAGAAAGCCGCCGAGCAGGGCAGTTCTGCCGGGCTCTCGCTGCTGGGCGAGTGCCTGTATCAGGGGCGCGGCGTACCCAAAAGCGCTGCGCAGGCGCGCAAGCTGTGGAAGGCCGCAGCCGAAAGCGGAGAGCCCATCGCCCTTTTGAACCTTGGCGACGACTGCGCCGCCCGGGGCGACAACGGCAAGGCGCTGTTGTGGTACCGCCGGGCGCGGCAGAGCGCGGCAGCGGTGCCGGATATCGAGTACACGCCCCGGGTCTGCCTGCGGCTGGCGCAGTACGAAATGCGCTACACCTCCCGCAAAAAGGCGCTGGCGCTGGCGGCAGAAGCAAAGCAGGCTTTTACCATTTTGCAGCGGGAGCACGAGCCGGACGCCGACCGCTGGTTACAGGAGGCCGAGCAGCTGCTCTATGCGCTGACCCACGAGCCGCCCACGGCTCCGGCGGCATATAACATAGAATCTTTACAATTGGACTAAAAAATGGTCACAGCCGTCCGGTAAGATAGACTGGAGAAAAATCAGCCCGCAGACACGGCGGACAAGAAACAGAGGAAACAGTATGAGCAAAGTGATCGGCATTGATCTTGGTACGACCAATTCCTGTGTGGCGGTGGTGGAGGGCGGCAAGCCCGTGGTCATCACCAACGCAGAGGGCGAGCGCACCACCCCCAGCGTGGTGGCCTTTACCAAGGACGGCGAGCGTCTGGTGGGCGGTGCGGCCAAGCGCCAGATCGCCACGAATTCCGAGCGCACGATCTCCAGCATCAAGCGGTACATGGGCTCGGACTACCGGGCGCATATTGACGGCAAGGACCTTGCCCCGCAGGAGATCAGCGCCATGATCCTTGCCAAGATCCGCCGGGACGCCGAGAGCTATCTGGGCGAGCCGGTCACCGAGGCTGTTATCACCGTGCCCGCCTATTTTGACGACAGCCAGCGCAAGGCCACGCAGGATGCAGGACGCATTGCGGGGCTGAACGTGCTGCGCATCATCAACGAGCCCACCGCCGCCGCGGTAGCCTACGGTCTGGACAACGAAGCCGCGCAGAAGATCCTTGTCTACGACCTTGGCGGCGGCACCTTTGATGTGTCCATCATCGAGATCGAGGACGGCACCTTTACGGTGCTGGCCACCGGCGGCGACACCCATCTGGGCGGCGATGATTTTGACCAGCGCATTGTGGAGTACGCGGTGGCCGAGTTCAAAAAGTCTGATCGCATCGACCTGACCCGCGACCCTGCCGCCATGGGACGGCTGAAGGAGGAAGCGGAAAAGGCCAAGAAGGAGCTTTCCAGTGCGCCCTCTGCCCAGCTGAACCTGCCCTTTATCGCGGTGGGCAAGGACGGGCCGCACCACTTGGATATCGCGTTGTCCCGCCCGCAATTCGAGATGATGACCGGCGATCTGCTGTCCCGCACCGTGACCCCGGTGCAGAACGCTTTGCGGGATGCCGGCATCTCTGCCAGCCAGCTGGGCAAGGTGCTGCTGGTGGGCGGCAGCACCCGGATGCCCGCCGTGGAACGGCAGGTGCGGGAGCTGCTGGGTAAGGAGCCCAGCCACAGCCTGAACCCGGATGAGTGCGTTGCCATGGGTGCAGCGGTGCAGGGTGCACTGCTGCAGGGCGGCGGCAAGCTGGCGGGTGCCACCGGCGCGGCGGCGCAGGGACTGGTGCTGATGGACGTGACCCCGCTGACCTTGTCCATCGAGACGCTGGGCGGGGTCGCCACCCCGCTGATCACCCGCAACAGCATGATCCCCACCCGCAAGAGCCAGATCTTTACTACCGCCCGTCCCATGCAGACCAGCGTGGAGATCAACGTTCTGCAGGGCGAGCGCCATTTTGCGCGGGACAATAAGTCCCTTGGCAAGTTCAAGCTGAACGGCATCCGGGCAAGCTTCTCGTCCAAGCCCCAGATCGAGGTCACCTTTGATATCGACGTGAACGGCGTGGTGAAGGTATCTGCAAAAGACCTTGCCACCGGGCGGGAGCAGAACATTACCATTACCGGCAGCACCAACCTTTCCGAAAACGAGATCCAGCGCGCCATGGCAGACGCCGCCGCTTACGAGGCTGAGGACAGCCGCCGCAAGGAGCGCTTGAACCTGCACAATCAGGCCGAGGTGCTGGCCTACAAGGTGGATGAAGCACTTTCCAAGTGCAAAAAAGAGCTGGACAAGGACGAAAAGGCCCGCGTGAAGGCCGACCTTGCCAACCTGCGCCACTGCCTGCGCAAGGATAAGCCCGAAAAGATGAACGAGACTGAGGAAGCCGCCCTGCGGCAGGCCAAGAGCCAGCTGGAAGCCTCGGCCAACCACCTGATGCTGCTGTACTCTGCCGAGCAGACCCCCGGCGATGGAACGGACAGCACGCTGTAATATTTATAATATAAGGTTTGTGGGCTGCTGCACCCGCCCGGCGCAGCAGCCCTTTTTGCAGAAAGAGAAGGGAACAGTTATGAAGGAACTGCAATATCCGGTGCGCCCCGGGCGCTACCGCCACTTTAAAGGCAACGAGTATCAGGTGCTGGGCGTGGCACGCCACAGCGAGACCGAGGAGGAAATGGTGGTGTACCGCGCCCTGTACGGCGAGGGCGGGCTGTGGGTGCGCCCCGCCGCCATGTGGCTGGAAACCGTGACCCGGGACGGCGTTACCCAGCCCCGCTTTACCTATATCGGGGAGTGATGCGCCCGGCTTGAATCCCGTTATTGACCATAGGATTATTTTGCGGTAAAATGTGAGTATGATACCAAACAACAAAGGAGGTTTTCGTATGAAGGCCAAACGATGGATCTCGCTCCTGCTTGCGGTCAGCATGATGCTTGGTGTACTGGCGATGCCTGCTTTAGCTGCAACGCAGCAGCCGGAAAGCACCGCTGTTGTCAGCGAGGAACTGCCCGATGCCGCAGCGCTGAGCGCGGCAGAGGATGAAAATGATATCGTCAACATCCGCATCCGGGCGACCGGCAACCTTGTCTACGGCTCCGATTATAAGCTGGAGGTGGAGACCCGGCCCGAAAACACCCAGTATATCGCTGTGGTGCTGGGCACCAGCGGCGAAGCCTACGGCTATGTGACCCTGATGATCTCGGATAAGCTGCGCACCCTGCTCAAGCTGATCCCCCTGCCCAAAAAGATGTCCCAGACCCCGGACCAGGCCGAGGAATTCAACGTATACAGCTACCTCAAGCAGCTGATCGACGGCAACGATGTCAGCGTGCTGCTGCGGGTGGCGGACGAAGTAGTGTCGGTGATGGACACCGTCAGCTTCTTTGTCCCGGCCAGCTACCTGACCACGGTGAAGAATGTTTCCAACGGCATGAAGCTGGCGCTGAGCCTGATCCGCAAGTATCTGCCCGAGGGTGCGCTGAGCCGCATCTATCTGGACGAGCAGCCCAAGGACAGCGGCAAGTACTTTGCCGGTGCCATCGCGCTGGAAAGCAGCGATATCAACGCCGCCGGGTTTGCCATGTTCAAGATCAAGCCCAAGACCGAAAACGTCAGCCTGAGCTGGGCAGCCGATGCCCCGGCCAGCATGACCGTCTCCCAGCTGCAAAACGCCGATCTGACCGCTAAGGTGATCTCGGACGGACAGGTGGCTGAAAACGGCAAGGTGAGCTACACCTACAAGAAAAAGACCTTCCTGTGGTTCAGCAGCAAAATGAGCGGCGTGCCCACCGAGCCCGGCACCTACACCCAGACCGCCAAGGCGGGGGGCAACTACTCCTGCAGTACCATCAGCCGCACCATTACGGTGACTGCTGACCCGCAGCCTGCTGCCGCAGAGCAGCCCGCGGCATAAGCATCTTTATAGCACATAAACCTGCGGAAAATTATTTTTGAATTGGACGATCCCGGAAAGTCTGCGGACTTTCCGGGATCGTTTTTTTCGCGGGAGAGGCTACTTTTTATTTCCTATAAAATGGGCTGCTTTACTCTTGCAAATCGCTGCATAATACGCTATTATAAAAATAAAATAACCCCTTGCGGTAAAAAAAGGATAAGAAGGAGCAGCTTATCTATGGAAGAGAAAAAAAGCGGCATCAAAAAGTTCCTTGAAGAGTTCAAGGCATTTGCCATGCGCGGCAACGTGCTGGACATGGCAGTGGGCGTTGTCATCGGCGGTGCCTTCACCGCCATTGTCACCGCGCTGGTGGAGGACATCATCAACCCGCTGATCGGCCTGTTCTTCAAGGCGGATTTTTCCGATGTGGTCATCGGACTGGGCGGCTCCAGTATCAAGATCGGCGAGTTCGTCAACTCCGTCATCAACTTTCTCATCGTTGCCTTTGTGCTGTTCGTTGTGATCAAGTTTGTCAACTCCCTGCACAGAAAGCCCGAAGAGCCTGCCGAGCCGGAGGAGCCCACCACCAAGGTGTGCCCCTACTGCCAGAGCGAAATTTCCATCAAGGCTGTGCGCTGCCCCCACTGCACCTCCAAGCTGGAGGGCTTTCCCGAAATGAAGGCCTGAAGCATTCAGCATTGACATTACAACAAAACCCTCCCCGTCGGGCGCAGTCTTTGCGTTGCCGGCGGGGAGGGTTTTACACATTTTGCGGCTTGGCTGTGGAAAAGTGAGGTGGGAAGTGAGGTGGGAAAATCAGGGGGTTCTTACTTGCTGGCTTACTGGACCTTGGTCAGCTCAGCCAGCTTGTGGTAGATCTCGGTGTTGTCGTATACACCGCCGAACTTCTCGGCACCGACACCCATGGCGTACACGTTGACCATGGCACCGGTGTGGGCGTAGGTGGTGTGATCCATACCGGACTTGTGGTTGATGGTGTGGCAGACAGCCATGCTGAAGGGAATGTAGGTACCGTACAGCTCGTAATCCTGCTGGCTCATCTTGCTCTGGCTGGAGGAACCCACCTGTAGGGTGCGCTCGTAGGCCTTGCGCAGATTCTCCACCTCGTAGTCGGTCAGCAGCAGCTTGCCTGCGCTGGCGGCAGCGGGGTCGGTGGGCAGGGTCAGGCCAAAGACGTTCTTCACATCCTGCATGGCAGTCTCAAAGGGGGTCTTGTTGGCAATGTAGCCCTGCACATAGGTGGAATCGAACTTTGCATAGGACATCTTCTGGTGTGCCAGATTGGTCAGGAAGGTGTCGTAGTTGGTGGTTTTGTAGCCGATGGCCATGCCGCCGGTCTCGTGGTCGGCGGTGACAAGGATCAAAGTCTCGTTGGGGTGGGCGTTGTAGAAGTCCACCGCAGCCTGCACGGCGTTGCTCATCTCCAGCACATCGTGGATGGAAGCAGCGGCATCGTTGGCGTGGCAGGCCCAGTCGATCTTGCCGGACTCGGTCATCAGGAAGAAGCCCTTCTTGTTGTTCAGCAGTTCAATGCCCTTTTTGACATAGTCGGTCAGCTGCCACTCGCCGTTGGCAGCGTCCATGGCGTAGTTCATGGCCTTGCCATCGCCCAGATTCTCGGCAATGATCAGGGTCTTGCCAGCACCGGCGGTCAGAGCCGCTGCACCGGCCTGGGTAGTGACCACGTTGTAACCGGCGTTGGCAGCCACGGTATGGTTGTCGGGGCCGGTGCCATCGCCGTTCACCTTCTGGAACTCGCCGCCGGCAAAGTACTCAAAGCCGGAGTTTGCCAGCTCCACGCCGATCTGGTAGTAGTTCTTGCGGGTCTTCTGGTGGGCATAGAAGGCAGCAGGGGTGGCGTGGTCGATGTTCACGGTGGAGATGACGCCCACCTTATAGCCCTTCTGGGCGTGCAGCTTTTCGGCAATGGTCTCGTAGGGCACATCGCGGGTCCACGGGCACATATTGATGACACCGCTCTCGGTCTTGTGGCCGGTGGCGATGGAGGTGGCAGTGGAAGCGGAGTCCGGGCAGAAGGAGGTGCTGTCGTAGGTGGTCACACTGCCCACCTCCGGGAACTGGGTAAAGCTCAGCTCTGCCTCGGTGATGGCACCGTTGTTGGTGACAGTGCCCTGATAGAACCGGGCAGACTGGATCTGGGCAGTGCCCATGCCATCGCCGATGAACAGGAAGATGTACTTGGGCTTCTTCTGGAACAGGCCAAAGCAGTTCTCCTCGTCAGCTGCGGTGGAAGCAGCCGGAGCGGCAGCGTTTGCAGCCACGGGGGCAGCTGTCATCAGACCGGCGGCAGATGCCACAGCACCCACTTTCAGGAAGTTACGGCGGGACATTTTATGTTCTTTCATACGATAATTCCTCTCTTATCCTGAGCCCTCCCGGGCCCTGTTGCAATGTTTCTTGGGAACGGTTCTATTGTACCCATTCAGAGAAAGAGGGGAAACCATGGTAAGGCAAATCTTAGGTAAACCTTGGGCAATGAAAAACAGGCATTGGTAAAAAACAGGTGGTCTTTGTAAAATCGGATCGTTCCTGCCCGAGGGCACTTTTATTCCGTCAGGATTCGCCCCGGATCGGTTGCATCCGGTGGGCAAATCGTGTATACTGTAACCCGATTTTTATTTGCGGAGGGAGGGGTGCACATGTCCGTTTTGTGTCTGGGCGAAGTCTGGCTGGAGCTGAACGCCGCCACGGCTCCGGAGCTGACGGAGACATTCCGGGTGCAGACCGGCGGCTGGGGCGCAGGCTTCTGCCGCCAGTACGCCGCATTGGGCGGGCAGGCGGCTCTGCTGGCCCAGCTGGGAGCCGCCCCCTTTGGCCGCAAGCTGGCGGCCCAGCTTGCCCGGGATGGTGTGGATTGCTCCCTGCTCTGCTTCACGGATGCCTTCCCCACACCGGTGGTGTTCACCGGAGAGGACACCGCTCTGCCCTACCGTGCCCACACCGCCGGGCTGGCCCTTGGGCCGGAGCAGCTGGAAACCGCCCCGTTCCGGGGAGCTTCTGCCTTCTGCTTTTCCTCCGCCGGGCTGGTGGACAGCCCCCTGCGGCTGGCCCACCTCAAAGCCCTTGCCGCCGCCCGGGATGCCGGGGCCCTGACCTGCTTCGCGCCCTGCCTGGAGCCTGCCCTCTGGCCCCAGCCGGAGGGGGAAGCGGCCCCGCGGGAGGTCACCCGGCAGCTGCTCCCCCGGGCAGACATTGTCCTTCTCACCACGGAAGAGCTGGAATTTTTGTTCGGCACGGCGGAGATGCGGGTGGCGCTTTTCCCTCTCTTGCGGGGGCACACCCAGCTGGTGCTTTTGGCCCGCGCCGAGGGCATCCACGCCTTTACCCGCACGAACCATGCATTCTGGCCGGGGCTCTCCCTCCCTGCCCCGCGGCTGGCCGCCAAGGCGCTCTGTTGTTTGCTGCAAAAAAACAGTACGCCGGAAAAACTGCCCCGCCTCACCACCA
>OLOQ01003722.1_pt1 | contig 10880 bp, 12 predicted proteins | sample 1673101 | NCBI WGS metagenome assembly OLOQ01 (sample SAMEA3136754, study PRJEB25190) | human gut metagenome | biome: human gut; feature: human-associated habitat; material: faeces | place: Austria | collected 2013 | reverse complement strand
TGCTGCTGAAAGGGGAGGACATTACCGGTGTGCCGCCCTACAAGCGCCCGGTGAATACCGTGTTCCAGAAATACGCGCTGTTCCCGCACCTGAACGTGTTCGAGAACGTGGCCTTTGGTCTGCGGCTCAAAAAGCTGGACGAGGACACTATCCGCCGCAAGGTGCGCGATATGCTGGAGGTCGTGGGCTTGAAGGGCTTCGAGCGCCGCAGCATCAGCCAGATGTCTGGCGGTCAGCAGCAGCGCGTGGCCATTGCCCGCAGTCTGGTCAATGAGCCGGAGATCCTGCTACTGGACGAGCCGCTGGGTGCACTGGACCTGAAGCTGCGCAAGGAGATGCAGCTGGAGCTCAAGCGGTTGCAGCGCGAGATGAACATTACCTTTATCTACGTTACCCACGATCAGGAGGAAGCGCTTACCATGTCCGATACCGTCGTGGTCATGAACGGCGGTAAGGTGCAGCAGATCGGTACCCCGGAGGATATCTACAACGAGCCGAAAAATGCCTTTGTGGCGGACTTTATCGGCGATTCCAACATCGTGGACGGCGTGATGCACAAGGACTTTCTGGTGTCCTTCTCCGGCGTGGATTTCCCCTGCGTGGATCGCGGCTTCGCCCGGGAGCAGAGCGTGCAGGTGGTGGTGCGCCCGGAGGATATCGAGGTGGTATCCCCCGTGGAGGGCCAGCTTGTGGGCGTGGTGAACGATGTCATCTTCAAGGGCGTGCACTTTGAGATGCACGTCGAGTGCGAGGGCCGCGAGTGGCTGATCCACTCCACCCGCGCCTGCACCCCCGGCGAGACCATTGGTATGCGCATCGGCCCCAACGAGATCCATATCATGGCGCGGAGCGAGGGGTGATGTGCCATGAAGATTTATGATAAAAAGCTGGCCTATCCGTACTTTGTATGGATGGTGCTGTTTACCGTTGTGCCCTTGTTCATTGTGGTGTACTACGCCATGACCGATGCCGAGGGCAACTTTACCCTGAATAACCTTACCTCCATCAGCGGCTACGGTTCGGTGTTTGCCCGCAGTCTGCTGCTGGCGCTTATCGCTACCGTTATCTGTCTGATCATCGCCTTTCCGGTGGGCTATTTTCTGTCCCGGTTGCGGGTGAACAAGCAGCACATCATGCTTATGCTGGTCATGCTGCCCATGTGGATGAACTTTTTGCTGCGTACCTACGCATGGATGGGTCTGCTCAGCGTCAATGGCCCGGTGAACACCCTGCTGGGCTTTATCGGCCTTGGCCCCTATACCATGCTCAACACCTCCGGTGCGGTGGTGCTGGGCATGGTGTATAACTATGTGCCCTACATGATCCTGCCGCTGTACACCAGCATGACCAAGATCGACCAGAGCCTTGTGGAAGCTGCGCAGGATCTTGGTGCCAACACCACCAAGACCCTTGTGCGGGTGCTCATCCCCATGAGCGTGCCGGGCATCAGCACCGGCATCACCATGGTGTTCGTGCCGGCAGTGTCTACCTTTGTCATCAGCCGTATGCTGGGCGGCGGCTCTAATCTGCTGATCGGTGACCTGATCGAGATGCAGTTCTTGGGTAACAGCTATAACCTGAACGTCGGCTCGGCCATGAGCCTTGTGCTGATGATCATCGTACTGCTGTGCATGAGCTTTACATCCAGCTTTGACGAGGATGAAATGGAGGGCGTGTCCTGATGAAAACAAAACATCTGCGCCTGATGCAGCGGGTCTACATCATCCTGTTCTTCTGCTTCATGTACCTGCCCATTGCCTACATGATCGTGTTCAGCTTCAACCAGAGCAAGGGCTATTCGCTGTTTACAGGCTTTACCTTTAAATGGTACCGCAGCCTGTTCACGAATGCGTCCATCCTCCACGCGCTGTGGGTGTCCGTTGAGGTGGCCATCCTGTCTGCCATCATCGCCACGGTGCTGGGCACGGCAGCCAGCCTTGGCATTGCCTCCATGAGCCGCAAAAGCCGCCTGCTGGTGACCAACATCACCTATATCCCGGTGGTCAACCCGGAGATCATCACCGGCATCTCCCTGATGCTGCTGTTCGTGGCCTACCAGCGCTTTGCCACACAGTCCGCATGGCTGCCGGACAACATCATGGGCCTGCCCACGCTGCTCATTGCGCATATCGCGTTCAACGTGCCTTACGTTATCTTTAACGTAAGCCCCAAGCTCAAGCAGCTGGATATCAAGCTGTACGAAGCAGCGCTGGATCTGGGCTGCGACCCCCGGCAGGCTTTCTTTAAGGTCATTCTGCCGGAGATCAGCCCCGCCATCCTTTCTGCCTTCCTCATCTGCCTGACCTATTCCATCGACGATTTCATGATCTCCTACTTCAACTGCGGCACCGTGGAGACCCTGCCCATTGCAATCTACTCCATGACCCGTAAAAAGGTCAGCCCGGAGATCTACGCGCTGTCCACCATCATGTTTGTGGTCATCCTCAGCGTCATTCTGGTGTCCAATGCCATGGAGAGCCGCAGCTACCGCCGGAATCAGAAAACGCTGCGAAAGGAGGGTGCATGATGAAACGCATTGCTGCATTGCTGCTGACGCTGGCTGTGGCGCTGTGCGCCGCATTGCCGGTGCTTGCCGCCGGTACCATCGAGGTGACTGAGGACGTCTCGGTGTCGGATGCTTACGACTGGACCCGCTTCAAGGGGCAGAACGTCACCCTGAATGTCTATAACTGGGGCGAGTACATCTCCAACGGCTCGGACGACAGTGTGGACGTGGTTGCCGCCTTTGAAAAGCTGACCGGCATCAAGGTGAACTACACCACCTTCGACTCCAACGAGTCCCTGTACGCCAAGCTCAAGTCCGGCGCAGCCAACTACGATGTGATCATCCCCTCCGACTACATGGTGGCAAAGATGATCAACGAGGGGATGCTTGCACCCCTTGACTACGACAATATCCCCAATTTCCAAAAGATCGATGCAGGCTATCGCAACCCGGATTACGACCCGCAGAACGCTTACACCGTGCCCTATATGCTGTGCACCACCGGCATCATCTACAACACTACCATGGTAGACGAAGCCCCCACTTGCTGGGCAGACCTGTGGGATGAACAGTATGCGGGCAACATTCTGATGTTCAACAACAGCCGCGACGCCTACGCTATCGCTGCATTTAAGAGCGGCCACAGCATCAACCCCGCCACCCCGGAAGAGGTGGACGAGGTGGTAGAGGAGCTCAAGGCACAGAAGCCGCTGGTGCAGGCCTACGTCATGGACGAGATCTTTGATAAGATGATCGGCGGCGAGGCGGCCATCGGCGTGTACTACTCCGGCGATGCCATTACCATGATCGATGATAACCCGGATCTGGCTTGGGTGTTCCCGGAGGAGGGCAGTGTGCTTTCGGTGGACTGCATGGCTGTGCCTGCTGCCAGCGAGCACAAGGAAGCCGCTGAGATGTTCATCAACTTCATGTGCGAGACCGACATCGGCAAGGCCAACAGCGAGTATATCGGCTACACCACCCCCATGCACGATGTTTGGGAGGTGCTGGACGAGGATCTGAAGACCAGCGAGATCGCCTATCCGTCTGAGGAGGACGCCGCCCGCGAGAAGGTGTTCACCGCCCTGAGCGATGAGGTAAACAGCGAGCTGGATCTGAAGTGGAGCGAGATGAAGAGCTACGATGAGGGCGGCGGCAGCTACCTGTTTTTGCTGCTGCTTCTGGCCATGCTGGCGCTGGCCTGCTTCAATATCTGGCGCAAAGTGCGCAGAAAGACCCGCAATCAGTATTGATCGTTCAGCCAAGGCTGCCGTCCCGGATGTGGTGCGGCGGCCTTTTTCCGATAGGAGGAAAAGACTATGGAACAGTTTTATTATGAAGATACTGCCGTGGTAGAAAATGCCGATGCAGACTGCCACAGCCTGCTCAAGGCCAGCGCCCTGCTGCGCTATGTGGAGCAGATTTCTTCCATGCACGCCCGGAAGTTTGGCATGGACGATAAGTTTTTTGAGGATCACGGCGTAGCGTTTCTGGTGGGCAAGCAGGCGCTGCGGTTTAACCGTGTGCCTCGCCGTGGCGAGACTTTGACCCTTTGCTCCCGCTCAGAAAAGGCTCTCCGTGGCTCTATCAAGCGCGTCACTACCCTTACGGACGAAGCCGGGCAGGAAGTAGCCATGGTGGACAGCCGCTGGATCATGTCCAGCCTTGAGAATGGACATATCCTGCGCCAGCCGGGCTGGACGGTGGAGGGATACTGGAACGAGACGGTGGAAGAGGAACTGCCCCTTTTGCTACATAAGCGCCGGGACAGCCTGACCAGCGCCGGTCTGGTTACGGCGCGCTACTCCCAGTGCGACCTGCACTACCACATCAACAACGCCTTTTATCTGGATATCGTCTGCGATGCACTGCCGCAGGAGATCATGCGCGATCATGTTGTGAAGTTCGCTTCCATCAACTATCACCGCGAAGTCCCCATGGGGCAGCAGGTGGAGGTGTTCTACACGCCTTCGGATGATGGCTGGTACTTTATTGCCAAGCACGCAGACAAAACGGCTTTCGAGTGCTATCTGGAGCTGGAGCCAGTCAAACAGTAAAAACATGGAGGGATGCCTATGTCTAAAACCGGAGAATTGTTCGGCACCTTTTTTAAGATCGGTGCCTTTACCTTTGGCGGCGGCTATGCCATGGTAGCGCTGCTGGAACACGAATTTGTAGAAAAAAAGCGCTGGCTCACCCGGGAAGAGTTTCTGGATATGGTCGCTATTGCCGAGTCCACCCCCGGCCCTGTGGCGGTGAACAGCGCCACCTACATCGGCTATAAGCTGGCTGGTGTTGCCGGTGCGGCGGCTTCCACTCTGGCAGTGTGCCTGCCGTCCTTTGCAGTCATCTACCTTATTTCGCTCTTCTTCGACCGCTTTTTGCAGCTGACGGTGGTGGCCAATGCCTTCAAGGGCATTCAGGCCTGTGTCATCTACCTGATCTTATCCGCAGGGGTCAAGATGCTCAAAAACTTGCAGCGCACTCCTTTCAATGCGGCAGTGGTGGCGGCGGTTCTGGCGACCATGGTGGGCTTCTCTGTGCTGGCGGTAAAGTTTTCCTCCATCTGCTGCATCCTGTTTTGCGGCGCAGCCGGGGTGCTGGCCTACGCGGTAGGGCAGGGGAAGAAAGGCGGCACAAAATGATCTTGTTGGAGCTGTTCTGGAATTTCCTTGTCATCGGTGCAGTGTCCTTCGGCGGCGGCTACGGCATGATCTCGCTGGTGCGGGAAACGGTGCTGGGGCACGGCTGGCTGACCGAGAGCGAATTTCTCAGCTTTATTGCGGTGTCAGAGTCCACGCCCGGCCCGCTGGCGGTGAATATGGCTACCTTTATCGGCGCTTCGCAAGCGGGACTGGCAGGCTCCTTTGCGGCAACGGTGGGGGTGGTGCTGCCCTCCTTTGTTATCATCCTGCTCATAGCGGCGGCGCTGCACAGCCTGATGAAGTACGCCGGGGTCAACGCTTTTCTGGCCGGGGTGCGCCCCTGCGTGGTGGCTATGATCCTGGCTACCGCCTGCACCATGGGGCTTTCCACGCTGGGGGGATTTACCACCCTTGCCGGCGGCTTTGCCCCGGATGTGCGTGCACTGGCGGTGTTTGCCCTGCTGGGCATTCTGCATTTTGCCTATAAAAAGAAAACGCAGAAAGCGCCGTCCCCCATCGGGATGATCTTACTTTCTGCGGTGCTGGGCGCGGTGCTGTGGAGCATCTGAACCGGAAGGAGAGGTTGACAAAATGAACATTACCGTGTATCTGGGCGCAAGCCTTGGCACCGACCCCGCACTGCCGCAGGCCGTGCAGCAGCTGGGGCGCTGGATCGGCGAAAGCGGCAATGCGCTGGTGTATGGCGGCAGCAAAAGCGGCCTGATGGGGCTTTTGGCCGACAGTGTGCTGGCTGCAGGCGGCCGGGTGACCGGCGTAGAACCCAAGTGCTTTCTGGACGCAGAGCTGCAGCACGAGGGACTGACAGAGTTGATCGTCACCGAGGATATCCCCGCCCGCAAGACCAAAATGATTGAGCTGGGGGATGCTTTTATCGCGTTTCCCGGCGGCACCGGCACGCTGGAGGAGATCACCGAGGTCATCAGCAAGCTGTCTCTGGGACAGCTGAACGCGCCCTGCATCCTTTACGACCTGAACGGCTACTACCAGCCCCTGCATCAGCTTTTGCAGCAGATGATTGCCATGGGGCTTTCCACTCCGGCGCGGCAGCGGAACATCACCTTTGCCACCGACCTTGCTCAAATCCGCGCGATCCTTGAAAAATGATATTGGAAAGCTTACTTCTCAAACGTAAGGAGACTGCTGTACATGGCTTTGTGCGGCGGTCTTTTTTCATAAAATGGGATACCGGGTCGTCTGCGGACGCCCCGGTATCCCGAAAAAAATCATTCCGCTGGTTATGCCCATAGCGCACGCGGAGGGCATTTAAAATCTTTCTGCGCAACCAAAAAGGCCGCTGCACGAAATCAATGTGCAGCGGCCTTTTGCTATCCTGTTATGTACGCTGTGCGCGTTAAACTTAGGCGGCAGTGGTGGAAGCAGCCTCAGAGGAAGCAGCCTCGGAAGATGCAGCCTCAGAGGAAGCGGCCTCGGAAGATGCAGCCTCAGAGGAAGCGGCCTCGCTGGAAGCAGCCTCAGAAGAAGCAGCCTCGGAAACAGCGGTGGTGCTTGCGGAAGCAGCCTCAGAGGTGGAGGAAGCAGCAGCGCTAGAAGCAGAACCACCGCAAGCGGTCATGCCAGCAGCCAGAGCCAGAGCAACAACAGCGATGCAAATATTCTTGAGTTTCATATCAATGATCTCCTTAGTCTTCTTGTAAATGTTTAGCAGCGGGCTTTCGGTAACACCTCACTGCGATGCTATATTCTAATCCGTTTTTGAAAAAAATCAAGAGGATTTTGGTCGAAAGTTATAATCTGCTTAAAGAATCAGCATAGTTGTCATAAAACTTCACCAAAAGTCAAAGACTTTTTGGTAAAAATAAAGCGCGGGATAGAGCCTGTACCGCCGGGTGAGAAGCACAAAAACAGAAAAATTTGAAAAAATACTCATAAAATCCTTTTTATTGTACTGTAAATGTGGATAATAGAGACACAACGAGGGACGGACATCCCCCGGAGGGCTGAACGACAAGAACATTTATGGAGGGTACTACAATGAAAGACTTTGATTTTGGCTACTTTGGCACCGGCGACGAGGGCTATGCCCAGTACATGACCGCATTCGAGCGCAATTTCAGCACGGACAACACCGACAGCTTTGCGTCCGATGACGCAGACTGCGATGCAGACAGCTGCGACAGCACTGAGGACGATTTCTGAGCCTGCACCCTTTTGCCCGTTTGTGCATACAAAGGGCAAAGGGGGAATGCGGCTTGAACCGGATCATTTTCACACTTGGGGTCTGGCTGTTCCCGGCGGCGTGTACAGCGCTGGGAGCAGCAGGGGTGTTTTTGCTGCGCAGGCAGACAAGGCCGGCAACCCGGCGCATTTTGTGCGGAATGGCGGCGGGTATCATGCTGGCGGCCAGCGTGTGGAGCCTGCTGCTGCCGGCCATAGCCCGGTCGCAGGGCAGAGCGGCATGGGTGCCCCCGGCGCTGGGGCTTATTTTAGGCGCTGTGGGGCTTTTACGGCTGGAGGATGCCGCCGGGCAGCTGCTGGCGGGCGGCCCCGGGCATTGCGGGCGTATGGTGCTGGCGGTCACCCTGCATAACCTGCCGGAAGGCATGGTGGTGGGGCTGGCTGCGGCGCTGGCGCTGCACGGGGACGCAGATGCCGTAAGCGGCGCGCTGGCACTGAGCCTGGGTATCGGCTTGCAGAATATCCCGGAGGGGGCGGCGGTCAGTCTGCCGCTGACCCAGAGCGGGCGCACCCGGGGGCAGTCCTTTGCCGCCGGGGCGGCCTCCGGACTGGTGGAGCCCTTGGGCGCGGTGCTGGCCTTTGTTCTGGCCGAGTGGGTAGGCGCAGCGCTGCCGTGGCTTATGAGCGCGGCGGCGGGCTGTATGGTGTGTGTGACCGCACAGGAGATGATCCCTGAGGCGGTGGAACCGGATGAAGTGGCCGGTGTCATCAGCATCGTGCTGGGGTTTGCGCTGATGATGGCACTGGATGTGGCCCTGTGATATAGTAAAAGCAGCGCCGGACAGACTTTTTTGGTCTGCCCGGCGCTGCTTTTATGCAAAAAGGATTTATACCGTCTGCTGTTTCTGGCGCAGATGCCGCCGCACCACAAGCAGGCAGGCCAGATGCACCAGTGCGGTCAGCGCCCAGCTGATGGGGTAGCTGATGTACAGCATAAAAGGGGTGCGGTTCAGCTGGAAAATAGTGGCGATCCACACCAGCCGCAGCACGCACACACCCACAAGGCTTACCACCATGGGCAGCACGCTGTAGCCCAGTCCGCGCAGGCTGCTGGCCAGCACGTCCATGATGCCGCACAGCAGATAGAAGCCGCAAATCAGGCGCAGCCGCTCGGCGCCGGTGGCGATGACCGCAGTGTCCGAGGAGTAGAAGCGCAGCAGCTGGTGCCCCGCCAGTGCTGCGCCACCGCCCAGCACAAGGCCGGTCACCACGACACACAGCAGACAGTTGAGGATCACCCGGTCAAGATTGTGGTACTTGCGCGCGCCGATATTCTGGCTGGTAAAGGTAACAGCGGCCTGTGCAAAGGCGTTCATGGCGGTGTACACAAAGCCCTCCAGATTGGAGGAGGCAGAGTTGCCCGCCACCACCATGGAGCCGAAGGAGTTGATGGAAGACTGGATGACCACATTGGAAAGGCTGAACACCGTGCTTTGCAGCCCGGCAGGCAGGCCGATGAGCAAAATCTGCTTCAGCGTCCCGGCGTGGAAGGCCAGCCGCCGCAGGTCTAGCCGCAGTGCGCCCTCCTCCCGGACGAGCATCCCGGTCACCAGCAGCGCGGACACAGTCTGGCTGATGATGGTGGCCAGTGCCACGCCCGCCACGCTCATGGAAAAGCCGATGACAAAGACCAGATTCAGCACCACGTTGATGACGCCGGCAGCGGCCAGACAGTACAGCGGGCGCTTGGTGTCACCCACGGCCCGCAGCAGCGCACTGCTGAAGTTGTACAGCATGGTCATGGGCATGCCGATAAAATAAATCTTCAGGTACAGGGCAGAAAGGCCGATCACATCCTCCGGGCAGCTCATCAGCTCCAGCAGACCGCGCGCGGCGCAAAAGCCCACCACCGCCAGCAGCACGCCGCTGACTAAGCCCAGCGCTACGGCGGTGTGCACCGTATCCTGCACGCCCTTTTCGTCCCGGGCGCCAAAGCACCGGGCTGCCACCACATTGGCACCCAGCGAAAGCCCGACGAACAGGTTGACCAGCAGGTTGATCAACGCGCCGTTGGAGCCCACGGCGGCCAGCGCCGTGCTGCCCGCAAAGCGCCCCACCACCACAACATCGGCGGCGTTGAACAGCAATTGCAGAATGCTGGATGCCGCCAGCGGCACGGAAAACAAGATGATCTTTTGCAGCATGGGCCCGCTGGTCAGGTCTGCGGAACGGCTGGTCGTAGCCATGAGTTGTCTACCTCCTATAATAAGCCTTGCGTGAACATAGCAATTGCTTATTATAGCGCGATATTAGGTAAAAAACAAGAGGTAAAGCGCCCTGTTCTCTCCAAAAGCGGCAAATATCACCCGCCGGGTACAGCCTGCAATTGAAAAATGCTGCCCATACTGCTATAATAAGGCGGTAGACCCGTAGAAAACGGAGGAAGTTGGATTTATGTATCGGAATCGGATCAAACGGCTGCTGGATATTTTGCTGTCGGCCTGCGGCATTCTGTGCCTTTCGTGGCTGCTGCTGCTTTTGGCTGTTGCCATCAAGCTGGACTCGCCCGGGCCGGTGTTTTTCCGGCAGAAGCGTGTGGGCATCGGCAAGCGGCATTTCCAGATCCTCAAGTTCCGCACCATGCGCATCGACACCCCCCACGATATGCCCACCCATCTGCTGCACGACCCGGAGCAGTATATCACCCGTATGGGACACTTTCTGCGCAAGACCAGTCTGGACGAGCTGCCCCAGCTGTGGAATATCCTTGTGGGGGATATGGCGGTCATCGGCCCGCGCCCGGCGCTGTGGAACCAGTACGACCTGCTGGCCGAACGGGATAAGTACGGTGCAAACGATGTACGCCCCGGGTTGACCGGCTGGGCGCAGATCCATGGCCGGGACGAGCTGGAAATCGCCGAGAAGGCAAAGCTGGACGGCTGGTATGTGGAGCATATCAGCTTTGGGCTGGATGTGAAGTGCTTCTTTGGCACTATTACCGCCGTGCTCAAGCATGACGGCGTTGTGGAGGGCGGCACCGGCACCCTGCATGATGAAAAATGATCTATTATATGGAGACACCGGAGCCTTGGCTGACGCTCCGGTGTCTCCATTTTTACAGAAAGCACAGCACAGAGCGGCTGAAATTGGCATATCTCTTGATTTATCCCCTGAAAAGCGTATAATAAAACAGTACACAAGACGTTAAAGGAGGATTCCTGTATTATGGAACGCACCTATATCAATGAGGCTCAAAAGGCCATCGGCGGCACGGTGAAAGTGCAGGGCTTTATCGAGAACCTGCGCAACAGCAAGTATATGGCATTTATCGTGCTGAAGGATATTACCGGCAAGCTGCAGATCACGGTGGAGAAGGCCGACCACCCCGAGCTGGTGGATACCATCGACCAGCTCACCCCGGACTCTGTCATCACCGTTACCGGCAAGGTGATGGAGAACGACTACGTCAAGATGGGCGGCGTGGAGATGATCCCCGAGAGCATCGAGATCGAGAGCATCGCCAACGCTCTGCCCATCGTCCGCAAGGAGATCGCAGCCACCAAGAAAAAGAA
>OLOQ01003709.1_pt1 | contig 10900 bp, 6 predicted proteins | sample 1673101 | NCBI WGS metagenome assembly OLOQ01 (sample SAMEA3136754, study PRJEB25190) | human gut metagenome | biome: human gut; feature: human-associated habitat; material: faeces | place: Austria | collected 2013 | reverse complement strand
GAGGGGCGGCAGAAGTGCTTCTGGCAGGAGACGCGCATCGACGCGAAGCCGGATTGCCTGATGGCGCAGTCCCGCACGACGCTCTCGAATCAGGAGGAGTTTTGCGGCGCATGGCTGACGCTGCCCGGCGAATCCACCACATCCGCCGAGGGCAAAACCGTCACCGCGACGGCGGATGTTCTGCTTGCGCCGGGGCAAGCCGTGCAAATCGACAAGCGCGTCGTCGTGCTGTTCAACGGTCAGCAGGGGGACGACCTCTGGCAGAGCGGGCAGGACGCGATGGCACAGAGCAAAGCCGTCTCGCTCGATGACGCACAGGCGGCACAGCGCGCGTACTGGGATGCTTACTGGCACACGTCCGACATCTGCATTGAGCCGAAAGATGAAAGCATGGCGGAAGCCGTCGCAGCGGAACAACAGGGGATTCGCTTCTGCTCCTTCCAGCTCGCGCAGACATACAACGGCGGCAGTATGCGCCACAACATTGGCGCGAAGGGCTTGACGGGCGAGGCGTACAACGGTCATGCATTCTGGGACACGGAATCCTGCTGCCTGCCGTTCTACCTCTTCACGAACCCGGAAGCCGCGAAATCGCTCCTTCTTTTCCGCTACAACACGCTGCCGATGGCGCTGGAGCGCGCAAAAATGCTGGACTGCAAGGGCGCATGTTACCCGATTGCGACGCTCAACGGCGACGAGGCATGTCCGCTCTGGCAGCACGCCAGCCTGCAATTGCAGCCGAGCACGGCGGTGTCCTACGGCATCTGGCATTATGTCCACCTGACGGACGACAAGGCGTTTTTGTACCGCTACGGCGCGGAAATGCTGCTGCAAATCGCCCGATTCCAAGCGACGCGCGTCGGCTTCAGCGAGAAAATCGGCAAATACGGCTTCTTTGGCGTGATGGGCCCGGATGAGTTCCACATGATGGTCAACAACAACGCGTATACCAATTATATGGGGATGCGCGCCCTGCGCTACGCGGCGGATGTGCTGGATGCAATGCGGGCGGATGCGCCGGAGGCTTACGCGGCACTGTGCGAAAAAGTCGAGCTTGCACCGGATGAACCCGCGCAATGGCGGCACATTGCCGACAACATGTACATTCCGGAAGCGCCCAATCACTTGTTTGAGCAGCACGACGGCTTTTTTGAGCTGCCGCACACGGACATCAACAGCATTCCGGTCAGCGAGTTCCCGCTCTACGACCACTGGGCGTACGACCGCATCTACCGCACGGACATGATTAAGCAGCCGGATGTGCTGATGTTCCTCTACCTCTACAATTCGTCTTTTGATACCGAGACGAAGCGTATCAACTACGATTTCTACCAGCCGCGCACGATTCACGAATCCTCCCTTTCGCCTGCGATTCACTCCATTCTGGCGGCGGAGCTGGACAAGATGGATGAAGCGGTCAGCTTCTTCGGCTACGCGACGCGCCTTGATCTGGACAACTATAACCGCAATACGCGCGAGGGCTTGCACATCACGAGCATCGCGATGGCATGGGCGAACATCGTCTACGGCTTCGCAGGTCTGCGCAGCGATGACACGATGCTGCGTTTCGCCCCGCGTCTGCCGGAGCGCTGGAAGCAGCTGACCTTCTCGGTCATGTATCGCGGGCGTGTGATTGCAATCAGCATGGGCGCGGACAAGACCGTGTTCCAGCTGACGCAGGGGGACAAACTGGCGGTGCAGGTGTATGGCGAGACGGTGGAACTGACGGATGAGCCAATTTCGGTGCAGCGGCAGTAAAGCTGAATACAAAACGGCGCTGGCAGGGTGAGATTCTTGCCAGCGCCTGTTTGCGTGCAGAAAAGAATTGAAATGTCAACAGTATGTGTGCAAAACACACATGAGAAATGCGGTGGAACAGCGCTCGTCCTCATGTTTGAGAGCAGGGACACGCATCTGCGCAGTTCGTTATGGTGCTGCGTACTCAACTACCGTCTGAATATCCGTTTGTTTGAACAGCATACAGCCGCAGTGCCCTTTGAAAGTGGGGAAGCTGATGATTTTCAATTTTGTGTCAATCTCCGGGCTGTAATATACAATTTCCAGCGTTTCACCGAACAGCGCTGTGCGCTCGTAGACGCGCAGCCACTTTGCGTCCATATTGGGGAAAATGCTGCCGAAAGAGTGGTTGATGAGTTGCTGCAGCGGCGTTTTTTCGATTTCTGCCAGTGCCTCGTTACCGTAGCGGAAGATCCAGTCCACAGCGGCACGCTCCTCGTTGAACACCATCTCGATGTCGGTAAACGCAAAGGGCGCGCTGTCATAGCTGGCATAGTGCCGCTGATATTCTTCCTGTGTGGTGGGCGCGTCGCTGTCAGACAGGCTCTGCGCAATCTGCCGCCGTCCGGCGCGCAGCTGTTCTTTGAGCTCTCGTTTCTTTCGACAGCTATAATACAGCGTTTCTCCGTTGACGAGTTCAATCTCCTTTCCAATGTCGTGGATTCCCTTGATAGATACCAGCGTGGCGCGGTCGGCGCGGATAAAGCCGCTGCCAAGCATACTTTCTAATTCATGGATGGTGGCATAGGTTTCGTAGGTTCTGCCATCGGAAAAATGGATGATCGACTGGCGGCCTGACAATTGAATATAAAGAATGTCCTCTGTCAGCAAGCTGATATGCCTGCGGTTGGAAATAACGGAAATATCGTTGAATCTCATAGCTTTTTCCTCCACCATTATAATACCATTACAGAATACCATGTTTTCAGATGCAATGCAAGATTCAACGCAAAGAAAAAACGTCATTCGCGCAGGATTGTACGATGTTCATGCAAGGTATGTTGCAATTCAAACAAAGTTATGCTACACTGAAAACACAAGAACAGAAAAGTACGGAAGGTGAGCGATGTCATCTTTCGTAGCAGTTCCCTATGGGGAAATCTGTCTGAGTAAAGGAGGAACACCTGTGAAAAAGAAACTGCTAAGCTTACTCCTTGTGCCGACCATGCTGGCTGCCACGCTGACGGTCTGCGCCAGTGCCGAGAAAAGCAGCGACACTGCCGCCGTGTTCAATGCAGAGACGAAGCCGGCAACCCAAAGCACCATTGAGGTCAATCGGCAGGTATATGACTTCCTGAACTTTGAGGATACGTCGGAGCTTGAGAATGCGGAACGAGGTTTCATCGCCGCACCGGACACACTGAATCTCCGTGGCGAGAACGGGAGAATCGTGTGGACGCAGGATGCATATGCGTTTCTTGACAAAGACGCGCCGGATACCGCCAACCCAAGCCTGTGGCGGAATACGCAGCTAAACCACATTTATGGTCTCTTTGAGGTTACTGACGGCATCTACCAAGTGCGCGGCTATGATATTTCCAATATTACCTTCGTCCGCAGCGAACACGGATGGATCATCATGGACTGCGGCAGCAGCAAATATACCGCGGCGGAAGCGCTGAAACTCTTCCGCTCCGAGATGGGCGATGCGCGGATTGTCGCCATTGTCATCAGCCATGCGCATGTGGATCACTACGGCGGCATTGAAGGGCTGATTGCCCCCGAAGATGCTGCGGATAGCAGCCTGCCGCTTGACGAGCAGATTGCATCCGGAAAGACCGCAATTATTGTGCCGAAGGGCTTTACGGACGCGGTAATGAAGGAAAATGTCTTTGTGGGCACGGCAATGAAGCGGCGGGCGTTTTTCCAGTACGGCTCCATGCTTCCCTATGGCGAACAGGGACGCCTTTCGGTGGGCATTGGCCTGACCGCAGTGCAGACCGGTGTCGGTTATATCGCGCCGACCTTCGAGGTTGCGGATTCGATTTACGAAACAACCATTGATGGCGTGACCGCTATCTTCCAGCAGACGCCGGGAACGGAATCTCCCGCCGAAATGAACACCTATTTCCCCGACAGCAAAGCCCTCTGGATGGCGGAAAACTGCAGCGGAAGCATGCACAATCTCTACACGCTGCGCGGCGCGGAGGTGCGGGATGCGAATGGCTGGGCTCGTTACATCACCGAGGCGCAGTCACTGTTCCCCGACGCCGAGGTTGTTTTTCAGGCGCACAATTGGCCGCATTGGGGCAAGGAAACCGTCAACGAATACATGACCAACACAGCTGCCATCTATAAGTTCATCCACGATCAGACCCTCCTGTATATCAACGAAGGTTATACCTCCACGGAGATTGCCTCCATGATCCGGCTGCCGGAGGAGCTGGAAAAGGTTTGGTATACCCGGCAGTATTACGGTACGCTGAAGCACAATGTCAAGGCAGTCTATCAGAAATACATGGGCTGGTACGATGCAAACCCGATTCATCTGGATGAACTGACGCCGAGTGAATATGCCAAAAAACTTGTGGAGTATCTTGGCGACACGGACAAGGTGCTTGAAATGGCACGTGCCGATTATGAAAAGGGCGAATATCAGTGGGTCGCACAGATAACGAATACGCTGGTATATGCTGACCCGGAAAATAAGGAAGCGCGCTATCTGTGCGCCGATGCGCTGGAGCAGCTTGGTTATCAGGCAGAGTCGGGCGCATGGAGAAACGCTTATCTTGTGGCAGCCTTTGAGCTGCGGAACGGCACCGGCCTGTACCCGAAGGCAGCCCAACTTGGCGTTGGCACCACCGCACAGGGGATGGACGCGCAGACAATGCTGGATTACATGGGCATTATCATGGATACGGAAAAGATCCAGAATCGTTCCTTCACCATCAACCTCAAGCTGACGGATGGCGACGATTATCTGCTGAAGATCCACCATGGCGTGCTCCTGTACTATAAGGATGCGCTCTCGGATGAGGCAGACCTGACGATTTCTACCCCCCGAATCGGGATTCTTGCCATCACAAGCGGAAATCAGGAAAATATCGACAAGCTCATCACCGTTGAAAAGGGCGATAAAGCGCTGTTCCAAGCGTTTTGTGACAGTATGGCCGCTTTTGACCTGTATTTCAATATCATCGAGCCGTAAGAAAAATCGTTATAGGGAGGGAAAAAAGATGAAGAAAATCACAGTGATTCTGCTTTGCATGGCGATGCTGCTGTCCGGCTGCGCATGGAGTGTCAAGGCGGAGGCTGTCTCGTCGTCCGAAGATGTGTGGAAAACCATTGAGGAGGCTTACATTTATGCATTCCCGCTGGTGCTGATGGACGCGACGAGAACTTCCGCAACGAATACGGAGGAAGCCTCACCCGGCAAGGCGCCTGTTAATCAGTTCATGCACGGTGTGGCACTGGCCAACGCGCAGTTCAAAAACGTGGTGACGCCGAACGTGGACACCATCTATACACAGGTGTGGTATGACCTGAGCGAAGAGCCGATGATCTATGTGCATCCGGAAACAGACCGCTTCTGCAAGGTGCAGGTGCTTGACGCATGGACAAATACCGTCGCTGTCCTTGACCGGGCTGGAGTCTATGCAATCACGCGCTCAACTTGGAAGGGCGACCTGCCGGACAATGTGACCCGCATTGATGTTCCTACCGCTATGGCGTGGGCCATTACCAGAACGGTGCTTTCCGGAGAGGCGGATCTTCCGAATGTGTATGCCGTTCAGGCGCAGATGCAGCTTTTACCGCTTTCTGTCTACCTGAGCGGAGAAGCGTATCAGCCCCCGAAGGGAAGCTATCGGGAGGAAAACAGCTATGTCCCCATCAACAAGGTGCTGTCGCTGGATCCTGTCACATTTTTCAACAAAGCCAACACGCTGATGGAAGACAATCCGCCGTCCGCCGCTGATGCGGAAATACTTGAAAAACTCGCGGCAGTTCACGTTGGCCCCGGCATGGAATTTGACGCATCTGTTTTGACCGGTGATATTCAGGCAAATTGGCGGGAAATGCTGCAAGGGCTTCGGCCGAAGCTCGCGGCAGAGGGAATGAAGTTTTCAAAACAGCTGGGGCAGTGGAGCTATTTCGGCGCGCCAATCGGAGACTTTGGTACGGAATATGCCTACCGTGCGCTGGTTGCCATTGCCGGACTTGGGGCGAATACGGTGGAAATCGCACTGTACCCCAAGACGGAAAAGGATGCCGACGGGAATCCTTTGACGGGTGAAAAGTCCTACATTCTCCACCTTGAAAGCGATCCGCAGGTGCTTGACGGCGGTTTCTGGTCGATCACTGCATATGGTGACGATGATTTCCTCATCGATAATCTGCTCGACCGCTACTGCATCAACGACCGTTCGGGTTTGAAGAGAAATGACGACGGCTCTGTGGATGTGATTTTGTCGAAGGACGCGCCGGCGGACACGACCAATTGGCTTCCGGTGGGTGACGGCGGCTTCCATCTGTTTATGCGCATCTATACGCCGGATATGGAGGCGCTCAAGACCTGGACGGCGCCGACTATCACGGCGATCGGCTAAAGGGAAATCCGGTTCTGTGATCCACCCTTCCATAGACGCAAAAAGCTGCCGGGGAGAGTAACTCCCCGGCAGTTTTTTCGCGCTTTCCGCTTTTGAAGCATAGTCTTGTGTCGCATCAGAGCTGACGCTCTATCCCCTGCGCAGCGGTGTAGTCTAAGAAGCTGCGCTTACAGGTATTTCTCCCTCAGGTATTCCGCTTCCTTCTCGGTGATCAACCGGTTCCATTGGCAGGCGTTGATGCTGCCGTAGAGCTCTCTTCACCGGCAATCGAGGCAGGACACATTTTCCCGCAGCCCGCGCTTGTATTCCTCCAGCGCGTGTAGCAATGACGCCAGCAGATCCCGCTCATAGCGCGGGAGGATCTCCGGCGATCCGGCAGTCGTTTACTCGGCGGAATTTCCCACATAGAACTCCGCCATGTCATCCAGTCTCAGACAGGCCAGCCGGCGGAGCTCCGAGCGCAGATTCCCGCAGCCGCAATCGATGTCGATGATGTTATTTCCATGCCAAATGCGGTGCTCTTCATCCGTTTTTCCCGTTAGAAAGCATGTCGGTGTGTGCCCCACAATGCAGATGGTATCGGGATAAGGACTCCTGCTGTCGGGAGTCACGCGACCCCAAATGCGGGCGTTCCGATCCTCCGACGGGCAGCCGTGAACAAGATGAAACTTCCGTCGGCCGACCTCGAGCTCCAGATGATCCGGCAGCCCGGCCAAAAAGCGCAGGATCGAGCTTCGCTCCGTTGGTGCCCTATGATAGAGCAGCTCCCGATAGGTGGGCATTCCCCCGTTCTGCCGCCAGAGATCCCGTGCCCCGAATTCATTTTTAGGGCCGAGCGTGTCAAGACACATCTGCTCATGATTTCCAAGGAGCATGGTCATATTGGGCGCAGCCATGATCCAGCGCAGGATATCCACGCCCATCACCCCGCGGTCGATCACATCTCCGATGATGTATAAATGGTCGGCATCAGAGAAGCGGATCAGCTCCAGCATCCGCTCAAGCTTGTCCAGCTCTCCGTGAATATCCGAAACGCAATAGATCATAGCAGCACCTCTTTCTCCCGCTGGCTGAAGGAGTCGTGAGAAAGAGGTGCTGCTAAACCAATGTCCTAATAGCGGCGAATGTGCAAAGCGGAAAGCACCGTCCATTTCTCATGGCCATCAGCCTTGCGGTGGAATTCATGCCCGTTGGTGGCCTCTTGCACCTCCAGGTAGTACCACGCCCCCTCTGGATTGTCCGGCCATACCTTCATGCCGGAAAGAAGGTCGTCCTTGCTACCGGGATTACGGCGCAGCACCCGGTTGATCATGGTGACCGCCTCGGCCCGGGTGATGGGCCGATCTGGGCCAAAGGTCCCGTCGGGATAGCCCTGCACCCAACCCAGGGCGGCGGCCTGCCGGATATACTGCTCCGCCCAGTGCCCGCCGATATCGGAGAAGTCTCTGTCCTCCGCGGCTCCGCTCTGGTCAAAGCGGGCGCAGACCGTCGCAAATTCCGCCCGTGAGATGGCAGAGTCCGGCGCAAAGATGCCGGGAGCCCGTCCCACAAACACACCGAGCCGCGCCAATGTGGAAACCTCCGTGACATACCATGCGTCCGCCGGCACATCATCGAAGGAGTTTTCCGTCGTTTGGCTCTCCATGCGGATATCCTTTCGCAGCAGGCGGTAGAAAATAGCCGCCACCTCGGCGCGGGTAATATTATTGAGCGGTCCGACACGACCATCGGGATAGCCGTAGACATAGGCGAAGTGATCATCGCTGTTCAGCCACGCCGGAGCGGGGGTTGCCGACCAGCCGGCATACACCGTCCTGTTTTTATCCATGCGGACGGTGTTCAGCTGTGTTGTCAGCTCCGCCTCACCATACCAGCCGATAAAGGCGTAGCCCTCCCGCAGGGGCGTTTTATCAAGTATCACGACTGTCCCTGCCGGATACCGCTCGCTGGGGTAGGCGGCTCCGCCATTGGACTCATAGTGAAGCGTGTAGCGCGTGGGACCGCCGCCACCGCCGGAGCTTCCTCCGCTGGGGCTTGTGCTGCCGGCTGGCTTGCTGAGAATGATGTAGGGTGAGAACTCCTTGGCATGAATGATGACCGCCGCGTTGTCCGCGTCCACCGAGGATGAGGCAGCCCTGACCGTGCTGCCGTGGATGTAGAGCACCCGAACTGTCCTTCCACTGTAATTCTGCCCAGTGGTCAGATGGATGGCAAAGGTATCGTCCAGCTCCGTGATGGCGAAGCCTTCTACCTGATCAAAGGCGCTGCCAGCCATTTTCGCCTCGGCGCCCAGCTCCACCGTCAGCTGCCACACCTGCGCCGTCTCGCTGCCGTCCATGTGCGGCGATAAAAGCGCCAGCTCGCCCTCGTCGGGGTCTCCCGTGAGGCGGACGCCGACGGTCAGCGTCACGTCGACGCTGTCCGCGCCGGCAGAAAGCAGCCGGAGGAGCATGGCCGCGTGCTCCGCGTCAAGCTCCGGCGGCGCGCCCTGCGCCAGCAGTGCGCGGATCCACTCCTCCACCTGCGCGCGCAGCCACGCCTGGCTCTCCTCGCTCACGTCCGCGGAGATCTCCTGCTGCTGCTGATCCGTGCCGATGGCCACGCTGACGTCCACGTCCACATCCACCCGGATGTTCAGCCGCTGCCTGATCCACTCGTCCACGGTGAGCCACTGGGCGCTGACCGTGGTGGCGGTGTTGACGGGGATCTTCTCTCCGGGGCGCTTGACGGCGCTCCCGACCTTCCAGCCGGTGAACACATGGCCATCTTGGGTGGGCGCGGGCAGGAGCGTGTGCTGCGCCCCCTTGGCCACAGACACCGGGTCGTAGCCCGTGTCTGTGCTGCCGTTCAGATCATAGGTGACGGTATAGTAAGCCCCATGGGCGGCCTTGATGGTATGGGTCTGCGTGGAGGCGTCGAGCGTTCCCTGCGGCAGGATAGCCGTCGGCATGTGGGCAAACTGGTAGCTCCAGCGCAGCGCAGCGCTGCTTCTGTCCCGTGCACGCCTTGTCCCGGTACCAGCCGTCGATGGGCTTTTCCGTGGCGGTGAGGGTCAGGCCGCCCGGCAGCGCGCCCAGCGTGAGCGTGCCTCCGTAGCCGTAGTTGAACACATCGTCCGCCGATTCGGCGGCGGTGTTGTCGTAGACGGCGCAGCCGTCTACGGTGACCTTCCCGAACAGGCAGGCCACTCCGCCCCCGCTCTCGCCTGCCGTGCAGCCGGTGATGACGCCGCCGGTCAGCTCCGCCGCCGCGTCATAGGCGTAGAGCGCCACGCCGCCGCCGTACTGCGTCGTGTAGATGCTGCTGGGGGTGACGGCCTTACAGTTGCGGATGGCGCCGCCCGTCATGCTCAGGCCGGGGATGACCGGCCCGGCCGTCCCGCCGCCGTAATGGATGGGCGCGGTGGACACGAGCAGGATGGCGCCGCCGCAGTCCAGGCTCTCGCAGTTCTCGATGAGGCCGGCGCTGAACTCCATGCGCCCCTGGCCGCCGATGGCGACGGCGCCGCCGTAGCCCGTGCAGCCGCGGATGGTGCCGCCGCAGAGGCGGAAGACCGCCGCCCCGTCCACAACGACGCCGCCGGCGGCAGAGATGGAGTTGTTGCAGTTTTCGATCACGCCGCCGTGCATGTTGAGCTCGGCGGTGCCCGACAGCTGCACGCCGCCGGGCGTGCTGCGCGAAAGCGTGTCCCGGAGCGCCGCGCCGTCATAGACGTTCAGCACGGCCGCGCCGCTCAGACTGACCAGCGGACTGAGCAGCACCGTATCCCCACCGCCGCCCCGGATGGTCAGGCTCTCTGCGTAGCCGGGCGCGCCGAGGTTCAGCACGGCGCTGCCGCTGACGCTGATGCCGCGGTGCGCGGCGGCGTCTGCGGTGATGCTGTGCCCCTCGCCGAGGAGGGTGACGGTGCCCTGCGTGAAGAGCAGGGCGTTGTCGCCGGCGGGCAGGCCGGCGGCGGCCTGCCATGCGTCTTTGCTCAGGGTGATGTCTGCCTTGAGGACGATCTCCGCCTCGCCGCCGGCGGCATTGACCGCCAGCGCGGCCTCGGCAAGCTCGGCCGCCGTATTCACCTCGTAACGGGTGGGCTCAGCCGCCTGTGCCGCCGTCAAGAGCGCGAAGAGCAGGCAGCAGGAAAAAAAGGCCTGCAGAAATTTGTTTTTCAGGCGTTTCATGTTATTTCTCCTTTCTTCACCATGGCAAAAGGCTTGACTGCCTATATGATCCGATCTGCATCAGAATGACAATTCTGTTGCATCGCGGTGGCCGCTGCCAGCAGCGTAGACCCTGAACGGCGAAACAGAGAGCAGAAATAGCGCACAAAATCGGGCCGGGAGAGAATATTTCATCATCCGGCCTTGTTGCCGTTATCTTTTTTTGACTTTTTCCGCTGGATTTTTCAAGTTTAGCTTGCTAATGATACTGGGTCTCTGTTATGATGTAGATGTAATGTGGAGTTATTGCAGCAATTCCGCAACAGAATTGTCATTATGTGAGCAGCACGCGGCTGACGCGCTCCAGCAGCTTCATGTGCTGCCGTCCGGTTTCCATGGTGTAGA
>OLOQ01003706.1_pt1 | contig 10911 bp, 6 predicted proteins | sample 1673101 | NCBI WGS metagenome assembly OLOQ01 (sample SAMEA3136754, study PRJEB25190) | human gut metagenome | biome: human gut; feature: human-associated habitat; material: faeces | place: Austria | collected 2013 | reverse complement strand
GTATGGTAGAATAGAAGAAATCGAGATACAGATAGATGAAGTAAAGAGCCAGATTCAGAGTATCCGGCAGGAAAAAATCTCTGGCGACAATATTTACCAACTTCTGCTGGCCTTCGATGAAGTATACGGTGCTGCCACGGAAATCGAGCAAAAAGAGTTTATGAGAGCGTTCATTGAACGAATTGACCTGTATCCAGAAAAACAGAAGGATGGAAACTGGATCAGGAACATGGTGTTCAATTTTCCGGTTCCTGTGAATGGGCAGGAAGTAACAGAACTGCCCTTGGAATCTGGGACAATGCTCGAGACGGTAGTACTTTTGTCCAAACTCAACACCAAGCAGCATATCGAGGTGGAGTTGAATCTGGACGAGCTGGATTTGACATCGGCGGAGAGTAAAGCCACCTATGATGAGATCAAAGCCTATGTGCTGGAAAAGCACGGCCTGAAGGTGTCCAGCCTGTATATCTCCCAGGTTAAGCGGAAGTGCGGGCTAGATGTGGGGCAGAATTATAATCTGTCAAAGAAAGAAGACGCGAAAGTGCCACAGTGTCCGCCGGAAAAAGAAGCGGCAATTATGGATGCACTAAAGCATTTCCAGATGATCTGATATTGAAAACACGGATGATTTCCCAACCGGCGATCATCCGTGTTTTGTTTGTTACAATCTATTATCGCAGCATTTCATAATAGCGACGAATTTTTTGTGCCATCAGGCGACGCCGTTTCTCCAGAAAATCTTCAAACAGGGTATAATCCATATCAAAAATTTCTTGAGGAATGCAGTTGGCCTCCATATTGACTTCCAGCTTTTCCAGAGAGTCAATACCGCCATAAATGGGATTCCCGTCCGCACACTGTTTTCTGACCTGGGCCATGTAGTCTTTGGGAGCCTGATCCTTGATTTTTACATTGATTTCGGACTGCGTGTAGACATAGTTTGCGATCTGGTTGTACAGCCCACGCTCTTTGATCCCGCATTTTTGCAAGTATTTTTTGGGAAAAATGTGATGAATATCGCCGCGTTGCTCAATAAGTGATTTTACATCAATTTGTTCTGACAGGAACCCGCAATCCCCCATTTTGACTTGTGACATCAGGAATACATGGAACATTGGGCTGCTGGCCACAGAGGTATTGAGCTTGGTTACCAAGATATTGTTCCAGAACGCGTCGGAAAGTTCACCGGCTTCGGTGTGTTCCAGAAACTCCATAGGATTATTGGCTTGGAAACGCTTGATGTCATAATCAAAGGTAGATTCCGGTGATCCGGAGTATCTGCCTGTCAGAATTGCCAGAACGATCCACCGACGCACGACCTTTTCAATAACTGCTGCATCCTCCCCCTTGGAGCGAAGCAGCAAATACAGTGCATATCCAAAATTCAAGACATTTTGGGAGCGAATCATTGCAGGGGAGATAATGCCTGTGGACTTCACGATCATCAAATAACGCTGGAAATTGGTCTTGCCGACGAACTCCAGGACGCCTTCTTTCAGCTTGGCAAAGGAGTCTTCAGCGATGGACTCCTGATAATCACGAGAGTCAAAATCACGGCCTGACAATAAGCTTACCAGATCTGCAATCCGTCCACGCAGAAATTTGAAGGTGAATGCCACACGCAGCACATCGGTATAATCCGGTACATAAATGTCCTCGTGCTCGTTGATGATCCACTTGATTTTGGAAAAGTCCTCGCTGGCCGCAAATTCCGTATCGTTTTGACGGATTGCCTCAAAGTCCTCCGGTTTCTGCATCAGGTGGCAGAAATAGTCCATGGTTTTGCGAATCTGATTACCACCATAGCGGTCGTCCGAAGAGATTTTGGACACGGCAAAATCAGCCTGGGAAAGTACCACACCTTTGGAATTGATGCGGATAAAGATTTCCGTAACCTGGGCAATATCAAGTTGATGGGACAGCTCGATTACACCAATGCTGTTGTTCTGAATCTGCTGCAATTTGGTAAGTACATCATTGACTGCGCTGCGCTTGCTGTTATCCAGCTGGTTTTTGATGCAGTAGTCAATAACAAAGTTAAAAGAATCAAAGCCTGGCTGATAAAGCGGTGCAATGTCAGGAATCCAGGCCCCATCTTTTTCGATAGCAGGGTTGGCCACTTCAAAACGCTGTTCCAGTGGATGGAAGGCAATTTTGATACGTTTTTTGCGGTAGTTGCTGCCGATTACCGGCTCCCCAACAATCGCTGCCTGCAAAGCTGTGATGCGCTGCTGCCCATCAATGAGGATTTTCTTGCCAGAAGAAATCGTGCCATCTTTCAGACGTACATCAGGATTTTTCCAGACAATAATATACCCCACCGGGAAACCGGCATACAGGGAATCAATCAAATCACGAACCTTGGTGGAGTCCCAGACAAAAGGACGCTGAATTTCCGGGATTGCAATTTCCCCGCTGCGGATCCAGGACAGCAGGGTTTGTATCGAGCTGTTGTTTACTTCATATTGCGCCATGATTCCTCCTGAGATTTATCATTCTGTGTTATGCAACATCCGGATAGCGGGTGTACACATACTCATAAATTTTTTGGCGGTAACCGGAAATGCTGATTTCATCGTAGCTTTCTGGCAGTTCCGCCCATAACGTATCCCGAATCAGGTTATCCACCGCCGCTTTGGTCTCCTGCTTATCGATCCAGTGGTCCAGCTCTGAGATTTTCGCCTTTACCTTTGCCAGCAAATCTACCGCCACCTGTTTGATTTGCTTGATGTCCTGCTTGGATAGATTTTCCGAGAACAGCAAATCATAGAGGGAAAGTTCTTCATCACTGGAAAAGCCTTCCCGAACATAGCGTTGTTCTTCCTGGCCCATGCTGTTGGCCAGATCCATCAGGTCCATAAAGGTCTTTTCGATGGTGGCCCGGTTCTGTTCGCTGTTGTAGTCCTCGATAATTTGCTGGTATCGTTCGTAATAATTGATACGCTGGGGATTGGAAAACAGCAATGTATCCAGGCGTTGCCGAATCAGCTCATCCAAATCTTTGAGAATGAGATTTTTCTTCTTTGCTTTGGCAAATTCCTGTCGGAGCAAATCAAAATCAATCCGGCTGATGTCAAACTGACGGGATGGCTCAACGCCTTCTCCTGGCACATCCACCTGCACATATTCGCTGATGATCCTGTTGATTTCCACCATCAGGTCCACATTGCTGGCACTCTTTCGTTTCTTTTGCAACTCATGGAAAATGGCCACGATAGCCTCGTATTCTTTTCTGGTGGATGCTGAAACATCCTGCCGATCAGCATACTTCATCAAACGAACCAGCTCGTTGGCATAAGTTTGGAACTGTTTTCGATCTTCCAACGTGGCACTTACCGCATTGGTGGCATTCTGAAGAAGAGCTAGTTTTTCAAAATCCTTTGCGTCAATCAGATCTTGTAGAGTAAAATCATGCTGCTGCAAATAGTCTTTTGCCGCTGTAATCGTATCCAGAATGCGGGTAATTAGTTCTTCCTTGTCTACAGTAGGGTCGGCACCGCCTTGGCCGCCCACATTGGCCGTGTAATCTGCCAGAGCTTTTCGGAGCGCCTTTACAATACCGATATAGTCTACAATCAGACCGTTGCTCTTGCCCTCGGCCACACGGTTGGCACGGGCAATGGTTTGCATGAGGGCGTGGGCCTTGAGCGGCTTGTCCAAGTACAGGCAGGACAGACACTTCACATCAAAGCCAGTAAGCCACATGGCACACACAAACACCACCCGCAGCGGATTTTCAGCATCCTTAAATTCCTTGTCCAGCTCCCGCTTCTCCATCTTCTGCCGGTGAGTTTTGATGTCCAGCCCCCATTTCTGGAAGGTCTGAATCTCGTTTTGCTCCTGGCTGATGACCACTGCCATCTCGGTTTCCTTCATCCACGCCAGCTTGCGGTCCAGCTCCTGAGCTTCCTGCTGGGCGGCGATCTTGCGCTCTTTTTCCAACCGTGCAATCTCTTCTGCCCAGTATTTCTGCACCATGTCGTACATCCGGACGCATGTCACCTTATTTAGACAGACAAACATAGCTTTTCCGCTGGTCCACAGATCAGAGTAATGGCGCACAAAATCTTTTGCAATAGACTCCAACCGCTGCTGGGCGGTCAGCAAATGGATTTCCTTTGCAAATTCCCGCTCCAACTTTTCTTGCTGATCCACGTCCAAATCGGCCTTTTCGATGGCGTCCAGAATTCGGTCGGTGATTTCCGGGTTGTGCAGGTCGGCAATTTTGTCACCCCGGTTTTCATAGTAAAGGGGCACGGTTGCGCCGTCCTCCACCGCCCGCTTGAAATCGTATACTGATATGTAGCCGCCGAAGGTGCGTTCGGTGATATTGTCGCTGGACAGCAGCGGCGTCCCAGTAAAGCCTATGCGGGAGGCAGTAGGCAGCAACGCCATCATGTTGTCGGCAAAGATGCCGTATTGGCTGCGGTGCGCCTCATCAGACAAAATCAGGATGTCGTGGTCTGGGTAAATGGGCTGCGGATTGGATTTATTGAATTTCTGAATGAGGGTGAAAATGAAACTGGGGTTACCGTTCAGTTTTTGAATGAGATCCTCACCGCTGGAGGCGATAAACTGGCGGGCCTTGGTTTTGCCCAGTAGACCACAGTTTTCAAAGGTATCACTAATCTGCTTGTTCAGCTCCTCCCGGTCGGTGAGCACCACAATGGTGGGGGATCCGGCAAACTTCCGGCGGATTTTCTGGGCAAGGAACACCATGGAATAGCTTTTGCCGCTGCCCTGGGTGTGCCAAAACACGCCCAGACGTCCATCCTTCAATTTGCGGGCTTCGTAGGTTTTCACCGCCTCGTTCACGCCCAAATATTGATGGTTGCGGGCCAAAATCTTGGCAGTGCGGCCGCCGGAATGGTCAAACAGGATGAAGTTCTCCAACAGGTCGAGGAAATTTTCTTTTTTGCAGATACCCCGCAGCATGGTTTCCAGCGCCACGCTGCCCTGTTCTGTTTCGTCCAGACGCTTCCACTCGTGGAAGAACTCGTACTTGCTGCCTAAAGTGCCCACTTTGGATTCCACCCCGTTGGAAAGGATGAGGAAGGCGTTGTAGTAGAACAGATGGGGGATGGTGTCCAGATAGTCGGTGTAGTTGTTGGTATAGGCATCCTGCACGTCCACCGTGGTCTTTTTCAGCTCCACAAACAGCAGCGGAATCCCGTTCACAAAGCCCACAATATCGGTACGGCGGCGGTAGAGGTCACCGTGGATTTTCAGCTCCTTGATGGCTAAAAAGTGGTTGTTGCCCGGATTTTGAAAGTCAATGACGGCTGCTTTCTTTTCCTCTGTCCTGCCGCCGGGGCGCTTGATGGTAACGGGGATACCGTCCCGGATAAGGGCGTATTTTTTCTCGTTGATCTGAATCAGGGAGGCAGTGGAAAGATGCTGCTCCATTTTCTTCTGGGCTTCGTCCAGCTGGGCAGGGGTAAGCCACGGGTTCAGCCGTTTTAATGCTTCCCGAAAATACCGGGTGAGCAGGATTTCCCGGTAGCTTGTCCGGCCAAAGGTGCCGTCCTTGCCCAGTTGTTCCGTATTGTAGGCAAAGGCAACCTGCCAGCCCAGCTCCCGCTCCAGCAGGTGCCCGGCGCTCTCCTGGACGAGAATATTTTCGGAGTAGTCGTAGCTCATATCTATCCCTCCACCGTCTTTTCAACAACTTTATCCAAATCTTCCCATTCGCGCCTTTTTATATAGGCCATAATGGAAACGATATTCTATGTCTTTTCCATAGGGAACTTCTGGTGCTATATTGGACGGGCTCTTTTCTCTATATGAGAAGTGGAAATATCGACCGCCCTCTTCGATAGCTGTAATGACATTACTATCATACAGTAATTGCATAAACATCTTCGGATCTTCAACAAATCGTGGAATTTCTTTTGCGTTTTCTAAAATATAATCAGCATATTTGTTGTATGCAACTTGGTATTGTTCGTATGTAAACTGCGGATCATCAAAAAAATCGAAAAACTTCCTAAAATGTCTGTAATCCTCTTCCGAATAATAAAATGAAAGTTGGTCTTTAAGTGAACTCAAAAAATACTCGGAATAAGCGTTTTGAAAACGATCACTGTTGTATGCATTATAATCAAATGTTTGCGCATTTCCTGCGTTTTGTTCTAACATAATCTCTTGAATAAGTGCAAGAATTCGCTGAATGTCTCTGGGCCGGCTCAACGATATTTTTAAAAGTTCCATAAAAGCGGTATCGTACTCTCTCTTATCGGAATTTGATGTGGGCAATTTCCAATTAAAATACTGTTCCCAAATTCCTTGTCGTCCTGGCTGTATGCTAACAGCTTGTTTGCCATCTTATACAGGTTCGAAGTTTGATAATCGGTATAGGTAGTTCGCCACTCCAAATAAACAGCATTATCTACCAACTTGTTTGTGGCATTCTGCAGGTTTAGCGAGTTGAAAATATCGGGCCTTAGCAATAGTACAACCTTGAATTGTCCCTTTGAGTCTCTTACGTTTGCAAATAATTCTGTGTTCAGAGTCCAACACGCAGTTGCCAATCCTTTAATACATTCCAGATATTCTCCATAAGGAATTTGATTTGGACGAACATCAATGCCATCAATATATAGAGTCAGATTTTTGGTGAGTTTTAGATTGCCTAAACATTCCGAAAACTTCTTGCAGATATAAAAGAGGTTCATTTGTAAACGTTGCTCGCTAAACTCGAGCGTACTTCCTGTATTACCTCCAACTTCCGCATATTGGCACACTAATTTGGCAGCAATTTCACTTTTATCAACGATTTTTAGCGCATTAACAATTTCTGGTGCAAATGCCCGGTTATAATACTCGTCAATCGCTTGCATCAATTTAGACAAATTGTTTTTATTGAAGATAGAAACAACCTTGTCATCATCCGTTACGCTTTTGGCCAATAGAAGCAACAATATTGTTTTCCAAATGTCAACATATCCGCTAACATCAATTTGATTTCGCTTTTTCAGCTCATAAAACTTTTCATAATCCGTTCCGCTGATATATTTCAGGACTGCTCTATTGTTTTTGTATTCGCTGTTACTCAAAAAGGCTGCGTATGCTGTTTTTCCGGTTCCTTTTTCTCCGATAAGGTAATACACATTTGGCCGCAACAATTTTGTCAAATATGCATTTTTAACAAAGACTTCCGATAATATTTGTTTGTTGCTGCGCTGTATATAGTTTTGCGCATCGGAGAAACCTAAATTGAGAGACTCAATAGACTTTGGCATTATCTTTCTTTCCTACCTTTCTGCTTAGCAATTACTTTGTACATAATATGGGACAAAGCTTCTGGAATGAATTATACCTCCACTTCTCGGCTCATCAGTTTGGGCAACAGACTGTCACGAGCAGTCTGTAATTGCATGATACTTTTGCTGATTGCACTTATTTTATCGTGCATAGGCTGTGCCACCTGCTCAAATTGATCTAAAACTTTCTTCGATGGAACATAAATATCTAAATTCCGTATTGTCTCTCTGCTTAATTCGAGCTGGTTCGTAGAACCTTTTCCCATTCCCATGAGATATGTCTGCCATGCTTTCAATGATTGAAACAGATATTGTTTACCAAGCCCCTCATTTGTGCGAACCAGGGTAACATGAGAATCAAAGGTTGTGTTAGGATAGTCACCAAATATTTGCCCGACTCGCCCCAAAGTTCCAGCCCCAGTAGAACAAATAACGGTATCACTATCTTGCAAATTCAGATCTTCCGGATACGGCTTCTCTTGCCTCCTTGATTCATCAAAAGTGACCACTGTTTGACGAATACATTTTTGATTAATGACAACAGATTTCCCATTTTCATTATAACGTGGTGAGATACCACGACGCAATACGGAGGATACCTCAGCCACAGCTGATTTTTCCCACCCCTCCGGCACACCGTCCACAATTTTGGCGTGTTCATGGCTGGGGAAACGCAGATCCACGAACCACTCTTTATACAGCCGCTGGGCTGCTTCTTCCAGCAGTTTGATTTGCTTTCGGTTGTTCTCGATGAGGTCGTCATAGTCGGAGAGAATATCGGCAATCCGACGCTGGTTTTCTATGGGAGGCACAGTAATTTCAATGTTTTTTAATGCGGAAATCGTGAGTGCCTTTTGTGACGAACCAATCGTTGTATTATTTAATACTCCAGTTCCTTCCTTTGAAGTTACCCAGTAGTATAAATATTGAGCACATAACTTGTTGGTAAAATTCCTAAACCAAGTTAAATTACCGTCTTTAAAATAAAACTCATCTGTTTCCTTAACGATATATGGTATTCCAATTGTACCAACAGATGTAAGAAGCATATCGCCAGCAACAGGAACACCAAATTTATCTTTTATTTCATCATATCTTTGATTTGTGATATATAAGGGTTCACTGATAGATTGGCCTTGGCTACATTCAATAATTTCTTTTGACCGATAAAACGGAACACCATGGTCAGTATATTCTGAATAAAAGATTCTCTTGCTTGAAGTAATTTCACAACAATCTCCAAGTTTTATCGTCTCCCAACTCACAGCCCCATCTCCTCCCAATTTTTCGAGATGGTCTCCATCAGGCGGTTGGATTCCGCCTGCAAGGAAAGCAGCTCCTTGTGAATCTCAGTCATACGCTGGTGGAAATCCACGCCGTCATCCTCGGTGGGCGCTACCCCCACATAAGCGCCGGGGGTGAGGGAATAGCCCTTTGCCTCGATTTCTTCCAGCGTTGCCACCTTGCACAGGCCGGGAATGTCGGCATACTCTCCCTTGCCGAATTTCTCCGTCAGCCAGAGCGCCTCTTTCGCCACCACAATGGACGCCTCTATGTCTGCCACCTTTTGGGCATAGTCGGCTTCCACCGCCTTCTTCTCCTTCCGGGGAGCGGCTGCGGCAGCTTGTTTGCCCTCGGCGGTGAGCCGGGCTTTCTGTCCTTCCAGCGTTTCCAGTACGGCGTCAAAATCTCGGTTGCCCAGTACGCCTGCGTATTCCTCCAACAGCGCCCGATACTTGTCCACTTCGCCCCGATACAGCCACACAATCGCATTCAGATTCTTGAGCTGCCACTCACTCCACTCGTTCAGGGTGCGGTCCACCACGGTGTAATAGTTCCGGGCGTCAATGAACAACACCTTGTCCCGCAGTTCTTCCTTTTTCCCTTTGTCGAAGAACCACAGAGAGCACGGCAGGCTCTTGGTGTAGAAAAAGTTGTTGCCCACGCTGACCATCACATCCGCATGGCCAGTTTTTACCAGCTGCTCCCGGATGTCCTTGTCCTTGCCCTGGCTGTCAGTAGCGGAGGAAGCCATGACAAAGCCCGCCCGGCCCCGTTCGTTCAGGTAGGCGTAGAAGTAGGAGATCCACAGGTAGTTGGCGTTGCCCACCTCTTTGTTCTTATTGACGGAAGGAAGCCCGAAGGGGAGCCGTCCGGCACTCTGGGCAGACTCCGCCTTCACTTTGTCCACGTTAAAAGGCGGATTGGCCATCACATAGTCGCAGCAGCCTTCCAGATTGTGGGCGTCGTGATAGAAGGTGTTGGCCTCGTCGCCGGACTTGACCACGCCGGTCAGGCCATGTACTGCCAGATTCATCAGGCAAAGCTGGGCGTTGTACTCCACCTTCTCCTGTCCGTAAAAAGTCATGGTGTTGTTGGCTCGCATCCCGGCGTGCTCCACAAAGTCGCCGGTCTGCACAAACATACCACCGCTGCCACAGGCCGGGTCCAGCAGCACGCCCTGGGTGGGTTCCAGCACATTGACGATCATCTTGACCAGGGATTTGGGGGTAAAGAATACGCCGTCGTCCTGGGCGATATTTTTGGCGAATTTGTTGAGGAAGTATTCGTAAATTCGCCCGATGATATCGCCGCCCACCTCATCCAGGGCGCTGTTATTGAAGATGCGCAGCAGCTCGGCCAGCAGTTCATCGGAGAACATGGTGTAGGTTTTGGGCAGTACACCGGCCAGCTGTTCGCTCTGCTGTTCCACCAGTTCCATGGCATTGTTGACTGCTTCGCCTAAGCTGGTCATGGGTTCGCCGTTCCAGTTGGTCAGATTTGCATCGGCAATGTTTTCCGGCAGATTTATCAGATAAGCATATTGGGCTTCGCGAGGTAAAAAGAGAGCACTGCGAGAGGCAAAGTCGCTGGCTTCCACCGGCAGCACCCGTCCGCCACGCATCGGGCGATCTTTAAGTATTTCCGCCTCCACCAGCTTAAAACGGCTGTAAGCATAGCGCAGAAAAATAAGCCCCAGAACAGGCATACAGTATTGGTTTGAGGTCAGCTTGGAGCCGGCACGGAGCAAGTCGGCGGACTCCCATAGTTCTGATTCCAGTTTGCGGATGTTAATCATGTTTTTCCTCCGGGATATATTCCATAATGTCACCAAAGTCCGCTTCGACCACAGCGCAGATTTTCTCCAGTACCGTAAGGGTGACTGCTTCATCACGGCTCAATTTTGTCATGGTGTTAGGCGCAATTCCTGCTGCTTTCCGCAAGTTTGCCTTACTCATCTTCTTGTCAATCAACAGTTTCCAAAGTCTGTTGTACGAAACAGCCATTTGCGTTTCCTCCAGGGCATGAAAATCTAATCTAATTATAGCAGAATATGTCGTCATAAACAAGAAAATATCGCACACTCTTGCGACATTTGCCAAATGAACAGGCACAGGAACCTGCCCGCCTCCCGGGCAAATTTCTGTGCCTGTTTTAACTGTTCGGGCAGGAAGTATCCATCATGTGGGGGTAGGATGGATAGCTACTGCACGGACAGGCGGGGTGTCCAGAGGGGAACAGCGTTCCCCTTGGCGGGAGGTTTCCAAAGGAGGGCAGTACCTCCCTTGGCACACGACTTTCCCTCGGAAAGTCTAGTGTGTTATACCTTTGTGGAGCAGATGGCAGACGGAATTGCAGCGAGCCCCGG
>OLOQ01003695.1_pt1 | contig 10928 bp, 10 predicted proteins | sample 1673101 | NCBI WGS metagenome assembly OLOQ01 (sample SAMEA3136754, study PRJEB25190) | human gut metagenome | biome: human gut; feature: human-associated habitat; material: faeces | place: Austria | collected 2013 | reverse complement strand
CTTCATACTCACATCAGCATTTTTATTCTTTAAAAGCAGTATTGAAATAATCAGCAGGACTGCTGAAACAACTGTGTATGACAGAAGCCACATCATAAACTGCCCTGCTCCAACTCCCGCAAGTCCGTAAAGATACAGGTTCTGCGGATTGCCAATCGGTGTAAGCATGCTCCCAAGATTCGCAGCTATTGTCTGCAACACAACAACTGGTATCATAAGCTCCCACCTGCCGCACTGCTTAAGCATCATTATTGCAAATGGCACAAATGTTATCAGTGAAACATCGTTGGTAATCAGCATGCTGCTAAAGAAACACAGTGCAACAAGTACGCTGACAAGCTGCCACATTTTACGGGTTCTCACAAGAAGTGCATGTCCGATTTTTTCAAAAATGCCGTTATTCATATAACCCTTTGTTATTATCATCAGACTCCACAATATTCCAAGTGAACGCCAGTCAATATAACCTGCATATCCTTTATCCGGTCTTACTAAAAATGCTGAAGCAGCCGCAAGCCCCCAGCTTACTGTCAACACTATATCTTTTTTAAAATAATATATAATTTTTTTCATATCTGTCTGCTTTCTTATGTAATTATTATCTCATATTTTACAATATATTTCTTATTCTTTACAGTATTAGTTGTCAAATATATTTCGTAAGTTTATAATAGAAAAAGTTTTGCATAGGAGAATCTATTAGATATGAAAAAATTATTAGACAAATGGATTAGTATTAGTCTCATTAAAAGAATTATTGGAGGACTGGCTCTTGGTATTATTCTTGGCCTGCTCGTGCCTAAAGCAACTGGTATTTCTCTTTTCGGAAGTGTTTTCGTTGGTGCACTTAAGGCTATCGCACCGCTTCTTGTTTTCGTGCTTGTCATAAGTTCTTTATGCCACTCAGGAAAAAGTCATGGCGGTGTTATTAAAACCGTAATTATTCTGTACATGTTCAGTACCATTCTTGCCTCTGTAATCGCAGTATTTACAAGCAAATTATTCCCGGTTACACTCACTCTGACAGAAGGCATTGAAGAAATGTCATCACCTGGAAGTATTGGTGATGTATTTAACTCTTTATTAATGAATATTGTTGAGAATCCTATTACTTCTCTTACTAAAGCTAACTATGTAGGTATTCTTGCATGGGCTGTTGTTATCGGTATTGCATGTAGACATGCTAAGGAATCTACTAAAGATATGCTTGTAGATATCTCTAATGGTCTTTCCAAGGTTGTTACCTGGATTATTAATTTTGCTCCATTTGGTATTATGGGACTTGTATTTGATACTGTGTCAAATAATGGTATGTCAGTATTTAAGGAATATGGAAAGCTTCTTATGCTTCTCGTTGGTACTATGCTTTTTATTTATTTTGTTACCAACCCGATTCTTGTTTTCTGGTGTACACACAAGAATCCTTACCCACTTGTATTCAGATGTTTAAAAAAGAGTGCTCTCACTGCATTTTTCACAAGAAGCTCTGCTGCCAACATTCCTATTAATATGAAGGAATGTGAGGATATGGGACTCGACAGAGATACTTACTCTGTTACTATTCCGCTCGGTGCAACTATTAACATGGACGGTGCGGCAATAACTATCACTGTTATGACTCTTGCCGCAGCTAATACTTTAGGTATTACTGTTGATATTCCAAGCGCAATCCTTTTAAGTATTCTTGCAGCGCTTTCTGCCTGCGGTGCTTCTGGTGTTGCCGGTGGTTCACTCCTGCTTATACCTATGGCATGCTCATTATTCGGTATTCCTAATGATGTTGCTATGCAGGTTGTCGGAATCGGCTTCATCATCGGTGTTATTCAGGATTCTGTTGAAACTGCACTTAACTCATCATCTGACCTTTTACTTTCTGCTTCTGCTGAATTCAGACAGTGGAGAAAAGAAGGCATGGAGATTACTTATTAATATGACTAATGCAAAAATGTCTGGCATGCCGCACTACTGCGACACACCAGACATTTTTATTATTTTTAGTATTCATATTTAGGTCTTATTATCATCCAAATAATCCATAAACCGCCTGTACAACATATTAGAATAAAATCTAATAAATGATTATATTTCTTTTTCCTCTTTTGTGGCAACATTGCTATTGCTGAAGCTGCTGAAGAAGATGATGCTGCACTATTATTTATTATTACTGGTGTAGAATTGTCTTTTAATGCTTCTACTTGCTTACCGCATTTAGGACATACTACACAATCCTTATCAATTACCTCTCCGCAATGTTTACAATATTTTTTTCCTTCTTCTAATTCAGACATATTAAATCCCCCTTTTTATAATAAAAACAGTTTTCATGCATATACCTTTATTTCTGAATTTACATAATTAACTTTTCTACATAGTATCATTTATTGCACTCTCGTGCAATTATTTTTTTGCAAATCAACATATATTATTGCATAGAGGTGCAATTTTATGAAAAATGAAAACAGTATTGACCGCATAATTCAGGTTAATGATAGTAATATTGGCAATAATATAGCCACTCTGCGTAAATCACTGAACATTAAACAGACTGATATGATTGCCAGACTTCAGACTGATGGCATTGATATCTCTATCTACTCATACAACAGAATTGAAAAAGGAACACAGAATCCGACTGTTTCTTTTCTCTATGCATGCTGCCGTATCCTTAACTGTGATATGAATACAATATTTAATTTTCATCGTGATATGTAATTCTTTTTACATTCTGAATATTATCATAATCAAGCTCGCAATCTGTGTGCTGACAGCACAAAAAGGACAGAACATATTATTGAGTGATCTTCTCAATATATGTCCTGTCCTTTTCATTATTATAATTATTAATATCCAGCAATTACCATAATTATTATTAAAAACATTACTAACAAAAATAAAATTACAAATGCATACACAAATGTCAAAATAGTACTAATTGCGTTTACCTTTTTCATTCCCGGAAGTTTTCGTCTGACATCAAGATAATTACCAAACCAAAGAGTCTGTACTAACATAATAATAAAAGCTGCTATCTTATATATAATAAGTTTACCACCTGCCTCAGGTGTTCCTGTTTTGCTATCTGAAACCGTGAGTCCAAATGTCAGCATAACTATTACTGCGTACCATATTAGTGCGGCTATGCAACTAATAATATTAAGACTTCTGAAACCTGGTAAAAGATACTTTCTCCACGAACTATTAACATCACCTTTACTTATCTGAGATTTTCTATACCAATTAACAAATACGAACTTAATATTCTCGCACACTCTCACAATCAAAGCCACATTATCCCCACCAAACGCTGTCCTGTCTTTCCCATTATCCTGTGTATGCGCATTATAATTTAGCATATCCAGCACGCCGCGAAGCTCTGCTGCTGACTGATATCTGTCTTTGGCATCTACCATAAGGCATTTCTTAAGAATATCTGAAAATCTGCACTCTGCAATTCCTGCTCCCGGCTTGTCACCTGTCATAATATAATTAATTGTTGCTCCCAGACCATATATATCCGTACGCTCATCAGACTGCCCGAATCCAAACTGCTCTGGTGCAGCAAAATACACTGTTCCCAGCATTCTGGTATCTTCATTCTTATCTGCATTAACATGTCTTGCCGCATTAAAATCTATAAGATTCACATGTCCATTTTTTTCAATAATTATATTAGATGGTTTAATATCTCTGTGGACAATTGCCGGCTCTAACTGATGCAGTCTCACAAGTATGTCCACAAGTTGGACTGCTATTTCATATGCCTGTTCCTCGTTTAATAGTCCATGCTCATCTAATACCTGCTTAAGGCTCCTGCCCTGCACATACTCCTCAACTACTATAAGCTTTCCATCATCAGCAACACATTCCTTTACCGCAGGAACTCCCTCAATTCTTACAGAGGCAAGCTGCTCATATACATCACGCGAATATATATCAAGTGTCTTTTTAACGCAAAGCTCACTGTTCCTTATATCCTGCACCAGCACTATATTCTTTTTTTCATCAAGTACTGTCAGTTCCCTGTAAAATGACAGCCTGCTCTCTTCTTCTAAAGTCATATTTTTATCCTTATTGTAATTTAGTGTTTATTATTATACACTATATCAATAGAAAATGTGTACTCTATTGTGAAAGGCGGAATTAATAATGAACGAAAAACCGACTTATGAACTTGATAAAATCTTAAGTTCAGTTGAGCCTGAACATTTTAACAGATACCGTAATGAAGAGGATACTGACTCACAGATATCTGTCAGCGAATTCTTTAACAGGTATATAGGAAGCTACGGACTTCAATTAAGTGATGTTATACGACAAAGTGATATTCCAGCTAATTATGCATACGGAATACTTAATGGCAATCGTACCAATCCAAGCCGTGACAGAGTAATTGCACTCTGCATCGCATGCCATATGAACCTTACTGATACCAACCGTGCGTTAAAAACTGCAGGCTTAAGCCCTTTGTATTCCAAGGTCAGCCGCGATGCTGCAATTATAATTATGATTAACAAATGTGAATATGACATTGGAATTATTAATGAATTTCTGTATGGACATAATCTCAATATTCTTTCTACATCTAGCAACAAGGAGGCTTAACTATGAACATAATTGACTCACACATTCATATATGCCGCTGCATCAATGGATTTGGAAACAGCGGAGAAATGCAGGCCATAGGCGGAGGTTACGCAAGCTACGCTGATGGAACTATATTCCAGATGATACCAGAGTGTCTCGGTGAATATGATGTAACCCCGGAAGCAGTTCTTAAGGTTATGGACGAAGCTGATGTTTCCAAGGCTGTTATGCTTCAGGGCAATTTCTTAGGACCGCAGAATCTCTACACTTATGAGGCTGCAAAGAAATATCCTGACCGTCTTGCTGCAGCAGCCACTTATGACCCATTCTGCAGAAATGTTGATTCTATAAGAAAGCATTTGTTTGAAGACCTCGGAATTAAGATTGTAAAATTCGAGGTAAGTACCGGAAGCGGTCTTATGAGTTATCATCCTACTATTCCCCTTGATGGTGATGTTATTGAGGAAATGCTGTCATATGCTGAAATGCATAATAATACTGTTGTGTTCGATATTGGACGCTACCCTGCCGAGTGCTGGCAGCCTGAAGCCCTCGCCCGTGCAATTAAGAGACACCCTGACACGCAGTTTGTTGTGTGCCATCTGCTTGCCCCAAGAGGTCTTGTTCAGAAAAATGTCTGGCTTAAAGGAATGGAGGCTCTCACGCTTGACAATGTTGTATTCGACCTTGCAAGCCTTCCTTCTAATCAGGGTAAAGACGCCAGATACCCTTATCCTGATGCAATCCATTATATTAAACGCGCCATCGAACTTGTCGGAAGCGACCGACTTATGTGGGGAAGCGACCTGCCTATGAATCTGTGCAAGGACAGCTACAGACACCTTATTGATTACATTGTCTTAAGCAATGAAATATCAACACCTGACAAGGAAAATATCATGGCTGCTACTGCAGCTAAAGTATATTTCAAATAATCCACATATTTAATATATCCCTCAAAAGCACTGTTTACCTGCTTTTGAGGGATTTTTATATTCTCCTGTTGACATATTATGCATATCATGTTATATATACTACGACAGATGTACTACGGCTGTCGTAGTATCGCCTGTCGTAGTAATTATCATTTATTTAATATTTATTATCAGGTGAATCATCACCTTCAATTAATTCGAAGGGAGGAGTATGCATGGCTGGCATCAGCAGCGACATTATACGAGGCTACAACGATACAATTATCCTGTATCTTCTGCTTGATAAGCCATCTTATGGTTATGAGATTTCTAAGCAGATTAAGGCCATGACCAATGAGAAATATATTGTTAAAGAAACTACTCTTTACTCAGCATTTACACGTATGGAAAAGAACGGATATATCACTTCTTTCCCCAGTGTAGGCGAGAATGGTGGAAAAAAGCGCACCTATTATCAGATTACTGACGAAGGACGGCTGTATTATCAGTCAAAATGTGAAGAGTGGGCTCTTACTAAAGAAGTTATCGAAAAATTTATTGTGAAGGAGAATTAATGTATGGATACTATTAAAAGTTATCTTGAAACTATGTTTGCCAATCTCCCCGCAACAGCAGAAGTTTTAAAGGCTAAAGATGAACTGTGGGGCATGATGGAGGACAAATATAATGAACTTATCAATGAAGGTAAAAGCGAGAATGAGGCTGTAGGCACTGTTATCTCAGAATTCGGCAATCTTGACGAACTCGCAGAAACTCTCGGACTTAACAGACAGTCTTCTGCTCCTGTTGATAACAGACGCACTTTAACACAGGATGAAGCCAGAAGCTTTGTAAGTGCCGGCAGCCGACATGCATTTCTGACTGCATTAGGAGTTTTCTTATGTATTTTCTCAGTAGTTCCAGTGGCAGCCTGCAGTGCAATCCATAATAATTTTATCGAGACAATGGGCACTGTTGCTCTGTTTATTATAGCTGCATTCGGTGTCGGCATATTTATAATAACCAATTCTTTAATGGGTAAATATGACTATATTAAGAAACACGAATGTATCATCGATTATGCCACTGTCGGATATGTGCAGGATAAGAAGGAACAGCTTCGCAACATTTCTATTGTGTGCCGCACTCTGGGAATTATTATGTGTATCATAAGCTTTGTCCCTGCTGCCGTTTTTGACGCAATCCCAATACAGGGACTTGACGATATTGGCGGTGCAGCAATGATTTGTATAGTAAGTGTCGGCGTATTCCTTATTGTTTTCGGTTCAATGGTTGAGACTTCATGTAGGACTTTACTTGCTCTTAATGGTGACAATGTAGCCGGCAGCTATGTTAAGAAGGAGAATAAAGAAGTAAGATATATTAACAATACTGCAACAACTATTATGTCTGTTTTCTGGCCTACCGTTACATGTATATATCTGTCAGCCAGTTTCATCACATTTGCATGGGCTTTAACATGGGTTATATGGCCTGTTGCGGCTGTAATACATGCTATATTTAAGAGTATACTTAAAGACGATTCCAGGGAGGTGTAATTATGAAGAAACGAATTTATCTGTCAATTATATATTTTATTACACTTATATGCATAATTATTGGCGTTCTTGGTAATGTATTTAACATTTCTCCTTTTACACGCATGACTATGGCATCCAGTGGCAAATATATTGAAAATTCTTCTATTTATGATAATGTGTCAGACATATCTGTTGATATGAATCTTGGCAGTGTTGAGATTAAGAAAGGCAACAAGCTTGAAGTTATCTATACAGGTGCTGAAAAGTTTAAGCCTGCTGTATCTGTTTCTGGAACTTCATTAAATATTGAACAACATGTAAAAGTACATCTTATGACTAATATCAAAAACTCAGACTGCACACTTACAATTACTATTCCTGACAATATCAGTCTTAATTCTATTCAGGCTGACCTTAATATGGGTGATATGGATGTTAACAATATACATGCTTCTTCTGCTGATTTCTCTGTTGATATGGGTTCTCTTAAGATCGTTGATTCTGCCGTTAAGAATTTAACTGCTGATAACAATATGGGCGATATTAAGCTTACAAACTGTGACAGTGATGTCCTTAACCTTTCTGTCGATATGGGTTCTCTGAAAATAAACGGTATAGATATTGATAAATACAGTTCTAATCTCTCTGTAGACTTAGGCGACATCAAGGTTAATGATTCTACTTATTCTCACAGCTATACTAATAATGCTGGCAGCGGTAAAAGTATAAATGCTGATGTTAATATGGGTGATATTAAGATTAACAGGTAATAAAGAACCGGATCGCAAGAAAATCCCTCAAAGGATTCTCTCCGACCCGGTTCTTTGGCTTGTTTATAGTTTTATTAGATTTTAGCGTATCAGTTATCTTACATTCTTAATCTTACGTCTGCCTGTTACTGCTGCACCTGATGTTAAAGCAAGTGCTGCTGCTACGATGTAAGCCATCATGTTGTTAGAATCACCAGTCTTAACATCTGATACAGATGTATCTGAAGTACCTGCTTCTGTTGTGTTATCAGACTCTTCTGAACCAGAAGGTGTACCTGCATCAACCTTTACTAATGCATTGATTGCTGCTGTAAGATGCTCTGTTGCCTCATCAACATCTGCCTGATATTCTGCAACTGCAAGTGCATCGACTGCTTCCTCATACTCAAGCTTCATAGCTGCCCAAGACTCGGCTGTGTAATCAGCTTCGCTAAGTGCATCTGCTACTGCAATAGCTGCTGAAAGCTTTGATGTATCACTTACAGGTGCTTTAACCTTAACGATATTAGCATCAGTTGCTTCAAAATCAATTGTAGTATCAGTATATCCTAATGCATATACAGTAAGTGACCAGTAACCTGTTCCGTCATATCCTGCTGGTAACTTGCAGCGTGCTGAATCTGTAAGTCCAAGCTGGATTCCCATTGATTTGTGCATCCAGTTGTCTGCTGCGAATTTAGTACCATATGTAGCAACTACATTTGTTCTTGTTGCATCATTTCCATAGTATGTCCACTTAACAGCCTGCATCATAGCACCCAATGCACCATAACCATCACCATTAATATCTACTCTTAAAAATTCACCGTATGAACCTGTAGCATCTTTTACTGTAGATGTAATGTTAGCAGCTACGCTGATATCCTGCTCTACAAATGATTTGCCATTGCCAGTCTGTCTTGCAGAGAATGAATATGTTCCGTCTGCATTCTTAACTGCTGTCTTAAGTCCGTTAGTATCTGCATTAACTGCAGCTGTATACTCATATGATCTAAGCTTGTTCTCACCAAATCCACCGTATAACTTTTCTCCATTCTTGACAACTCTGTAATGCTGCTCAAAATCAGCAAGATCAGATGTCTTAACCTTAACCGGAACATACTTAATACCAGTTACTTCATAAGAAGAAAGCTTAGATGTTGTACCATCTGTATTAGTAATTACTCCCTTACTATATGAAAGCTGTGTACCATCTGTAAGAATCATTATCTGATTCTTTGCATCACCAGTCCAGCCGGCAAGCTCATACTTCTTACCATCTTCTGTATCAATTGTTGCCATGCACTGGTAGCTTCCTCTGTGAAGACCATGATTGGTTGTAGCTCTTGTTACTGTATCAAAAGCGCCCTTATCATACTCACCATGTGTATCCTTCTCATTAGATGTTGTTACATCTCCTGCGTTATATACGCCCTCGTTAGCCCAGTATTCCTGCCATGTAAGTCCAGCATATACATATGAATACTCATCATCTGCTGCATGTGTATCAGACACAAGAGCTGGAAGTGCTGTAACTGCAAGAACAGTAGCGGCTGCAACAGCAGCAATCTTAGTAAAAATGTTCTTCCTCATAATTCCTCCTTGTTTTGCGAAGCAAAATCCGAACCCATTGGTGAGGAGAGGAATTTTGCCTCCTTATAATTTTTTCTATTACAAATCTGCTCTACTTCTTAGCAGATTTATAAGCATAGTAAAATGCCTTCTTTATGGCATTGCTTGATTTAGTAGCCCCAGAAACACTGTCAACGCCTGATGTACTCTGATTTGCAAGAAGCTGTGCAGGAACCTTTGCATTTGCCATATTAAAATACTGCACATCCTGCGCACTCGCTTCTGATTCAGCAGTAACCGATGTAATCGTATCTCCCGATATGACTATTGTAACCGTTACATTGTAGTTATAAGTCTCACACACAGCGGAACCTGTATAAGTTCCATCTGCTTTAAATTTTGTATTAGCCGGTGTATCACTGCCTGAACCGCCGCTCAGCTCTCCACTATTGTCAGAACCATTATCCGGCTTGGCTGACTGATTACCACTGTCAGAACTATTACCTGATGAATTACCAGAAACATTATCCGAACCGGAATTATTGCTATTTCCCGACACTTCATTTCCTACACCACCAGCCTGTGAGTCTGACTGTCCATCTGATGAAACTGATTCTTCCAGACTCTCTTGTGTTGTTCCTTCGGCATCTGTCTTAGCCGTACTGCTCTCAATCTCTTTGACCATTGCTGCAACTGTCTCTTCGTTAAAGAAATCGTTCCATTCCTCATTGTCTTCCGATGCCGACACTGTCTGTCTTCCTGCAAAGCACGACACCGTCATCACTGCACATATAACCAATGCCAGTCCATACAGAACCGTCTCTGGTTTCTTACCGTATGCCTTTCCAGCTCTTGCTGCCTTTACTGATACAGCCTTTGCTATTCTCATAGCTGCATAGCCTAGGAAAACTATGCTGTAGATAACTACATTTGCAATATAAGTACCAAGTCCAAGTCTTGCATATGGAATATTGATAAGCATTATATGTACATACATAAGACCGTAGAATACGTATGCTGTGCGCTGTAACTGTTTCCACTTCTTAGCCTTCATCTTCTTTCTTACAGCCTGAAATGAAGTTACTGTAAGCACAATCATTATTATGATAAGCACAAGGCTTATTATTGCTGCTGTAAGCTGTGTTGCTGACAATGCCTCCGGCTTAATAAAAAGCATTCTAAAATATGTTATTCCGTATGTGAAATTATGACACAGGACAAGTATTGCCGCTGTAATTGACAATTCACCTCTTATCTTCATAAGCGGTGCAATCAGCTTGCTGCCCTTAGGCAGTGCACCTGCGTACATTACTGCAACGAACATTGCCGTTCCAAGCGAACCCTTTGCAAATATCCCCAATATATTATTCTTTAAGAATAAAGGCATTGGCAGAAATCCAATCAGAAATACTGCAATAGAGATTACCGCTGCCCCTATATAGTAGATACCCGCGTGTTTTTTTAGTGAACCTTTAAGAAAATATATGAATAAAGCTACGATTATAAGTGATATTATTAATAACATGTCTGCTCCTTCTAGTCTTTATATCAACAGTTAGTTTTCATAA
>OLOQ01003694.1_pt1 | contig 10928 bp, 13 predicted proteins | sample 1673101 | NCBI WGS metagenome assembly OLOQ01 (sample SAMEA3136754, study PRJEB25190) | human gut metagenome | biome: human gut; feature: human-associated habitat; material: faeces | place: Austria | collected 2013 | reverse complement strand
TCTTCCGATCTACCGGTGCATTGGAGGAAATCCTGCCCCGCAGCAGCCAGTGCCTGCGCCCGCCGGTGGCCAATATTACGCTGCTGGTGATCGTGGCCGCCGTTGCGCCCGCGCCCGATTGGCTGCTGATTGACAAGCTGCTGCTGGGCGCGCGCATGCAGGGCATGCGGGCCGTGCTGGTGATGAACAAGTGCGACCTGGGTGAGGATGCCGCCCAGCAGGCGCGGCGCGATTACGCTGGGGCCGAGCTGCCGGTGCTGTGCGTCAGCGCGGGCACAGGGGCGGGTGTGGAGCAGCTGCGCGCGCAGATGCAGGGCAAAATTGCCTGCTTTGCCGGGCAGTCGGGCGTGGGCAAAAGCACGCTGCTGAACGCCCTGCTGGATCTGCACCTGCAAACGGGCGAGATCAGCCGCATCGAACGCGGCAAGCATACCACCCGCCATGCGCAATTGATCGAAGCGGGCGGCCTGCGGGTGATGGATACGCCGGGCTTTAGCCTGCTGGAATTTGATCAGGTGATGGATCCGGTGGAGCTGATGGATTACTATCCCGAGTTTCAGCCCTATCAGGGCTGCTGCCGCTTTCAGCCCTGCTATCATGGCAGTGAGCCGGGCTGCGCTGTGATCCAGGCCGCCAGGGAGGGCAAGATCAGCCCCGCGCGCCTGGAGCGATACCATGAACTGCTTGAGAAAACCCGTCAACTGTGGAGGGAACGCTATGATTGAGATTTTGTCATCCATCCTGGCCAGCGATTTGCTGAGCGTGGGGGCCGAGGTGCAGCGCATGCTGGATAACGGCGTGGACAGCCTGCATGTGGATATCATGGACGCGCATTTTGTGCCCAATCTGTCCTTCGGTCCGGCCATGGTCAGCGCGCTGAAAAAGGCCTTTCCAGCCGTGCATCAGGATGTGCATTTGATGATGGACAATCCTGAAAAGTATCTCGACACCTTTATTTCCGCAGGCGCGGGAGCCGTAACCGTGCACGCCGAAGTGCCTGGCGATGTGCGCGCCATGCTGGCAAAGATCCGTGCGGCGGGCATAAAGGCCGGTGTGTCCATCAAGCCTGGCACAGGCGTGGATACGATCAAGGAGCTGCTGCCGCTGTGCGGCCTGGTGCTGGTGATGACCGTGGAGCCTGGCTTTGGCGGTCAGAAATTCATGGCCGATATGATGCCCAAGATTGCCGCTTTGCGTGAGTTGGGCTATCGCGGGCAGATCATGGTGGACGGCGGCATCAACGCTGATACCGCCGCGCAGGCTGTCGCTGCGGGCGCGGACGCGCTGGTGATGGGCACGGCGCTGCTGCGGGCGGAGGATCCTGCGGCGGTGGTGCGCGCCTGCCGCGCGCTGGAGGGCAGGACGTGAAGCAGCAATATGGCAAGCGTGCATCCAATCGCGGCAAGCCTGGCGAGTTTCAGCATAAGCACAGCCTGGGGCAGAATTTTCTGACAGACGCGGCGCTGCTGGAATCGCTGGTGGATGAAACCGGCGTGGGTGCGCAGGATGCGATCCTGGAGGTCGGCCCTGGCGCGGGCGATATGACGCGTATCCTGGCCGCGCGGTGCAGGCATGTGACCTCGGTGGAGATCGACCGCGATCTTTTGCCCATTCTGCGCGTGGCAATGGAAAAGTACGATAATTTTTCGCTGGTGCAGGGGGATATCCTGCGTGTCAATCTGCCTGAAATCATGGCGGAACACGCCGCCTATCATGTGGTGGCCAACATTCCGTATTACCTGACGACGGAACTGCTGAACCTGCTGCTCTCGGGCCGCCTGCCGCTGCGCTCGATTAATGTGATGATTCAAAAGGAGGCCGCCCAGCGCCTGCTGGCCGCGCCCTCCACGCCGGAATACGGCCCACTGGCCATCCGTGCGCAGTATTACACGCAGCCGCGCGTGGCGCGCATTGTGGAGGCGGCCTGCTTTACGCCGCCGCCCAAGGTGGATTCCGCCTTTGTGTGCATGCCCTGGCGCGATCAGCCCGCCGTGCAGGTGGGGGACGAGGCGCGCTTCTTCCGCATCGTCAACGCCGCCTTTGCCCTGCGCCGCAAGACGCTGTGCAACAACCTGACCTCCGCCTTCCGCCTGACGCGCGAGGAGGCCCTTGCCTGGATTGCCCGCGCCGGCCTTCCTGAAAACATCCGCGGCGAAGCGCTGAGCCTTCAGCAGTTTGCCGACCTGGCCAATGCGGAGCAGGAATAAAGCCTTTTGCCGTCCCTGATGGGGCGGCTTTTCGTTATACAAAAATGCGCCCCAGCCTTTGACAAAGAAGGCTGGGGGCGTGTTGTTGTGGGCTTGTCGGCTATATGAAAGGCTGATCGATTATTTATACGCGTCTTCTAAAGTAAGTTGAATCACGAGCATTTTAACCTGAGTTTCTGTGTAAGTTTTGTCATCAGCAGTAAAAGCCCAGTTTTTCATGTAGGTTGCACCTTCGCAGGCAATCAGCATACCTAGACAAAGGACCAGAGTCGTCTTAGCATTCATGCCAAAGTAGGAATAGGTCTGTCCTTTGTAAGCAAAGCTCACACAATTGTATTCGCTGAGATAACTGAGTACAATCCAGTCGTTCATGGCCTCACTGATTTCAACATCCATAGGGATCCAGTCGATGACGCCCGACAGAAACCATTCAGCAACCCCGTCAAGTGTCTTGAGGACACCATCGGCCAGGCCACAGAAGGGCAGACGCAGGGTGGCAATAATGAGCAGCAGCGCAACGATTTTCTTCGTCATAGTGGATTCTTCCTTTCTGTTTCTTTCTTCATGTTGAATACGGCGGTGGTTGCTGCCACACTTCCTTCATGGAGGATTCTGTAAGAATTATATAACAAAATTATATTGTTGCAAATAACTAATATTTCTTTTAATACAACATCATTTTCTTGTTAAACTATACTTTAGTGATAGGAGGTGAAGCCGATGCTTCCCAATCTGAAGCTATTGCGCAAGGAGTATGGCATCAGTCAGCAGGTATTGGCCGACATGATGGGCGTAAGCCAGCAATCGATCAATCAATATGAAAACCATAGCATCGAGCCGGATATCGCGCTGCTGACGCAAATGGCTGATTATTTTAACACCTCCATTGATTATATTGTCGGCCGCACAACGATTCGCCGCCCGATCGAGCGCGTGGAAGCCTTTCATTTGAATCAGGATGAAACAACGGTAATCAGCCAATATCGTATGCTAAAGCCCAAGGAGCAGCTTTGCATTCGTTCCATGCTGCAGATCATAACGGAAAAATGATGCTTGCCCGCGACATTTTTTGAGCTTTGAATAATCCAATCCCCCGACTGCCCCAATCAGCCGGGGGATCGTTCATAAATTTACAAAACTGGGAGAGTTTTGCCCGACTTGCGGCTCTTATAAGCGTATCCGGATACGAGAAAAGGATGTGAAGCCATGGATGATCGGACAAGCGTGTTTGTTGACGCTGTGCAGGCGACGCGCGAATGCATGTATCGCGTTGCCAGGATGATGCTGCGCACGGATGCGGACGCGGAGGACGCGGTATCCACGGCGACGATGATTGCCTGGAAACAGCTGCCGCGCCTGCGCAATCTGGATGCGCTGCCTGCCTATCTGACACGCTGCACGGTAAACACGGCCCGCGCGGCGCTGCGCCGCAGAAAGCGCGAGACGCTGATGGATGCGGCACACTTGCTTGAGCGCTCGACGCAAAGCGGCAAGGATACACCCGTGTGGATGTACCTGCAGCGATTGCCGAAAAAATACCGGCTGCCGTTGGCGCTGCGATATGGAGAGGATTTATCGCTAAAAGATACGGCGGAGATTCTGCGCATTCCCTGCGGCACGGTATCCTCGCGCGCATCGCGCGGACTGGCGATGCTCAGGAAAGAGCTTGAAAAGGAGGAAGCGGACGATGAACGATAAGGAGATTTTGCAAAGCCGGCTGAAAACCGAACGCCCGGCTGTGCCCGAAGGCTTTGCCCAGCGGCAGGATGCGCTGCTTGGCAGCCTGCGGCGTGATCCCCAACCTGCCGTGTGCCGCATGCCGCGATTGGCCATTGTGCTGGCCGTAGTGATTGCTTTGGCGGGTACGATTGCTATTGCGGAGGTCAGCGGGCTGAAGCTTTTGGATTTTGCCAGGCGTAACGCAACAGAGCAAGGCCTCAGAAGCGCGGAGGTGCTGGATGGCGCGGATGATCTGATTCAAGACAATGTGAATTATCATGCGACGCAAACAGAGTACGCAGAGCATATCGTCAAGCAGGCTGCTTATGACGGCATGAACCTTTATATGCTGATTGAAAGCAGACCGCTGCGCGAGGACGTGCTGCTGATAGGACGCAAGCGGAACGGTTTTTTCCCCCCGTTGGAAAACGAAAAAATGGCGGATTTTACCGGAGCTGAGGCAGTTCCCACCGAGCTTGTGGCCGAGCATGCCGCTCGAACGGGCAAGCAAATGGTATATATGGACTTTATGACTGGCTGGAGCGACGGATATGTAGGCTGGAGAGGCTGCATCAACTATAAAAACAAAACGCTGCCGGACGGCTCGCTGCTTACGCTTTTGACAATGGATACATCTGTCAATGACAAAGCAGAAATTACTGGATTGGTATGTCAGCAAAGCCCATTGTACTATGATAAGGACATCCCCCAGGAGCAATGGCTGGCGGAATGGAGGGAGGCGATGGGCGATTTGGAGTGCAGGATAGAAAAACCGGGTGAGATCATGATGGATACGGCTTATGCGGTGGATCAGGAGAATGTTCAGCGCAGCGAAATTACCTGTGATATCCCGCAGACGGAGATAAAATGGCGCGCAGAAAAAACGGTAAACCTTGATCTGACGGAGGAATTTGGCATATGCATTACGCGCGTGGAAATGGAGGGCACGCTCTTTGCCACGCGGGTCAAGATCGAGCACGTAAAGACGGATGAAGAAACGCCCCATTTTTCGTTTACTATCATGGATACAGATTATCAGCGCTATCCTTACTCGGCTTTGTTTGACAGCAGTATTGGGGGCATGCGAAATGGAGAATTGGGCAGCAGCGTTTATAGAACTTATCTGATCCCGTTTGAAAGCGCGCCGGAACAGATCAACCTGTCCGTATATCAAAAGGGAAAAGAAAAAACGTATACAATTCAAATGACCGAAGAATAACAAAAGATAAATCCCCCGACTACTCAATTAGCCGGGGGATCGTTTGCTTTGATTGTTACTGCACGGCGGCCGCAAAGGCCTCAAAGAACTCGGGGCAGCTCCAGGTGCCGCAGGCCATCACGCTTTCGTCGCGGACGGCCATCTGCAGCGTCAGGCCGTTGGAAAGCTGAATCAGCAGGGATGCGCCCGTTTCGCTGGCGCCGGAGCGCGCCAGGGTGGCGTTGCCGATCAGGGTGTTATACAGGCTTTGCGCCGTGGCTGCGTCCGTCACCGTGCCAACGCCCGTCAGCTCCATGGCAACGGCGTTGCCTGCGCGCAGGGTATCGGACAAGCCCTCGCCGCCCTTCAGGGCGGTATTGCCAAAGGATACGCGCTGGAACACGCGCATGCTGCCATCCACATTGGCGGCGACCATCGCACCGCTCATGCCATTGACGGAATAGACCGTTTCCCCCTGCGGCACAACGTTGCTGACGATGCCGCCGCTGGTCAGCGCGGGTTCGCTGGTGTAGGCATCCACCGTGCCCAGGGCGCTGCCGGTCAGGTCGCTGCCCAGCGAGGTGGGGTTGGTAAGCAGACGATAGTAACGGCCGTCCACGCACAGCAGCGGGAAGTTTGCCCCGCTGGCCGGGGCCCAGATGCCGCGATAGCCGGGCTTTTCACGCTGAGAGATGGAGATGCTGCCCTTGGGCAGATCCAGCGCCAGTGAGCCGAGCGCGGGCTGCGCGCTGGGGTCGCCGCCGATCTGGGTGGAGATCAGCGCGCCATTACCGTGATTGGGGTTGGCGATCATCAGCGGAATGCCCACCAGCAAGCCGATGACAAAGGCAAAGGTGCATACCGTGGCCAGCACGCGGCCGGCGCGCGTGGCGCGGCGCTTTTCGGGCGCGACAGCGGCCCAGGGGGAATTGCGGTAGTGCTTTTTACCGTCCTTGCGGGCAAGCGCGCCATCGCGCAGGATTTCGTCCTTCAGGTCTTGAGCGGCGTGAAGCCCTCCAAGCATTTCGGCAGTCATTTCGGGCAGTTGTTCCAATTGCTTCACGCGGATTCGCCCCTTTCTTCTCCCAATATGGCTTCCAGTTTTTTTCTGCCGCGCGACAGGCGGCTGGATATCGTGCCCTCCGGCAGGTTCAGGATGCCTGAGATTTCGCTGATGCCGTAGCCCTGATAATAATACAGGATAAAGATCTCGCGAAAATCCGCCGGCAGGCTGTGAACCGCCTGCAGCACCTCGGCCTTTTCCATGTGCTTGCCTAAGGTGTCGGGCGCGGGAATCATCTCAAACGCCGGACTGCCCGATATCACGCGCCGCACCCAGGCGGAGCGCCAGATATCGCGGCAACGGTTCATAGCCACCTTGAGCAGCCAGGTTTTTTCATGCCCAGGCTCCAGCGCGGGGCGATTGACAAACAGGCTGACAAACGCATCGTGGCAGACGTCCTCCGCCTTTCCGCGATCGCCCAGATAGAAGTAGCTCACGCGGATAATATCGGAGGCATAACGGGTATAGAGCGCGTCAAACCATGCCGAAAACGCTTCGTCGGACATCGTTGACCGCTCCTTTCGTACCTCGTCACCCATACTAACGTAATACCCCTTCGTTTTCTTGCATGTATTTTTGAAAAATAAAATAAATTTGCAGGATTACCGCATCAGTCATTATACCCCAGCCGCGGACGGCAGTCAAGCGATGGAAAGCTGCCAAAGCCTGTCAAAGTGTAAGCGGCTCGTGCTCTTTTGAAGGCAGGGCGCGGCACAGCGCCATCAGGAGCAGGCATGCGCAGCCGGGCAGGGGATAGAAGCGCTGACCCGTGATGATATACAGCCCGCACAGCATCAATCCATACAGCAAATACTGCCTGGCGCGATGCGGCTCCAGCATGCGGCGCAGGACGATTTTTGCATGCTCTGGCGTGCGCTTTCGCTTGCCCAGCGCCACCAGCTGCGCATCTGTGGCTGGAAAAGCCGCGCCGGCCAGAGCGATCATGCGCGCCCGGCTGAGTGAGTGTACCCTGGGATATAGGGTGGCCTGCTGCTTGGCGGTATCGGTTAAGCCCTCTGCGCCGCAAAGAACGCCCGTCTCCGCCCCTTCAGCCAGGCAGGCGCGCTGAAAAGCGGCGATATCGCGCGCGGTCAGCTTTTCACCGGCAGGCAGCTGCGCGCAGGCAAGCAGCGCTTGTTTACCCTGAATGGCGCACAGCACGCCTGTATCCAGCGCGCGCAGCATTTGTCCGTTCAGCGTTTGCGTTACCAGCAGCGCGGCTTCAAAGTGCGCACGGCGGGGCGGCATAAGCACCCAGGCTTCCAGCTTCATTTCACCGCCGATCTGCCGCCGCAGCCGATCCTCGCGGTTTTGCAGCCTGCGATCCCGCGTGCGCGCGCGCAACAGCATCAGCAGCGCAAAGACTGCAATTCCCGCCAGTACCGCCGTGATACGCACGCCCCACAAAAGCAAAAAGAATACTACGCTGCCTGTTAGCAGCGCCAGCGTGCTGCCTGCTTCATCCATGCGCCCGGCCAGGCGCGTGCGCTGCAAATAATCCTGCATACTACTGCCTACCTTTCCGTTTGTAATTTGCGCAAAAATGCAGTATAATATCACCACAAAAGGAACGGAGGATGCGCGATGCGGCTGATCGGCGTGCTGGGCGGGATGTTTGATCCCATTCATGCGGGGCATATCCGCGCGGCGCAGGCGGCGCTGGATGCGGGCGCGGAACGGGTGCTGTTATGCCCCTGCCAAATGCCCGCGCATCGGGGGCAGGCGATCGCCCCGGCGATGGATCGTTTGCAGCTGTGCGAGTTGACGTCGCGGGCGCATACTGGCATGGAGGCCTGCGATGCCGACCTGCGTGGCGGCCTGTGCTATACGGTGGATACCGTGGATATCCTACAGGCACGCTATCCTGACGCGCGCATCTGCTGGATCATTGGCGCGGATAAACTGCCCAGCCTGAACAAATGGTATGGGGCGGAGCGGTTGTTTGCCGTCTGTGAATTCTGGGTGTGTCCGCGCCCGGGCTATGACGCGCATTTGCCTGTGCCTGACGCGCGGCTGCGCGTGTTGGATATGCCGCCCATTGCGGCTTCCAGCGCTGATGTGGTGCAGCGTCTGCATGCTTATGATGATGCGGCAGGCATGATTTCACACGAAGAAGCCCGGTATATCGCCGAGAACGGGCTGTATCAGCCCGATTATAAAACGCTGCTGAAGGCGCGCGGCATGCCTGAGAAGCGCCTGCTGCATACCCTGGGTGTGCGGCAGACGGCGGTTGTGCTGGCCGGGCTGTACGGCGCGCGCATGCAGGCGGCGGGCGTGGCGGCCATGCTGCATGATATTGCCAAGCCACTGTCGCTGCCTGAAATGCAAAAAAAGGCGCAGGAATATGGCCTGCGTCTGCCGAAAGATATATATGCCGACGAGAATTTGCTGCATGGGCCGCTGGCTGCGGCCATCGCGGAGCATGAGTTGGGCGTTACGGATGCGGAAATTCTTTCCGCTATCGCCTGCCATACCACCGGCAAGCCCGATATGACGGTATTGGAGCAGGTGATTTATCTGGCTGACGCCATCGAGCCGACCCGCCGCGATTATCCGGGACTTGCGCAAATCCGCGCCCTGGCGCAGACCAATCTTTCCGCCGCCGTACTGCTGTCCATGCGCCGCACGCGCGAATACGTACTTTCCCAGGGGCACGCTTTTTGCCCGCAAACCGAATTGGCCATGCAAAGCCTGGCCGCAAAGGAGGAAACAAAATGATGGATGAACGCACCCTTGCCCTGCACGCAGCGCAGGCGCTGTATGACAAAAAAGCGGTCGACTTGATGGTGCTGGATGTGAGCCACCTGACCGTGATTACCGATTATATGGTCATCTGCACGGGACGCACGGCGCAGCAGGTGCACTCCCTGTGCGACGATGTGGAGGATAAGTTGCTGGAGGATGGCGTATCCCCGCGCAAAAAGGAAGGCCAAAATGACGGCCGCTGGGCGATACTGGACTACGGGCCGGTGCTGGTGCATATCTTCCACCCGGAGCAGCGCCAGTATTATAAGCTGGAGCGCCTGTGGGATGAGGGCACCAACCGTGTGGAGCTGCCCTTTGCCCAAAATGAAGAAACGAAGGCCTTTATGCCATGAGCCTGCAGCTGTACAGCCTGAAAAAGAACTTTGCCGTGCAGAAGGCCGAGCGCTTTTTTAAGGAGCGCCGCGCCCAGGTGCAGGCGGTGGATCTGAAAAAGCACAAGCTGGGCTTGCGTGAACTGCAACTGTTCGCGCGCGCCGCGGGCGGGGCCTATCAGCTGGTGGATCGCGCCAGCACGGCAGCCCTGTCGCACCCCGTTGCGCACACGGATCAGGAAGAAATCATCCTGGGCTATCTGCTGGAAAGGCCCGAGTTCCTTCGCACGCCCATAGTGCGCGACGGTCAGCGCGTGGTCATCGGCGAGGATCCTGCTGGCTGGCAACGGCTGCTGGACGGGCAAAAGTAATTCGGGATGACAAGAAAGACTAGTTAAAGCTCCTGGGATGCATAAAGGGGCCGCAGCCCCTTCATTATAATCCGCAGCAGCGACATGTGCGGTGCGAGGAGCAGCCGTCAGGCTGTTTCCTATGTCATTTTCTTGTGAGCCTTTGGCTCACAAGAAAATGACGTGCCCGATGAAAGCCTGCTTCAGCTGACTTTCATCGGCAGCCTGTCGAAAACCCCTTTTCGACAGGCTGAATAATTAAAGGTCGTCCGCGTCCTGCGTGGGCTGCCCGCCGTCCTTGGGCGTGCCGGTATAGCTGCCCAGCACGTCCGAGTTGCTTTGCGCGCTTTGGTGAGCCAGCACATTAGGCGTTTTCTTCTTTTTAGGTTTCATGGTATGCACCTCCCGCCTTATTTTGCGCCGGGAAGAAATTTTCATACGCGCAGGCAGGAAAAGGAAATGTTTTGTCGAATCCATTTGCAGATCATTCCGGAAACCCGGAATATTGAAGGAGGAAATTTCGCAATGAAAAAGCTATGCGTTATCCTGAGCGTGGTTGTGCTGGTCGCGGCCGTGCTGGCTGGTGTGTTTTATGTGCGCACCGGTAACCTGAACAACGATCTGACCGCCGTAAAGGCCGATATGGAGAACAAGACGGCTGAACTGACTTCTGCGAAGGCCGATGTAGAAGCCAAGGCCGCCGAAATCGCCACCCTGACTGAGCAGCTGACTGCCGCCCAGGGCGATGCGGAAGCTAAGGCTGCCGAGATTGCCACTTTGACCGAGCAGCTGACCGCTGCGCAGAACGACGCCGAGGCCAAGGCCGCCGAAGCCGCCGCGCATGCGGAGGAAGCTGCCAAGCTGAGCGAAGAGCTGCAGGTGGCCAAGGCGGAAGCCGCCGGTCTGACCGACAAAATGAACACCCTCAATGCCGAGCTGGCTGCTAAGAAAGAAGAAATCGTTAACGTGACTGCCCTGAAAGAAGCCGCCGAGAGCAAGCTGTCCACGCTTCAGGAAAAACTGCAGCCCATGATCGAAGCCTTCGATACCCTCAAGCAGTCTATCGCCGATGATTCTCTGTGGCAGAGCATCCTCAAGCCCTTTACCGACGCGATTGACGGCCTGGGCGAGATTTTTAGCAAGTAACTGCTGAAACAAACGCGACCCCGCTCCTGTTATCAGGAATGGGGTCGCGTTTTTATGCAATGCGTTTTATGGCGCAGCACGAGAAGATCGTTAGGAACACTAGAGCCTGTTCACACTAAAGAATCAAAAATCATGGCGAACAGGATAAAACCAGCAAAAACAATATCG
>OLOQ01003690.1_pt1 | contig 10930 bp, 8 predicted proteins | sample 1673101 | NCBI WGS metagenome assembly OLOQ01 (sample SAMEA3136754, study PRJEB25190) | human gut metagenome | biome: human gut; feature: human-associated habitat; material: faeces | place: Austria | collected 2013 | reverse complement strand
CTTCGGTGCTTGAGCGTTCCTGGGCTTGGCTGAATGCTTATTTTGCAGGGCAGGAACCTCGGTTTACGCCGCCGTTGCATATGATTGGTACGGCGTTTCAGCGCGAGGTTTGGTTTGAGCTGCTTTCTATTCCGCGTGGCGAGGTCACTACGTATGGCGAGATCGCCCAGCGTGTTGCCGCTCGACATCGTGTACCGGGAAACGAGGCACCCGTTGTGTCTCCTCGTGCGGTGGGGGCTGCGGTCGCACGTAATCCCATTTCGATTATCGTGCCGTGCCATCGCGTGGTGGCGGCCGACGGATCGCTCAACGGATATGCCGGCGGCCTTGACCGCAAGGAGTGGCTGCTGCGGCTCGAGGGTGCGTACGAGGAGTAACGCCAGGGCACTTTGCATAGCCAAGACGCCGTGAAAGAACGGGATGTGCTTTCCGAATGGCGTTCCAAGCGGAAACCGTGTCCCGGAATACAGCCTCAGAGTGGGACGCTGTTTCCGGTTGAGACCACTTGCTTGGACATCTATCTACGCCCGCTCCTGCAGGGCGTAGATAGATTTGTCCATGTTGAACAGATAAGCCACGACGCAGGCAATAAAGAACATCGGCAAGTTGCCAAAGCCGAAGACTTCGCAGCCAATAAGGATGGGTGCGAGCAGAATCGCTGACAGCATAAGCCCCATAACGGCGATGTGCACATAGGGGTTGGGGAGCAGTCGCGCCGCAAGGGTCTTGGCGTGGGCAAGACACCAGGCAAAAGCTCCACCTACCATGCCAAACACGCTGCCCAACATCGCAAGCCGTCCAAGACCGGGGAGGTCAAGCGCGTGCGAGGCGGCAACGTCAAAACACAAGCGTTAACTGCGCGCCCTGCTCAACGGGCTGCTCCTTGTGCTCGCTCAGAAGGACCATTCGGTCTTCGTATTGCTTTTCGGTCATTTCGATAACGGTGACCTCTCCAGCGCTTGGAAGATTCAGCTTAAGGCGAGCGATATGCGCCGCTGCGGATTCGCGAGTCACCAACAGGCGCGAATACACCGAAAACTGCTCCATATGGTATCCGTCGTTAATCAGAAACTTTCGAAAGTCGCTATACTGCCGACGCTCGGCTTTGCTACCCGTTGGAAGATCGAACAGAACCAATAACCTCATAACCCTCATGGCTCCTCCCTATTCAACAGTTACTATCTCGAGCCCTTTTAGCTCGGGCAATAGCAGCCTCTTGGGATCCTTTTCGAGAACGGCAGTTCTGAGTGAAGAGAGCGTTGTCTCTATGCACTGCTGACAGCCGCAACGTTTTCCGTCGATAGTCATGACGTGCTCAAACACGCGAGCGAGCAACGCTTTGTCGCGCTGGCCCAAAGGCTCTGCAACGCCGTAGCTCATAACAATTAGATCGACGAGAGGGCGGAACGGTTCAATAAGATCGTCGACGAGATTAAACGCGTTGTAAACGCTGTGATGGTGAAGCCCCTGGGATACGAGCCATCCACCACCAACGGCTGCTCTTCCGATGCCTGCACGCAGGATGCTGTAACCATAATCGAGGGCGGAGCTCTGCATACTGTTGCGTCTTGTTCCATCGGTAATGAGGGCTTTAAAGTACGCGGAGGCAGCTGCGCCTTCTCGATTGTCCGTGTCGCCCGAAAGAACGGTTTTGGCATAAGAGGGGAGAGGGCCTGTAGACAACCCCATTTCTGTGAGAACTGCCGCTTGGTTGAGTATCTTTGCCTGAACGATTCGTTTCCAAAGCTGCTTTTTAAACGGAAGGCTCATGGCAAGCTGATCCTCGACGATGCGCGCATGGCGCGAATGGGCGCCCATGGGGAGCATGAGACCATTGGGCATATGATCGCGCCCGCAGATCATGACGCCTATTCCCGCGTCGTTGAGTTGTGACATACAGGCGACCGTCATCGTGGTTTGATGGGATTCGACGATGACGACCCAAATGTCCTCGAGGGGAATGGTGGAGCTGCGGTCGTCCACGGTGATCATCAATAGGCCGTTCTTGATGCAGAGGTGGGCCTTGCTCTGGATAAGTATTGTCCGTTGGGCCATTTTGTCGACGACCTTCCCCGCATTAGCGTTACAATACAGCTAAGTCGAAAGCAGCTCACCTTGGGGAAGGGCGCGTCTCCAGACAAGGGGAGCCACTTAAGTGGCTTACCCGTAAAGTAACCCCCGTTCAATCTTCGGATTGGGCGGGGCGAACTTTTTTGGGCGAGTGTTAGCCAGTATTCCGTAAACGGTAGCTATGGATAGCATTTAGGCGGGTCCTTTTGAGCGATTTTTCGCCTAAGGTTTGATTCGATTATGAAGAAAAGTACATAAATCGCTGTGCCGAATACGGCTCTTTTCTTGCGTGAAGCGCGACGTGCCGACCCATTTTGTCTCGAAAAAAATGAATCGCAGATGTAGATCTGAGGTCGAACCAGTCTTCTTTTTTTGAGGCTTGAAACAGAAAAGCCCCTGTTAAAGGGGCTTTTCTGTGCGCACATAGCGTATCACCTTGGGGAAGGGCGCGTGCTCAAGACCCTATGTATAACGAAAGACTTACTATTAGTAGCGTATCACCTTGGGGAAGGGCGCGTGCTCAAGACGAAGAGACCTATCAGCTCATCGAGGGTTCAAGCGTATCACCTTGGGGAAGGGCGCGTGCTCAAGACGGCCGCTGGATCATCGAGAACGGCGAGCTGAGCGTATCACCTTGGGGAAGGGCGCGTGCTCAAGACGCTTGCGTGTCGTTCATCTCGGTTCTCCCTAGCGTATCACCTTGGGGAAGGGCGCGTGCTCAAGACCCCGGCGCGGTGGCGATCCTCGCACTCGACAGCGTATCACCTTGGGGAAGGGCGCGTGCTCAAGACCTATAGGAGCGGCAACCCTGGCAGCTCGAGCAGCGTATCACCTTGGGGAAGGGCGCGTGCTCAAGACCTCGGCGCGGACGTCGTCGCGGCTCTCCTCAGCGTATCACCTTGGGGAAGGGCGCGTGCTCAAGACCCTCACGTCCGCCTGACGCTCGGCGAGCTCAGCGTATCACCTTGGGGAAGGGCGCGTGCTCAAGACACGGCCTCGGCCGCGTCCGCGCCGTCGGCCAGCGTATCACCTTGGGGAAGGGCGCGTGCTCAAGACTACCCCAATAAGTTCAGCTGCGCGGTGCGAAGCGTATCACCTTGGGGAAGGGCGCGTGCTCAAGACATAGAGAGATGGAGGGAGTCCTGCGGGCGCAGCGTATCACCTTGGGGAAGGGCGCGTGCTCAAGACCCTCCGGGTCGGTTCTCGCCCAGTTTAGAAAGCGTATCACCTTGGGGAAGGGCGCGTGCTCAAGACTGCTTACGTTGAGCTTCGTCTGGTTGCTCGAGCGTATCACCTTGGGGAAGGGCGCGTGCTCAAGACGAATACGTGCGAGACTTTTGCCCCGCAACAAGCGTATCACCTTGGGGAAGGGCGCGTGCTCAAGACAGAGCGCCATTGGGAATCACCTTCCGTGGTAGCGTATCACCTTGGGGAAGGGCGCGTGCTCAAGACGCGGCAGCAGGCGTGCCATGGACGGTGAACAGCGTATCACCTTGGGGAAGGGCGCGTGCTCAAGACCATGGCCTTGGCGAGGTTCGCCGTTGCCTGAGCGTATCACCTTGGGGAAGGGCGCGTGCTCAAGACCCAGATGATGCGCTTGGTCATGGTATCTGGAGCGTATCACCTTGGGGAAGGGCGCGTGCTCAAGACTAAGGCTTAATCAGAGCGCCAGAGCAACGGAGCGTATCACCTTGGGGAAGGGCGCGTGCTCAAGACCCTCACGTTCACGAGCAAAAGGGCGAGTCCAGCGTATCACCTTGGGGAAGGGCGCGTGCTCAAGACCGCATAGCTTCAAGCATGTGCGATATTGCGAGCGTATCACCTTGGGGAAGGGCGCGTGCTCAAGACCTTTTGCCTGCTTGCCCACGGCGGCGGCGTAGCGTATCACCTTGGGGAAGGGCGCGTGCTCAAGACCGTTTGGTCAATGACTTAGAGAACTACGACAGCGTATCACCTTGGGGAAGGGCGCGTGCTCAAGACTACAACCACGCACACGCCGCCGCTGCTGGTAGCGTATCACCTTGGGGAAGGGCGCGTGCTCAAGACAGAATGATTAACCCCTTCAAAATGATTAACAGCGTATCACCTTGGGGAAGGGCGCGTGCTCAAGACAGAAAGCACGCGCATATGCGTATTGCCGCAAGCGTATCACCTTGGGGAAGGGCGCGTGCTCAAGACCATGGCCAGCGCGCTCTCGGACAGCACGAGAGCGTATCACCTTGGGGAAGGGCGCGTGCTCAAGACCGACGTGACGCAACCATAGTAGAAAGTCCTAGCGTATCACCTTGGGGAAGGGCACGTGCTCAAGACAAGCTCGGGCACCTCGTCGATGGTGCGCTTAGCGTATCACCTTGGGGAAGGGCGCGTGCTCAAGACCTGTGGCTGTGGGTCATCCCCGCGATGGACAGCGTATCACCTTGGGGAAGGGCGCGTGCTCAAGACATGTTGTCGCTGTCGTGCTGCTTGGCGTTGAGCGTATCACCTTGGGGAAGGGCGCGTGCTCAAGACCGAGTAGCGGTACTCGTCCACCACGTGCCAAGCGTATCACCTTGGGGAAGGGCGCGTGCTCAAGACTACGTCCAGGCGTTCCTCGACCAGATCGTCAGCGTATCACCTTGGGGAAGGGCGCGTGCTCAAGACACAGGCTCCTACAACGGCTCCGCGCTGGAGAGCGTATCACCTTGGCGAAGGGCGCGTGCTCAAGACTTGCCGTTCTTTCGACCCATGATCCAGAGCAGCGTATCGCCTTGGGGAAGGCCGCGTGCTCAAGAACAATGAATGGCACTCTGCTAGGGCACTTACAGCGTATCACCTTGGGGAAGGGCGCGTGCTCAAGACTGCGCGATGCAGCTTGCAATTATGCCCGTTAACGTATCGCCATGGGGAGCGTATATGGCATAGAGGCGAAGGTTCTCAACCGATTGCATTTATGGGTCTATGCGTTATAAAGGGCAACAAGGAATAAGCAAAACCCCACACGATTAAGCAAGAAATGTGCGGGGCAAGCAGCTGCTTTACTTGATGGGTGATTCTCGAACAACAAAGGGTGACATATCGTTGCTTAGTTTTCCAACGGTAGGACAACTTATTATAATTCGAGTAAGCCTGTCTACAAAGGACCAGTTGGCGTTATCGATGTTGTAGCCACTAAACCGCCCCACAAAATCGCCGATTTGCACCAGATCGCCCAGATATATCTCCAGCGGCGGTTTCTTCATGGCACTTTCGGGCACGGGTTTCCAGGCTTTTCGGCCAGTATGCGCCTTCGCAATCCTGGGCACATACGTCCCATCCTTAAGTGCAGGAATATCCGCCTTGTAGACGGGGTCTGCGTACCAAGCGCCCTGTCCCTTCTTGGCCTCTGGGTCATGCCAGAGCCTCAGACACAGCATTTCGCTCACCTTGATGACCGACTTCTCGTCTGCCGACACAACGGCGTTGCCCATGACGATGTCCTTATCGGAGCTCGCCTTGCGAGCAATGTCTTTACCCTGTGCGTTGACGCCGGCATAGCGATAGACCGTCTGCTCGAATAACTCGCCCTTTCCCTTGCGCGGAACAAAGCGTGTGGGTACGACGAAATCGTGCGCCGCGCGTACTTCGTTCGCAAAGGTTTCCCAGGGCATAACACTTTCGAGAGCCTTCATGATGGCATCGCGGCGTTGGGTCTCGTTCATACCTCTGGTTATGCTCCAGTGTGTCTCTTGGTTGATTCGAGCGGTTTTAATCACGAGGCTTCGACTACATGCTGCAATCACACAAGCATCGGTGGCATGGTGACGATCGTCCGAGCGGTCTTTTTCGCCATTCGAACCAAAGTTAAGCCCCCACCTGCGACGCAGCCATGCGGTCGCTCTGCCAGTGGTGGGAACAACATGTGCCTTTGCGCCATCATCGGGGAACAGCAGGCAGTCGGCGAGGTAAGCGCATACTTCTCGCGACATATAGGCGGTGTCGGTGAAGCTGCGTGCTAAGAATTCGCCTTCCTTGGTATCAAGGTCTTTTTCCAGCAGGAAGTTCTTTTTGCGACGGCTGAGTTTCTGGTTTTCCTGAACGCGACGCTCAAAAGCATCCCATGAAGGCGCGCCGTCGTGGGACATCCATTCGTAAGGTGTCTGTTCGCGTTTGTCCTGATTGCTTTTGGCGAGGACTAGGACTTTGTTGTTGCGAGAGTTTTCTCCCGTGCGAGAGAACGGCAGGATGTGGTCGATCTGCGTGTAGGTGTCGTCGCTAATTAGGCGATCGACTTCGATTTTAGCGCCCGTGTAAAGATCGAAGTATTCCTGCTCTTCCCACAGGCGGTACTTCTCTATCTGTTTGCCCGTGACCTCATCTGCTGTGCAGCCACGCAGTTCAGCGATTTGCCCGGCAATGCGCTCACGATTTTTCTCATTCTTCTTATTGGCCTTGGCGATCTCGTCTTTTGCGCGCTGAGGCAACCTGAGCTCTCGATCAAGCTCAATGTGGATTTCGTTTGGCACGCCCCACTTGCGGCAGATGGCGTTGACCACTTTTCGCATTTGCGACATGGAGCGAATGACGACGGGATTGTTATTTGTCCGACCGGTACGTTCGATCCATGTCTCATAGGGCATCAGGCGATCGGAGCGCTCGAGCTGGGCGCCAGCGATGCGCAGTCCCAGCAGGCCGCAGTCATTTTCGGCCTGCGTAAGGTTGAGGACCTCGGGCTCCTCGAGGCAATCGAGCAGCATGTCGAGTGCTTTTTTGGAACGGTTGCCATAGCCGTTAAGAGCTTTGGATGAATAGGGAAGCCTGCAAAGCGCCTCAATCTCCGCTTCCGAGAGCGGTAGCCCCTGAAGCTGCTCTTGGAGTACGGGAAGGGCCGAGGAATATGCCACCGCCTCCATAACGGCATCGGCGAGATTGCGGTCATCGCGCAAACGCTGCAGGAGAATGGGGTTGGCTGCATTGAGGATATTGCGGAGCACGCGCCATCCCTTGGGCTTGTACACCTCGCGCGTTTTTTCGTCGGCAGCTGGAACTCCCTTAAAGTAATCGCCGGAACTAAGGTCGAGCGCTTTTCTGAGAGCGCCGAATTTAACAGCACAATCTTTGTTGCCTCGAATTGGCTCGCACGAGAACAGGATTGCAATGCACTCATCACGCTCCGTAGCGCTCAGGGCGCGAGAGGTCCCGTTTTCGTGGATGATGGTGATGTTGCCGAGTGCGCCATAGGCCGAAACGAGTTCGCTCGTAAGCGTGCAGCGTGCAGCTCGTTTTTCTGTTGGGAAGTATGAACAGTGGCCAACGAGGTCATACGTGCGGCGGTCGAAGTCTTTGCGCGAACGCTCCCAATCGCAAACCTCGATATATGCGGCCTCAAATTCCGGCAAAGCGTATTTGGAGCCAAATGAGCGTTGAGCATCAAATAGGATATGAGTTTCTTCGATAAGCTGGGCGTGCGTTACACACTTGTCGTAATTGCCGCCACGATTGCGACTTTGAGGCTGCTGAGCGAGCCATTCGCCAACGGTACGGCACAAGGTCTCCGCAATTGCTTCCTTGTTGGCCGCAAGGGCAGATAGAACCTTGCCGCCTTCGCTTGATTTGTCCTGATTGCCTTCTCCGTGGGGGATGTATCCACGGCGCTTGCAGAGGGAGTAAAGGACTAGTGCCCACTCGCGATCGTTGAGCAGGCGGTCAAGACCATCAACGCGAAGCTTGAGCGGCTGCTTGTCGCCTTTTGTGGTGTGGAAGTACTCTTTGGTGGCGTCTTTGGGGATGAGGCCATAAGCCTTGAGGATTTGGAGACAGTGCTTCAAGCGCGCCTGGGTACGGTCAATGTTTCGACGGGTAGAGCGGAAGCCCCTGCGAATAACCGCAAGGCTTTGTCCCGTTTTAGGATGAGTTGGAGAGTCAAATAATCTGACGCCCAAATCCAGGATTTCATGATTGGCCGTGTCGATAAGTGCGAATCCGCAGCTTGCAATTCCTGGATCCATGCCAAGCACAAGATGCCTGGGAAGTCCGAGCTTCCCAATTTCGCGATTGATGGTGATCTCCATGGAGCACCCCTCTCAAATAAGAACTCTAGAGAACAGTACCATCGCGTGAGGACATGAGCCGAGCTTGTTAGCCGAGCGGTCTTTTTGTTAGGCAAACGGAAATGATTTATACAGCCTTACATATCGGTTGCCGGATGATGCCGTTTGTTGAAACTGAATCCCGACTGAATTCCGCCCTGAGATTGAATGGCGGAACGAGCTCTTCGGACGCGCTGCCAAGTTAAAATCACCCAATAAGCTACGCCCACGGAGCCGTCTCGCGCCAGTTTTTGCAAAAGCCGACTTTTTCTAGCGGAATGTCGCTGAACTTCGTGATTAACTCTTCAAGGTTGTGCCGCCATTGGGCCGATTCGCCAATGCTCTCTAGCATGTAGTAAAGAACGGCTAAGACGGCAAAGGTCTTGTCGTTGGAGCCTTGAAATCCTTTCCACGCTTTGGGAATTATGGGCTTTACGCCCCATGTTCTGTTCCAAACTCTAGAGTGATGACAGCAAGCATTTCTGGAGACGCGGAGTACAGAAATCCAATTCTTGAGGATGGGAACTCTCACGCCAAACTCGTTTGCAATTGTTGCTTTCGTTTGTGGTGACATTTCAGAATAAAGCAGTTCAATCGTGCCCATCGTGACGCATTCCACCATCATCCAATAGGGCGGCAGCTCCTGCTCGTCACCATATTTGGCCACAAAATGTTTAATGTACTGTTCGTTTTTCTTTGCAGCAGAGAATTCTCTCTTGAGCCTCGTTATGGCGACATCTGGGTAACAGAAAGGCCCGCATTCTTCAGAGGCAAGATAGGCAATTCTGCTTCTGAGGTAGATCTCAATTCTGCCGACCGCATCAAACATTAACTGCCGGAGGGCTCGGTCAAATTCATACGTGCAGATGATGGTTTCGAATGTCGTGCCTTCGCGAAAGATGGTAATCCCGGACTTGCATTTGGTTTTGTAGGGAAACCAGTAGGCCGACAGCCTGTAGTAGCCGACTTCGACCAAAGCTCGCTCGAGTTCGCTTTGATCAGAGCACTTAAGACCCTTGTTTCCTGTCAATAGTGCTATCTGTTTGTTGATGGATATCCACGACTTCTGGTATTTCATTTAAGCCTCTTGATATAAAAAGAGCTGGAGTTGCGCATCGTTGAGAGGCTTTCCAGCTTTAGAGACATAAAATTATAAGATACGATGACCTGCGTCAAGGAAGCTGCCAGATGACCTTGGAGCGGCTGATTGCCTGGCCTAAAACCTGATGCGCGGAACGGCGCCCAACGCTATTCAGCGCGCTTGATAGGATGACGAACCACAGTCTTAAGTTTCTCCGGTGCACATTTGCGTGGATTGGAGAGATAGATTTCGTGATGTAAACGGGAGTCTGAGAAGTCGGGGACATAGCCCTGCTCGGTCATTAATTCATGCATAGCGTTTACGGTCGCCGGTTCGTTGTCGTAGGGCCCGGTGTGCATGCATTGAACGCAGAGACCTTCGTCAACTTTAAGCAGCTCGACGGCAGAAAAGTCCAGTTTCTTTTTGGTCGTGGCTTCCGCGACTGCCCAGTCAAAGTCATCTTGGGTGACGAAATCGGGCAGGCGGATGCACGAGATAAAGTTGAAATCGTCCTTGCGTACATAGTCGATGTCGCCGCTCGGGGAGTCTTGCCACCAGAAACCCTCGAGCGGCGGTACCACAAAGTCGAAATAGCCCTCGATACTCCTTGAGCCTTTCTTCGACATCTTGACGGTATAGGCGATGCCGTAAAGCAGCGGCAGGGCGTTTTGATACTCGCCACCTTCGGTATTTGGGTCGCCCTTTCCGCGAACGGCAACGTAGCTCATAGGCGGGACAGTTACGATACTCGGCTTGCTTGCAGGTTTGTAGAGCTCCTTGCATTCCTTCTTAAAGTCGAACGCCATGTTGGCCGCCTTTCTGCGAATTGGCCTGCTTAGATAGCGGAATCATATCATAGAAACGAACAGCTGTTCGAATGATTTGGCTGACAGATTGAGATGCGTGCGTTGTGTTTGGCGGTCGGCCTGACCCCGTCGATGATTTCCCTGTCTCCTCGTAGCCTCATCTATAGCTGCCGTTTCCCCATATAAAACCTGCCAAAATAAACCTGTCCCTTTTTGGTCGGTGGGAAATGGGTAATACTAAAGAGTTATCCGACCAGATGGGAATTAATCGATGGCCTATATCGAATTCAAAGACGTCATCAAAGCATACGGCGAGGGCGACGCCCGCATTCATGCGCTCGACGGCGCGAGCTTTACGGTCGAGCGCGGCGAGCTCGCCATCATTCTGGGTGCTTCGGGTGCCGGCAAGACCACGGCGCTCAACATTCTGGGCGGCATGGATACGGCGACCTCCGGCACCGTGACGGTGGACGGGCGCGACGTGAGCTCCGCCAACGAGGCGCAGCTCGTGGAATACCGCCGCGCCGACGTCGGTTTTGTCTTCCAGTTCTACAATTTGGTCCCCAACTTGACGGCGCTCGAAAACGTCGAGCTCGCGGCGCAAATCTGCCCCGATTCGCTCGATGCCGAACAGACGCTTCGCCAGGTTGGCCTGGGCGAGCGCCTGGGCAACTTTCCGGCACAGCTTTCGGGCGGCGAGCAGCAGCGCGTGTCCATTGCCCGCGCACTGGCCAAGAACCCCAAGCTGCTTTTATGCGACGAGCCCACGGGCGCGCTCGACTATAAAACCGGCAAGCAGATCTTGCAGCTGCTGCAGGATACCTGCCGCAAGCAGGGCATTACGGTCATCATCATCACGCACAACTCCGCGCTCGCGCCCATGGCCGATCGCCTGATCCGCTTTAAGAGCGGCCGCGTGGAGAGCGAGA
>OLOQ01003689.1_pt1 | contig 10934 bp, 8 predicted proteins | sample 1673101 | NCBI WGS metagenome assembly OLOQ01 (sample SAMEA3136754, study PRJEB25190) | human gut metagenome | biome: human gut; feature: human-associated habitat; material: faeces | place: Austria | collected 2013 | reverse complement strand
CCTTGACCCTTTTTTTGCCGCCCGGCTTGAGCGCGATTTCCATCAATCGGGGTATTGAGGATTTTCCTGCTCATCATCCCCATCCTCGCGCCGTTCGGCATAGGCGCGCACATCCTCCACATCCAATCCCGCAAACACGCGCAAGCGCAATCTCGCCTGTCCGACCTCCAGAATGCTGTTATGCTGCAGCGGATGCGCCATCCCATCCTTCCGGCTCGCCACCGTCTCCCCATCGACAATGCAGCTGCACCCGCGCCACGGGATGATATACAGCCCATATCCGTTGCGGAACATCACATCCAGATGCCGGGGGGATACGCCGCGCGCAGGGACAACAATATCGCAGCTCCGCACGCTGCCCAGCGTCCCGTCCGCCGGGACAGGCAGCAGCGTGTCCTGCGGGAGTGCGGCGCAGTCGCTTTCGACCACAAATTCCCCGATGCTGCCCGCGTCCGGCAGGGAACGCCGCTTTTTCTCGCGGCTTCGGTGATCCTTCCACAGCCACCAGAACGCGCGCAGGACAATGAGCACCCCCAGCGCGGCGAACCAGTAGCGCATCATCAGAGAGAGAATCTCGTAAATTTGAGAGGGCATGGGTCGCTCCTTACAGCGTTTCGCGCAGCTTTTGCAGCATCGGACGCAAATCACCGACCGCCTCCGGGTCATACTGCACGGCAATCGTCAGGTTTTCCGGGCGGAAAACGGTCTGCGCCGCGTCCAGCAGCTCTTCGGCGGTCAGCTCGTTGTACTGCGCGGCGGCAGCGTCCAAATCCGCCTGTGCCGTGTCGCCGCTCATCCACGCCCAGCCCAGCCGGTCGTTCAGCGCGGCGGTGTCGTCGGTCAGCATAGCGTTGTTCGTCGTAAACTGCGTCCGTAACTGATTCAATCGCGCGGGGCGGACGTACATCGTCAGCCGGTGCAGATAGGCAAAGACCTTTGTCAGCGTGTCTTTCAGCCATTCCGACCGCACGTCATAGCGGATGACAAGGCGGCTGAATTGCCCGACGCGGCTGATTTGCGACTCGATTTCCGCAACGAGCGCCTGCTCCTCGCGCAAAGCCTGAAAGAGCATACTGTCGTCGTTCCCGGCGGTGATGGTGCTGAGAACCTCCGCCGCGACGGGGTAGACCTGCTCGCTGTCCACGTCGAACGCCAGCTGAACGCTCGCAAAATCGCTTTCAACTTCTTCCAGCAAGTCACTCTGCTCGTCGCGCATACAGAAGCCGATGGGCAGCGACTGCGTGAACGGCGGCTGGGCGGTCGTGTTGCGCAGCTCGCTCAGCGCTTCAATGGCGGCGAGCTCCATGCCGTCGGAGAAATTGCCCGTCATGACCAGACAGGCGTTCTGCGGCTGGAAAATCATCTCCTGCCAAAGCTGAATGTCCGCTTCGGTCAGCGCCATCAGGCTCTCCGGCGTGCCCAGCGGGGGAAACGCGCCGTTCTCGGTCTTGCGGAAATCGCACGCCGCGCGGTCGAACAGATCGCCATCGCCGTCCGCTTCCAATTGGCGCAGGACAACTTGCTTCTCGGCGGCAATCTGCTCCGGCGTCCACGGTACATTCGCGAAAAAACGCAGGAAGTATTCCAGCGCCGCGTCAAAGAAGCGCGGCAGGCACTTCAGTCGGAACACCAGCCCTTCGGCATACGTCGCTGCATCGAGGTTCGTGCCGAAGTGGTTCAGCTCGCGCAGCAATCCTTCGCGGTTCAGTCCGCCCAGCCCGCGGAAGCACAGGTGTTCCAGCAGATTGCTGATGCCCTGTGTCTCTTCCGTTTCGTACAGCGGCCCGCCCTTCAAATACAGCCCGAATTCCAGACCGTGCAGGTGACGCTGCGGCCAGCACAAAAGCGTCATGCCGTTTTGCAGGACATGCTCATGAATCGCGGACATGGGTTCGTCAGCTCCTTTGGCATAAAAGTTGTTTCATCTATTATACCGTATTGCGCGCGGGTTTGCAAGGGGAACGGGGGCGTCTCACGCGCAAGGGGGAGGGTTTCGAGGGCGAAAAAAGTGAACAATCTGAAAATTGTTAGCACTCTTTTGCATTGAGTGCTAATTTTCGCTTGCATTTCGATGGAAATCGTGCTACAATACATCCAGCGGTCAGAAAGACTGCAACAATTATTACCGTTTATTTTCCGAGGAGGAATGATGTATGGCGATTGAAATGGAAAAGGGCTCTGTGTCGATTGACGCCCAAAATATTATGCCGGTCATTAAGCGCTGGCTGTATTCCGATAAGGACATTTTCCTGCGCGAGGTGGTCAGCAACGGCTGCGACGCCATCACGAAGTACCGTATGACGAATCCGGATGACGAGAGCGAAATGTCCGTCATGGTCACGGTGGACAAGGAGAACAAGACCCTGACCATCAGCGACACCGGCATCGGCATGACCGAGGACGAGGTGAAGCGCTATATCAATCAGGTCGCATTCTCCGGCGCGTCCGAGTTTATGAAGAAGTTCGAGGGCGACGAAAAGAAAGGCGACATTATCGGTCACTTCGGGCTGGGCTTCTACAGCGTGTTCATGGTGTCTGAGAACGTCGAAATCGAAACGCTGTCCTGTCAGGAGGGCGCGGAGCCGGTGCATTGGGAATCCAAGGACGGCATGGACTTCGCCATCAGCGAAGGTCACCGCACCACGCACGGCACGTCGATTATCCTCCACATCTCCGATGAAGAGAAGGAGTTCCTCGAACTCTACCGCGTCCGCGAAGTGCTGACCCGCTACTGCGGCTACATGGCGTATCCGATTTACCTGATGGATGCAAACGCCAAGCCGGTGGAGCGCGAGGAAGAAATCCCCGGCGAAACCAACGAGGACGGCACGCCCAAGAAGCGCAAGGTCGTCGATGAACCCAAGCCGAGCCTGATTAACGACACCAAGCCGCTGTGGCTGAAAAAGCCGAGCGAGTGCGAGGACAAGGAGTACATCGACTTCTATCACAAGATGTTCGGCTGGGAAGATCCGCTGTTCTGGGTGCATCTGAACGTCGATTACCCCTTCAACCTCAAGGGCATCCTGTATTTCCCGAAGCTCCGCAACGATTTCGGCAAGTACGAAGGTCAGGTGAAGCTGTTCGCGGGTCAGGTGTTCGTGGCGGACAACGTGAAGGAAGTTATTCCGGAATTCCTGACGCTTTTGAAGGGCGTTATCGACTGTCCCGATCTGCCGCTGAACGTCAGCCGCTCTTTCCTGCAGAATGACGGCACGGTCAAGAAGCTGTCCGCGCACATCACCAAGAAGGTGGCGGACAAGCTCTGCGGGCTGTTCAACACCGAGCGCGAGACGTATCAGAAATACTGGGACGACATTGCGCCCTTCGTCAAGTTTGGCGCGATGCGTGACCAGAAGTTCTACGAGCAGGTCAAGAAGGCGATTCTCTACAAGACCACCGATGGCCGCTATCTGACGCTGGAAGAGTACAAGACCGCGAACGCCGACAAGGCGGACAAGAAGGTCTACTACACCAACGACCCGAAGCGTCAGGCGGCGAGCGTCGCGCTGTACACCAACCGCGGCATTGATGTTGTTGTGATGGATCACATCATCGACGGCAACTTCCAGTCCTTCATGGAATATTCCGGCGGCGAGGAAGGCTTGACCTTCGCGCGTGTGGACGCGGACGTGTCCGGCCTGCTGGAAGATTCCGAAGAGGGCAAGGAGCTGAATCAGGAGACGATTCAGGCGATGTTCCGCAAGGCGCTGGGCAAGGATGACCTGCCCGTGAACCTGCAGAGCCTGTCCGACGCGGAGCTGCCTGCGATGGTCACGGAGGACGAGCAGATTCGCCGCATGAAGGAAATGAGCCGCCTGTATGGTCAGTCCTTCGACATGCCCGACCGCTTCACGCTCGTGCTGAACCGCCGCAACAAGGCGATTCAGGAACTGGCGGCGCGCGACCCGGAGAACGAGACGACGCAGCTGCTCTGCCAGCAGATTTACGATTTGGCGCGCATGAGCGCCCAGCCGCTGGAAGCGGACGAGATTACGGCGTTCCTGAAGCGGAGCCAGAAGCTCGTCGCCATGGCGGTGGAGAAGGAATAAGCGAAACCAATCCACAATTCAATAGAAAGCGTCCGACGCGGGGAAAAACTGCGCCGGGCGCTTCTTGTGCACTTTGATGCGCTTCGTATATTCCGACCGAAACTGGAGTAAAAGTTTGTGCTGAAATTTACAAAAATGAGGACTGAATTTTCCATAGCTTCTTTTTGGCTGCGGCGGTATAATGAAATCAATAAGGCGATTGCCTTACGTCGGTTGGCAATGCAATGCGCATTGCGGGAACTATGGGAAGGAGAAAACGGTATGAAAAAGTTCTCAAGGGCACTGTCTTTCGTGATGACGCTGGCAATGCTGCTCAGCGGGATCGCGGCTGCGGAACAGCAGTACTTTAACAACGGCGGAGGCGGGGAATTCGTTGATCCGCATACCTTCACCAAGCCCTATACCGTGAACGAAGTCATCGTTCCGGCGGATGAAGCGACAGGGCAGGTTGCGCTGGAAGCGCATGTGAAGAACATCATCGAGGTTGATGGACTGAAGTTCAAGGATTTGAACGGCAACGGCACGCTGGACGTGTACGAAGACTGGCGGCAGCCTGTGGACGCGCGCGTGGACGATCTGCTCAGCCAGATGACGCTGGATGAGAAAATCGGTCTGCTGTGGCACGCCTCTACCGGCGGTACGTTCACCAGCATGTATCCCTACACGGAGGAATGGCTCTATTCCAACGAACCTACGTATACTGCCGCGGATGGCAGCTGCTACGTTCCGATGTATCACTCCATCATCAGCGATAACGTGACGACGTACCTGCACAACGTCAACGGTACGCCGGAAACGCTGATTTATGAAAACAATGCCTTCCAGGAAATCGCGGAAACGGCGCGTCTGGGCATTCCCGTTGTGCTGTCCTGCGACCGCAGCTACAACACATGGGCTGGCATGGTCAACATGCCGAACTACGCGGTTGGCATTGCGCATGACCCGGAACTGCTGTACAACCTTGTTGCACAGTACGCGAAGGAAGAGCGCGCCATCGGCTTCCATGTGCCGTTCCATTCCTATGGCGTGGAAATCGGCTCGTGGTACGGCGACGATGTGAACTACATCGCCAAGATGGTCGGCATCGAAACCAAGGCGTATGAAGAAAACGGCGTGAATGCCTGCACGAAGCACTTTGTGGCGCGCGGCGGCCGCTCCAACTACTTCAATGCGAAGTCTCCCGCGAATCTGGTGGATTCGTGGCTGGTTGGCTGGAAGAGCGCTGTCATCGACAACGGCTCCGGCTGGATCATGCTGAACAACGGCAAGTTCCTCAATAACTGCAATGTCTGCTATGACTCCGAGTCCATGGCGGTGCTGCGCCAGCAGCTGGGCTATGATGGCTGTGTCGTGACCGACTGGCCGATGTGGATGCAGGTTCCTTCTGCTTCCGGCACGACGCCTGAAGGACTTGACCTGAGCACTGCTTCTGTCGGCGAACTGTATGCGACCATCTTCAACGCGGACGTTGATCAGGTTGGCTGCTTCTTCATGGTGGAAGACGATGTGCCTGTGGATTACGACGCGGTTATCGCCCGTTATCCCGGCATGATGCAGCCCATGTGGCCCAACGCTGTGAAGGAACAGCTGGAACTGGGCAACCTGACGCAGGAAACGATTGATAAGCACGCCAAGCGTGTGCTGCGCAACAAGTTTGAACTGGGTTTGTTTGAAGATCCCTACGGCAACCTTGAAGACGCGCTGGAACTGTGCGCCTCTGACGAATACAAGGCGCAGGCGTTCGACATGACGACGATTGAAGACGTTTATCGTGCGCGCACTGCCGAAATGAACGCCATGGAAATCCAGCTCCAGACCGAATCCACCGTCCTGCTGAAGAATGATAACATTCTGCCGCTCAAGGCAGAGCAGAAGGTGTATGTTGCGGGGACAAGCAAGGACACGGTTGCCATGGATAAGGAAGCCATTGCCGCGTATGCGACGGTGGTGGACAACATGGAAGACGCAGACGTGATTATTGCCCATGTGACCGCGATGGATGACGCGACGGAACTGCTGTTTGAGGATGCTGCGGATGCCGAAAAGCCCGTTGTCCTCTGCTACGATGGCGGCGTTTCCAACGAGCCTGATGCCTATGCGGTGAACAGCAGCGCGGCGGTGCTGTTCCTGACCTATGACTGCACACCTGACCACGGTTCTTCTATGGGCAACTTCTATCACAAGACGCTGCCGTCCGTGCTGGCGGATATGCTCTACGGTGTGAAGGCCCCCAGCGGCAAGACCGTGTTCGAGATGGCATGGACGAGCGAAGATGCTGAACTGGATTGGGGCGAGCTGCAGTTTGACACTGGCGTGGATACCAAGACTCGCCTGTACATGGCAGCGGTGGTTCGCAATAACCCGACTGTTGACCTGCCCACGAATCTCGGCGACGTGATGTATCCTGCGCACTTCGGTATGCGCTACGACCAGCCTGCTGACATTACCTGCAACACGCTGATTGCGCCGCAGGGTGTCCGTGAAGTCAGCGAAGAGACGTCTTCCGGCACCAGAATGGCGACAAAGGTTCTCAACCTGGCCAAGGCGGGCGAGACCTTTGAAATCAACTTCATCGCTGAAAACAACGGCGCTGACGGCTATATCAATGTCGAAGTGCTGGTGGATGGCGAACTGGCAGCGACGAAGATGATCGCTGTGTCTGCTGGCAGCTTCCGCGTTGTGACCATTCCGCTGACCCTCGATGCCGGCGAGCATGTGATCACCGTGGGCGGCATGACGGCGAACCTGACGGTTGAGTAATACGATGCACTGTGGGAGGGGAGATTCCGGAAGGAGTTTCTCCTCCCTTCCTTTGTGCAAACGCAGAAAAAAACGGTGCTTCCCATCACACGCGGGAAGCACCGTTTTGCATTATTCGCCTGTTTTCCGAACTGCACCTTTCCCCGGAAAATGCTCCTTCGTGAGCTTCACGACCATCCCAGACAGCAGCAGCAGCGCAATCAGGTTCGGGATGCTCATCAGCCCGTTGAACGTGTCTGCAATGTCCCAGAGCAGCCCCAAATCAAGCGTTGCGCCGAGAATCGACACGAACGAGTAAATCACGAGGAATGGGCGGACGACCTTGTTGCTCCTAAACAGAAACTGCACGAAGCGTGAGCCGTACAGCCCCCAGCCGATAATCGTCGAGAACGCGAAGCAGCACAGCGCCACCGCCGTGAAAATCGACGACCAGCTGCCGTATGTCGTCGTGAAGCCGGAAATCGTCAGCTCCGCGCCCGCTGCCACGCCGTAGGTCACCGGCGTGCCGCTGCACAGGATGACAAGCGCCGTCAGCGTGCAGATGATAATCGTGTCCGCAAACACCTCGAAGATGCCGAACATGCCCTGCGTGACGGGCTTCTGCGTATCGGCGCAGGCGTGGGCAATCGAACCCGTGCCCAGACCCGCCTCGTTGGAGAAGATGCCGCGCGAAACGCCCTTCTGCATACTTACGAACAGGCTGCCGATGATGCCGCCCGTGAACGCCGCCGGGTTGAACGCGCCCTCGAAGATGGACTGAAGCACGCCCGGCAGCCGTTCAAGATTCAGCAGCACCACGCCGATGCCCAGCACGACGTAGAACAGCGCCATGAACGGCACCAGCTTTTCGCTCACGCTGCCGATGCGTTTGATGCCGCCGAGCAGCACCATGGCCACCAGCATCGCGCAGAAAATGCCGATGATGAGGTTGAGCGTCGGCACGAAAGCGTCGCTGACGAGGTGAAACTGCATAAACGCCGTGTTAATCGCCGTCGTGATGGTGTTGACCTGCGTCGCGTTGCCTGTGCCAAAGACGGTTAGCGTGCCGAACAGTGCGTAGAGGATGGCGAGCCACTGCCAGCGCTTGCCCAGCCCGTTCTTGATGTAGTACATCGGCCCGCCGATCCACTCGCCGGTGGCGCTGCGTTCGCGGTAGTGGACGGCGAGGGTGACTTCGGCGTATTTCGTGCACATGCCCAGCAGCGCGGAGCACCACATCCAGAACACCGCGCCCGGCCCGCCGATGGCGATTGCGCCCGCGACGCCCGCGATATTGCCCGTGCCGACCGTGCCCGCCAGCGCGGTGCAGACGGCTTGGAACGGGGTCATCGCGCCGTCCGCGGCTTCCTTCTTGTGGAACATGCGCCCGATGGTGGTTTTGAGCGCGAAGGGGAATTTGCGGATTTGCAGGAAGCCCGTGCGGACGCTGAGCAGCAGCCCAACGCCGATAATGCAGACCATCGCCGGCACACCCCAGACGAAATCGTTGACGACCTTGTTGATGGCGGCAATCGTATCAAAGAACATGGGTGAATCAATCCTTTCGGGAGTATCACTTTATTCTACCAGATTGCCGGACGAGGCGCAAGGGCGGGGGAGGGCGGAATGTGCGAAAAAACGGCAAAAATGCAGGATGGGGGACGTAGAAAACCCTCCCGGCGGCAAAAAGCGCGGGGAGGGCAAGGGAAAATCAGTTGTTCAGCCAGTCAAGATTCTGCTTTTCGCCGTCGATGCTGTAATTACGGGCGTTTTCATCCGCCCAGCGATAGGCATAAGAGCCGCGCTCGACGATGAATTCCGCATCGTCGCGGAAAGCATCCGGCGCAATGCTGGTGAGACTGGTGGGGAGGCGGATGGGGGAGAGAAAATAAACCTTGGTTTTATAAGCGGTTTCTTCTGTTAGATTTACGTTAAGGGCATTAGCTTCGATAACTTCTACACCATTGGAAATAACAATATCATGTCCAAGTGTGCGCGCGTTATTGAAAGCATCTGCTGGAACAACTTTGCAACTTGCGGGAATAGTAATGTCTGAATGTAGGTAACTCCCCATAAAAGCACCTTTATCAAGCGTTTTTACATTCTGCATATCAATACTCACAACATTGATGCCTTCAAAAGCGTATGCGCCAATCTCAGTTATTGGTGCAGCGCAATTAAAATAAAGACCAGACTGTGAATGCGAATTTTGGTAGAATGCTTTGGAGGGTATTTTGCGCAACTGGCTATTTTTTTCAATAACAAAATAAAAATCGTGGTTGGAATAACAATCAGAGAAACACCCTTCGCCGATTTCAACAAGACGATTCGGAAGTTTGAAATTTACATAAGAATAATCAGAAGAGCCAATAGCAACAGTACAAGAAAAGTCAACATTTTGAAATGCATACTTTCCAATCTTTTGTAAATTTTCACCCCAGACAAATGTGTAGGTGTCAATATATTTTACTGAAGGTTGCGGAAGAGAAATCCAATATTTATTCCCATAGAAAGCATAATCGCCGATTTCTTCAATGGTTGATGGCAAAACGATGCCATTTCCATTAATGCCGCAATTGGGCACTTCGTAGCATGCATAGTCGCCAATAATTTTGATTCCTTCTGGAATCGTTGCGTCTTCTTTGCCCCAAATCAGCTTTTTCTGCGACTTGTTGTAGAGTGCGCCGTCAATCACCGCAAAAGTGGGGTGGTTCGCGGACATGCGGTATGCGATGGAATTGCAGCCGACAAATGCCCCTTTTCCAATATCTTCAAGATCATTGGGGAGATTGATGGAGGTGATCTTCGTATCCCGAAAGGCAAATTCGCCAATGGATTTAATTGTATCGGGGAGTGTAACGGAAGAATATGTTTTATTACCATAGCCGTAAAGCCCCAGGGAGTTGTCAAACGCCTCATCCCCAATCGCTGTTACCGTATACCCGTCCAGCATCTGCGGAATGATAATACTATCCCCGCTGCCAGTGTAGCCGACAATCGTGGCGGTGCCGTTGCTTTTCAGCGTGTATTGAAAATCACCGCTCGTCCGTGTCTCATCCGCCAATGCAGGCAGTGCCGACAAGAGCATCACGAAAACCAAAATCAAACCAGCAAAGCGCTTCATTTTCCTGCTCCTTTCCTGACTTTCAGCATATTATCCCGCTTTTGGGTGCAGTGCTTGCAGTAGGACATCGAACGCCCGAAAGCGGCAAGGGCATCATCCGCCGAATCGAAATACTGAACCTCACGGGACTTTGACTTGCTTTGAGGGCAAAATCCCGTGTAGTGCAATCGCCCCGTGTTGACGTTGACAAAGCAGACTTTTTCTTCCATACGTTCCTCCTGATGAAATCGTTTGAATTTGCTGTACAGACCAGAATAACCTAAAATTGCATATCTGCCTGTTCCTCCCTTCTGTGTCGTCTTATAGAATTGGTTGCTATGCTGATTATAGCATATTTGCGTAGCTTTTTCAACACGAAAAACCAAAAATATCTGCCTAATCACAATGAAAAAACCGCTATCATGTTACAAAGGGGTGATTGGGATGGATGAGCAGTTTGTGCGCGACAGAATCACGCAGCTTCGCCTGCGCAAGGGCGTTTCCGAATATAAGATGAGCTATGACCTTGGGCATAGCCGCGGGTATGTCCACAATATTTCGTCGGGGAAAGCCACACCGCCGCTCAAAGAGTTCTTTTCGATTTGCGAGTATTTCGACCTGACACCGCAGCAGTTTTTTGACGAGGGAACGCAGAATCCGGAGCTGATTCAGAAAGCCGTCAGCGGCATGAAGCAGCTAAATGAGAAGGATTTGCTGATGCTGCTGGGGATAATCAACCGATTGTTGGAAAAATGAAGGGCGTGGCGCTTGCCATCGCTCTTTTTTGGTGCAAAGAAAAGAACCCTCCGCCGAAACGGAAGGTTCTTGGAAGCAACCAAATTACGCGTTCTTCTGCGCTTCTTCGACAGCGACAGCCACCGCGACGGTCGCGCCGACCATCGGGTTGTTGCCCATGCCGATCAGACCCATCATCTCAACGTGCGCGGGCACGGAGGAGGAGCCGGCAAACTGCGCGTCAGAGTGCATACGACCCATGGTGTCGGTCATGCCGTAGGAGGCAGGGCCAGCCGCCATGTTGTCGG
>OLOQ01003688.1_pt1 | contig 10935 bp, 8 predicted proteins | sample 1673101 | NCBI WGS metagenome assembly OLOQ01 (sample SAMEA3136754, study PRJEB25190) | human gut metagenome | biome: human gut; feature: human-associated habitat; material: faeces | place: Austria | collected 2013 | reverse complement strand
GGCCCTGAGTGGTCTGGAAGTTCTTCGCCATATCCGGGTACATGTAGTTCTTGCGGTAGAACATCGAGTGCTTCTCGATGTCGCAGTTCGTGGCCAGGCCCGCCAGCACGATGGACTCGATGGCCGCGCGGTTCGGCACGGGCAGGGCGCCCGGCATCCCCAGGCACACGGGACACGTGTGCGTGTTCGGCTCGGCGCCGAATTCCAGCTTGCAGCCGCAGAACATCTTGGTGTCGAGCGTGGTGAGCTCGGCGTGGATCTCGAGGCCGATGACGGCCTCCCAGTCCTGCAGCACCTCTTCGAGCTTGCGCATGGCTACTCACCTGCCTTTTCAACCTGGGACGGGGCAGCTTCGGCGTTGCCCAGTCGCTCAGACAGTCCTGCTCGCACGAACAGCCCACTGGGCTGTTCCAGTCGCTGCGGAACTCCGCGCGGACCCTCGCCCCGAGCGCGAACCCTCCTCTTCCAAGAATGCCTTCCGAACCTGCTAGAAAGGAATTGCAATGACCGAGCAGCTGACCCATATCGACGAGCAGGGCGACGTGCGCATGGTGGACGTGTCGCAGAAGGCCGACACCGAGCGCGTGGCCGTGGCCGAGGGCTTCATCTCCATGAAGCCGGAGACGTTGGCCCTCATCGTGGAGGGCAAGGCGGCCAAGGGCGATGTGCTCGCCTGCGCCCGGGTGGCCGGAGTGATGGCCGCGAAGAAAACGAGCGAGCTTATCCCCATGTGCCACCCGCTGAACATCACCAAGGCCAAGGTGGAGTGCGCGCCCGTGCGCGAGGGCGAGCGGGAAGACGGGCGCGTGGGTATTCACGTGACTACGACGTGCGGCGTCACGGGCAAGACCGGCATCGAGATGGAGGCGCTCACGGCGGCTTCCGTGACGTGCCTGACCGTGTACGATATGTGCAAGGCCGTGGACCGCGGCATGGAAATTTCCGATGTGCGCCTGCTGAAGAAGGACGGCGGCAAGACCGGACTCTGGGAACGTCAGTAAGCCAGCAGCGCGCCCCCCCCCGCCTCCGCGCCCACCGCCTCGCCCTCTCCTGCCCCGACTACCTCCAAGATCATGCGGCCTCCCTCTGCACTCGACAGGCTGCAACCTATATCCAGCCAAAAACATAGAACTCTCCCACATTGAGATATAAAGATATTAGTATTGGTGGAAGTGTCTAATAATAAGCGTATTGCTAGGAATACTTTTGCGCTGTATATGAGAATGGCATTTGTAATGGGTGTCACTCTATATACCTCGCGCATTGTACTTAAGGAACTTGGGGTTAATGACTATGGCTTATATAATGTGATTGGCGGGATTGTAGTTCTGCTTTCATTTCTTAATGGAGCGATGGCAGTAACAACACAGCGTTTCCTTTCTTACGAGATGGGAAACGATGATACTAATAGACTACGAATCACATTTACACAAACATTAATTGTTCACGTCCTAATTGCTCTAACGGCCTTAGGGCTAGCCGAAACTATTGGCTTATGGTTTATTTTAAATAAGCTTGTGATTCCTACAGGACAAGAGACTGCTGCTTTCTGGGTCTACCAAATTTCCGTACTATCTTTTTTAATTTCAATTATTCAGGCTCCGTTTAATGCTGCCATTATATCAAATGAGCGGATGTCCATATATGCATATTTCAGCATTTTTGAAGTTATAGGTAAACTCATTATCGCATGGTCCCTATCACAATTTAATAATAACCGAATTATCTGGTATGCTGTTTTGATTTTAATTGTAAATTTATTGATAGGAGTTGCCTATACAATATATAGCTGTTTGAAATTTAGAGAATGCCGTCCCATCAGAAAAATTGAGACTACTATAATAAAGAATCTTGTAGGTTTTGCCGGATGGAGTCTTTTTGGAGCGGTGGCGTGGGCCGCAAAGGGGCAGGGACTGAATGTTTTACTTAATCTTTTTTTCGGAACAGCTGTAAATGCAGCCTACGGAGTGGCCAATCAGGTGAACGTGGCGATTAATAGTTTCGTACAGAATTTTTCGACGGCCATAGCTCCTCAAATAGTCAAAACATACTCAGTAGGAGATTACCAGCAAACTAACAGACTGATATATTCAGGAAGTAAAATATCGTTCCTACTCTTATTAATAATAGCATTTCCAATATACGCTTGTATTAATCCGATATTAGCTATCTGGCTTGTTGAAGTTCCCACATACAGTGCTTCATTCATAAGGCTGATTCTCATCATTTCATTGTTGGAATCATTTACTTTTGCCATTGGTACAGCCATTCAGGCCACCGGCAAAATCAGAATGTATCAGACCGTCGTAGGGTTGACTTTGTTTATGTCATTGCCTTTGTCATGGCTTTTTTTGAAAATAGGTTTTGATGCTAATATAATATTCTATATATCTATTGTCATTTCATTAATAGCTTTAATTCTTCGGCTAGGAATCCTTAAAAAAAATATTCCTTCTTTCTCGTTAAGAAAGTATATAAAGCAGGTATTTCTTCCTGCTACGGTCATAATGGCGTTATGCGGATTTTCACTATTTGTCGGATCCCTTATAGAGGAACCTACCTCAGAATCAATATTAATACAATTACCGACATACTTTCTTATAGGATTGCTATTTGTGCTGATGTTGGGCATGAATTCGCAAGAACGGGAGCATATACTTTCACTGATTAGAAAACGATTATTAAAAAATAATACAAAGTCATAAATGTATAAGATTAAAAAGCTAGTTCTATTCAAGATACCAATGTCTATATGTAACTTCAGGTGCCATTATTGTTATCTGTCCCAAAGACCAATACATTTCGAGGGCGTTCAGCCCGAGATGAAATATACACCTGAACAAGTTGCCAAGGCGATGTCGCGTAATCGTATTGGCGGTATCGCGTATATGAATTTTTGCGCCGATGGGGAAACTCTTCTTACGAGAGATATTGACAAATATATAAAAGCTTTGGTTGAAGAAGGGCATTACGCTGAGATAGTGACAAATCTCTCCGTCACGCCTATGCTCGACAAAATACTGAGTTGGGATCCTTCGCTGCTTAAAAGAGTGGAGTTTAAATGCTCATTTCATTATCTTGAGTTGAAAAAGAAAGGCTGGCTTGAGCGTTTTGCAGAAAATGTCAACAAAATCTGGAAAGCGGGAGCATCGGCTAATATCGAAATTACTCCAAGTGATGAACTCATTCCTTATATTGACGAAGTTATGGAATTCTCAACGCGTCATTTTGGTGCCCTGCCCCATCTCTCAATAGCACGGAATGACAATACGGAATCCATCGATTATCTCACAAATCTGCCAATGGAGGCTTATGATAAAGCATGGCAGAGGTTCGATTCCGGGTTCTGGAAATTCAAAAAGACAATATTCGGCAAAAGGCAGAAAGACTTCTGTTATGCGGGTGATTGGTCTATTTATATTGATTTGACTACGGGTAAGGCAACTCCTTGTTACTGCGGAGCTTCTTTAGGAGATGTTTTTGCCGCACCGGATAAACCATTACCGATCAAACCAATTGGCCGTTGCCCAATCGCTCACTGTTATAATGGGCACATGCTTCTAACGTTGGGGAATATACCGCACAAATATCCAACTGGTTATGGAGAGATAAGAGACCGTGTGAAATCAGATGGATCTCATTGGTTACAGCCTGAGCTTCTTGCCTTCTTCAATTCAAAGCTCGAGGATTCCAACGTAGAGTATAGCGATTTACGCAAAACATTCTGGCTTATGCGGAATTATCCGAGGCGAATTGCTAGCAAATCTAAGAATATAATCCGTAAGATAATCAAATGACAGGGCAAGCAACAATATCCCATCTGAAATCTCTGGTATATGAGTATTTGAAACCTCTGATAGATAGGGACTATGTGCTATATGGACTTCCATATTATACAAACATAGGCGACACTTTGATTTGGGATGGCGAATTGGAGTTTTTGAAAAATATACCTCATCAATGTTTAGGGACTTGTGGGTGGAATTCTTATCCCCAAACGCCTCTTGACAAAGATACTATAGTTTTAATAACAGGTGGTGGATATTTTGGTGATACATGGCGTTATGGCTGGGAATGTGTGCTCCGAGGCATTTCTCATCTGAAAGACAATCGCATCATTATACTTCCGAATTCCATCTATTATAGTGATTCGGAACTAATAAAGTCAGATTCACAATTCCTTGCCGGGTTTAAAGATCTGATAATTTGTGCGCGTGACCTATATTCTTACGATTTTGCATGCGAGCATTTCAGCAATAAAGTCTTGATGGTTCCCGATATGGCATTTTGTATCGATACAGACAATCTCAGAAAATTAACCAAATCAATATCCAAGGAAGTATTATATCTCAAAAGAAATGATAAGGAATTTGTCACAAAAACCGAAATCGTGACAGCTGGGGGTGAAACAGATGTCCGAGACTGGCCTACAATGGATTCTCCCTCTGTTTTTCAGCGAATAATAGAACATTGTGGTGGATATATCGCAGCCCTGGGACGCCGCAATCTTATTCCCGAAAAAATACAGACATCGCTACTTGATATTTTATACAAGGATATATATCGCATGTATTTGACAAAGGTAGGGGTAGGTTTTATATCGCAATATAAAAAAATATATACCACTCGCCTTCATGTGATGATACTGGCAATATTGCTTGACAAATCAGTTGAATTTATAGACAATTCCTACGGTAAATTGGGTAATTTTTTTTCTACATGGTTGTCGGATTGTGACATTGTGACTAAATACAAGCCTTAAATATGACAAAATTGTTGGTATCGATAATAATTCCGGTATATAAAGTCGAAAAGTATATTGGATCTTGTCTTGAGAGCATTATAAATCAAGATTACTCCGGAGAGATCGAATGCCTACTGATTGATGATTGTGGAGACGATTCAAGTATGACAATCATTCAGAACCGAATTGAGAGTTATTACGGGCCGATAAAGTTCAGAATATTACATCATGATTACAACCGCGGGTTGTCGGCGGCGCGGAATACTGGTATTTTACACTCACAAGGAGATTACCTGTTATTTGTTGATAGTGATGATGAGTTGACGCCCAATGCACTTTCTTCGCTCACAAAACCTCTGCTTGAACGACAATATGATTTTGTAATAGGAGATTATAAAGTTGTTGGGACGGATAAAGAATATCCACCATTGCTTTTAGATGACAAATCAAATCTATATGAAAATGATATTTTCAAATCATATCTGCTTGGAAAATGGTATATGATGGCTTGGGATAAACTTATAAACAGAGAATTTCTGTCAAATAATAATTTGTTCTTTCTCCAAGGTATCATTCACGAAGACGACCTCTGGAGTTTTGAGCTAGCTTTAAAAGCAAAATCAATGGCGGTAACAAAAGATTGTTGCTATCTTTATAATATTAGAGAGGGTAGTATAACCACAAAACCCAATTTTGAGAAAAAATTGGAGAGCCGTCTGAAAATTCGCGAAAATATCCATAACCTGGTAAAGGAAAATCATGTAAGACCAACTTTTGTACTAAACAAATATCTCCATGCCATCGATTGTGTTGTACTGCGCGACTGTTACTTAACACACAATGAACTATTATTTAAAACAACTTATCATGCCATTCGGCAGAGTTGTCTCCGAGGTTTTGATGTATTGAGAGTTAACGGGCTTGACGTTCGGAAACAGATTAGAGATTCACATCTTTTATTCCCCGAAAAGATTGGGCGCCAAATAATGCGGTTTATAACAAGGTTATTGGTAAAATAACATACATCATATCCGTAACGCACGGGAGTAGCCTATAAATTGTTGCTTCGTAAGTATTTATGAAATCACGCCTTTTTTACTACAAAATTTCCACAAAATAAGATGACCATGTCTAAAGTCTGTGTGATTATTCCGGTATATAAAGCGGAAGCATATATTGAAAAGTGCACCCGGACCTTATTCGGGCAGACGCTTGATAATTTGGAATATATTTTTGTCGATGATTGTAGCCCCGACCATAGTATAGAGGTAATGGAGCGTGTTCTTAATGAGTTTCCAAATCGTAAATCGCAGGTTAAAGTAATCCGTCATGAAGTCAATCAAGGAGTGTCTGCGGCACGTCAGCATGGTGTCGGAGCTGCTGACGCCGAATATATTATCCATTGTGATCCCGATGACTATCTAGAGCTAGATATGTATGAGGCAATGTATAGGAAAGCAAAAGAGGATAAAGCCGACATTGTTCTCTGTGATATATTTATAAATGATAAACGGGAATATTTCATAAGTAAACAGAAGCCACATGAATTAAGTAGTGGTTCATTAATGCAGTCCATTGGAGGATCATCGAGGACACGTATACATGGAGGATTATGGAATAAAATGATTAAATCCTCTGTGTATAAAAATAAAGAATTTCCTTTGGAGGCATGCTATTGTGAAGATGTCGCGATTTTATTAGATATTTTGAAGCAGGATCTTGTGGTGTCATACATCTCAACACCATTATACCATTATGTTATTGATACTGCTAATAGTCTTGCTAAAACCGTAACAATATTAACTCTTGAAAAAGATCTTAAACTTATTAGACGATTCGAAAATAAAATCTTTAATAATCCGCACGATCATGATTATCAAAGCAGTTTAGCAGCCATGATTACCTGGATTATTTTCAACCGAGCCTTCAAATATGGGGATTTGTCAGATAAAGAATTTAAAGAGAGATATAAAAGATATCACAAGTATGTCAATTATAACAAGCAATTACCGTATCTTGCGAAAATACTTCTTTTGAACAGTATGAATGGTTATTTAAAAATTTCAAGATGGACTTTTGGAATCCTAAACAGGATTAGGAAAGCTATAGATAGATGATATCTCACCAATAGCAAATTCTTATATTGAATTCTCTTAGAAAGATTATTACATTAATAATATTCATACTGCTAAATCTACGTGGATTTTTGAACGGATTAGGGTATGATGTTACGATAATATCACTTTTATTTAATGCACTCATACTCATCGCGTTGAATTATAAAAAACTTAATATTTTAAGTTTATTCTCTTTCTATTATATCCTTGTTTCTATTTATAATTTTACAGCAATTGCGGTTTTTGACATAATCATAATAAGTAACCTAATTAGAGAAATAAATATTCATAAATTGGCATTTATCAATGTTATGATGATTACAATGTTTATAGGCTGCTTATACTTTATGTCTATGATGGGAATAATAAATTCGGAGGAATGGATAAGTTCAAAAGGGACGGCCACGAGTCTTGGACTTAATAATCCCAACGCTTTGGGTATATGGTTCTATTATCTGATAGTTAATATGAGACTGAATCTTATAAAACGTCCAAACTTTATGTTTTTTGTGGTTATTGTTATAATTACATATTTTGCTTTTGGTTTAAGCTATTCACGAACTACGTTGTTAGGATCTCTAATATTCATAATATTAGTTTTTCTTAATGATCGGAAGGGTATTAAACTTAATAACAAAATAATTGAATATAGTCCATTATTATTGTTCTCACTAATACTGCTCGTTACATTTGTGATTGCTAAAGCTTTGCCAGAGATAGACTTAGTGTTCTCATATAGATTTTCTATTTATCTCAAGCTATTATCAGATATGTCTGTCTCAGACATATTTATGGGTTATAGGGTTCCAGAGGGTCAAGCTATGGATAATGCATTTTTAATGTTGTTGTTTGAAGGGGGAAGTATTTCCATATTCCTGCTTATCGTTTATTTCCGGAAGATGACACAACAATATACATCCTCTTATATGCCTTTCCTCTTGTCAATGTTATTAGTTGGACTTGCGGAAAATACTTTTTCAGTTCCTTCAACTACCTCTATTTTATTTTGGAGTATGATTTTATATAAGAGAGAAGATTGTATTGATAAGGTAATAATTAGTCGTAACAAAAAACGTTATCTAACATCCCATTTTTCTAATAATCTTATTTTGAATTAATGAGCAAACAACTGAAAATTTGCATATTATGCGAATACCTATCTTATGTCGGAGGAGGAGAAAGGGTATATTGCAGTTGGGCTAATATGTTGGCAACAGAATTGAAACATGATGTTACAATTGTATCCCTTGAAGATTGGGATAAACCATTTTATCATCTAGACTCTTCCATTCGTATAAACAGTCTGAAACTGAGAAACCCAAAATTCTATCTGAATCCTCGTCGCAGACGCTTATCCATGTTAGTAAATTATTTCGGAGATATAAAAACTATTAGCCGTTATCTTCACGAAAACGATTATGACGTTGTTATTTCCATCGCTGTCAATATGAATTTAATATTAGCAAATATTAGTGGAAATTTCTTGAAAATAGCTACAGAGCATAGTGAATATCATGCACCGAACAATTGGATCAGATATGTTAGAAATAAATTATATCGTAAATTTGATTTATTAACAGTTTTAAATAAATTTGATCAAGAACAATTTAAACGATATAATCCAAATACCCTTGTCCTACCCAACCCCGTCGATACATTAAATGAAAGAGGACTACCTGCAGATCTTAACAGTAACACATTGATTTCAATCGGAAGTCTTTCTCCTCAGAAGAATCAATCTGATATGATTGATATAATGAATATCATTCATGAAAAATATCCCGATTGGAAGTTAAAAATATATGGCGAAGGGCCTTTGAGGGATGTATTAAGCGATAAAATAAGACAAACAAATAGTGTAGAATATATATCATTGGAGGGTGTAACTAAAAATGTAAATGAGGTATTGTCTAATGCCTCAATTTTCATTTTGACTTCTAAAATAGAAGGATTTGGGCTAGTCCTGATAGAAGCAATGGGTAAAGGATTACCCTGCGTAAGCTATAAAGCTTATGGGCCAGATTCCATAATCTCAGAAGGCGTAAACGGCTTCCTGATCAACCAACACGATAAAAAGGAATTTGCTAATAAGATCATGCTCTTAATTGAAAAAAAACAATTGAGAAAAAATATGGGAAACAATGCATATGAAAGTGTTGAACCATATTTGCCTTCAAAAATAGCACAATTATGGTCGAAAATTTTAGTTAACGACACAAAACATATCGATTCTTAACTTCTAACATGCGCATTCTTCAAATCATAACTCTGTCAGAATTGGGCGGAGCTCAATCAGTTGTTGTCAATCTTGCTAATGGTTTGTGCAAAAATCATGAGGTAATTGTAGCCGCTGGGGAAGGAGATGGGAAAATGTTCGATCTTTTAGATGTAAATGTCATAAGGGAGCACATTCCGGCATTACAGAGATCAATTTCTCCCCTCAATGAACTTAAAGCTATTTTTCAGCTACAAAAGTTATATAAAAAATATAAACCGGATATAATTCACCTTCATTCTTCAAAGGCTGGACTTTTGGGTAGAATTGCTTTTCCTAAGTTAAAAATCATATATACGGTTCACGGTTTTGATTCCATTCGATTAGCATATAGAAAATTCTTGCCATTAGAAAAGATTCTTCAGCACAGATGTGCAGCAATAGTCGGTGTCAGTAAATATGATGAGGCTGGACTTTTAGCAGAAGGCATCAATAACAATGTTAAGTATATTTACAATGGTATTGCAAAGCCCAAAAGACTTGATTTTAATCCCTTTGAATCATTTTCGAATTTCAAGAAAAAAGTTCTATGTATCGCACGCTTTTCTCCACAAAAAAATGTTAATTTATTCATCTCTGTAGCTAAACTTCTGCCGGAATATGCATTCCTTTGGATTGGTAATCAAATAAATCCTGAGTTTGATTATCCTCCGAATGTTTTTTTTATTGGCAATATTAAGTCAGCTGGTTCTTATATTGAACACGCTGACTTATTTTTTCTACCAAGTAATTATGAGGGTTTGCCCATTGTGATAATAGAGTCTCTTGCAAGTGGAGTTCCTGTTGTTGCTTCAGATGTAGGTGGTGTTACAGAATTGCTTAATGGTAAAAATGGCATAGCTCTTACAAATGATGCTAATGAAATGGCAAACAGAATTAATAAAATATTGTCAATGTCAATATCTGAGCGACAGCTGTTGGAAAAAGAAGCTAAAAGTACATATTTAAGGGATTTTACTATAGATAACATGGTGGATAATTATCTAAAACTCTATCAAACAATAATATGAAAATAGCAATGGTAGGTGCCAGCGGATTTGTTGGCACGAGGCTTCTCGGGCTGTTGCGCGAGGAGCCTTTAATGTATGAGTGCTCGAATCTTGACCTTCTTCCGAGCCATTTTTTCAATGAGATTACCACTATAGGCGATGTGCGCAACCAGCAGCAGATGGACGAGGCGCTGAAAGGCGCCGACGTGGTGATTCTGCTCGCCGCGCAGCACCGCGACGACGTTACACCCGTATCGCTCTATTACGACACCAATGTGGGCGGAATGGAAGTGACCCTTAAAGCAATGGAGAAGAACGGCTGCAAGCACATTGTCTTTTTCTCATCCGTTGCCGTCTATGGCCTCAACAAGAAGAACCCTGACGAATCGCATCCCGCCGACCCGTTCAACCACTATGGAAGGTCGAAATGGCAGGCAGAGGAAGTATTGCAGCGGTGGTATGACTCGCATCCCGACTGGACTATAGATATTATCCGCCCAACCGTAATTTTCGGGGAACGTAACCGCGGCAATGTCTACAATCTCCTCAAACAAATCTCATCAGGCAAATTCCTCATGGTCGGTAAGGGCGAAAACCGAAAATCGATGGCCTATGTCGGCAATATCGTGGCATTCGTGAAATATCTGATTGACAATGGCACGAGCGGCTACAACGTATATAACTACGTTGACAAGCCCGACAACAATATGAATCAGCTTGTGGGCCACGTGAGCAAAGTCCTCAACAAGCATATCCCTGCCACCCATTTCCCATATTGGCTCGGAATGCTTGGGGGCTACGGATTCGATT
>OLOQ01003674.1_pt1 | contig 10962 bp, 9 predicted proteins | sample 1673101 | NCBI WGS metagenome assembly OLOQ01 (sample SAMEA3136754, study PRJEB25190) | human gut metagenome | biome: human gut; feature: human-associated habitat; material: faeces | place: Austria | collected 2013 | reverse complement strand
AGCAATTGCTTCATCAATCGCATCCCTTAAAGGACCTAAGCATGGTGGTGCTAACTTAAAGGTTCAGGAAATGTTTACAGATATTAAGGCACATTGCAGCGATTGGGACAATAAAGATGAGATATGTACATATCTTAACAAGATCCTTGACAAAGAAGCATTTGACCATGCAGGACTTATCTATGGTATGGGTCATGCGGTATATACTAACTCAGATCCTAGAGCAGTTATTCTTAAGAAATTTGCAAAACAGCTTTCAGAAGAGAAGGGAATGCAGAAAGAATTTGCATTATATGAGCTTGTTGAAAGCGAGGCAGGACAGCTTATCATGAACAAGAGAAAGATGTTTAAGCCAGTCTGTGCCAATGTCGATTTCTATAGTGGATTTGTATACACAATGCTTGGTATTCCAGAAGAAATGTTTACACCAATGTTTGCAACTTCTAGAATTTCAGGCTGGTGTGCACACAGACTTGAGGAACTTGTTAATGCAGGTAAGATTATCCGTCCTGCATACAAATATGTTGGACATCACAGACCATATGTTGATATGGACGAGAGATAATTACGTTTAATGGAGTAGTAAAATTATGTCACAGTACAAGGTTAAGAAGCTGGACCACCCGATTCACTGTACAGTTGAAGTGCCTGGTTCAAAGAGTATTACTAACAGAGCGCTGCTTATGGCAGCTTTATCACAGGGCGAATGTACCCTTAAAGGAGGTTTGTTCAGTGACGATTCGAGACATTTTCTTTTAAGTCTTATCGCACTTGGATATATTATCGAAGTAAACGAAGTTGAACGATATGTTATCATTCATGGACATGGAAGAGACATTCCTAAGAAGAGAGCAACAATCAATGTGGGAAGTGCTGGAACAGCAGCCAGATTCCTTACAGCCATGCTTGCATTATCAGATGGTGAGTACACAATTGAAGCTTCTGAACAGATGAAGAAAAGACCAATGCTTCCGCTTTTTGAAGCATTACAGAGCATGGGAGCAGAGATAGAGTTCCTTGAGAAAGACGGACATCTTCCGGTTAATGTAAAGGGTGCCGCATATGGTGGAAAGAAACCACAGAATCATGTATCAATAAGTATAAGTGAAAGTACACAGTTCTTAAGCGCACTTATGATGACATCTCCGATGCTTGAAGAAGGAATACATGTTCATATTACAAGTGATAAAACAGAAGGCTCATATGTGCGTATAACAGCTAAGATGATGGAACAGTTTGGCTGTGCGGTAGACCATAAAGGGGCAGAATATGTAGTTCCTGCGGGCTCAGGTTACTATCCACAGACATATTATATTGAACCGGATGTTTCAGCAGCCTGCTACTTCTATGCAGCAGCAGCACTTACAGGCGGAACAGCTATCGTTAAGGGAGTACATTCTAACTCAATGCAGGGTGACCTTAAGTTCATAGATGTGCTTAAGCAGATGGGCTGTGCTGTGACAGAGGAACGCGAGGGTATATGTGTCAGCGGACCTAAGGATGGAGAATATTGCGGTGTGGATGTTGATATGAATGATTTCTCAGACCAGTCAATGACACTTGCGGCTATTGCTCCATTTGCAAAGACTACTACAGTTATCAAGAATATTGAACATATACGATTACAGGAATCAGACAGAATTGAGGCTATGGTCAACGAGCTTAACAATCTTGGCGTTGATGTCAAAGAGGGAAGAGATCGTATAGAGATATCTCCAGCCAATGTTAAGCCGGGTGTTGTTGACACATATAATGACCACAGAATGGCGATGTCATTTGCATTAATCGGACTGCGTGTTGATGGCATAATAATAGATAATTACGAGTGCTGTTGTAAGACATTTGAGAACTATTTTGAAGTACTTGAAAAGGCATGTGCACAATGAAAATACTTTTATACAGATGGAAAGTGTTCAATCAGGATGATGTAAAGTCTGCGATTGAATATTTCGGACATGAAGTACATGATTACACAGAAACAATAATAGACAAGGATGATGAGACCGGCTTTAAGCTCCGTGACTATGCGGAGCTTAGGCAGGTCTTTTCTGCATACGACTGTGTTTTTTCACTTAATTATTTTCCGCATGTATCGGATTTATGTGAAGAGCTTGGAAAAAAATATATTGCATGGACGGTAGATAGTCCGCTTATATCACTGTATCATCAATCTTTATTTAATAAATGTAACTATATATTTATATTTGACAGATTTTATTGTGAGGAACTAAAAAATCTTGGGGCAGAACATGTGTGGTATCTTCCGCTTGCTGTAAACTGTTCCCGTGTTGGTAAGATAACAGGTTCGCTTACTGCTGATGAACGGAACAAATGGCACAGTGAAGTATCATTTGTCGGAGGAATGTATCACAGGAATTCTTATGATGAAATAAAGGATAGGTTGCCGGAATATTTAAGAGGGTATTTTGATGCGGCAATGGCAGCACAGATGGAAATCTATGGTGACAGCATATTTGATAAAGTGCTTACAGTTGATATACTTGAAAAGTTATGTGAGCTTATAGATTTTAAGCAGGATGAAAGAGCATTTTCAGATATTGCACTTGTGTTTTCATCAACATTTTTAGGTTTCAAACTTGCTAATATAGAGAGGGTGCAGATACTTAACAAGCTTGCAAAGCATTTTCCAACAGACCTCTATACGGATGATCCGGATAAGGAGCTTATAGGAGTTAATCTTAAGGGTGCAGTTAATTATATGACAGATATGCCTAAGGTGTTTAATTGCAGCAGGATTAATATTAATCCTGTAATGCGCAATATCCGTACGGGAATTCCGCTTCGGGCGTGGGATATTGTGGGCGCAGGCGGATTTCTTATGACCAGTTTTCAGCTTGAATATATGGATTTTTTCGAGAATGGAAAAGATTATGTGTATTACGAAAGCCATGATGACCTGTTAAGAAAGACAGAATATTATCTTAATCATGAGGATGAGCGTGCGCAGATTGCAAGAAATGGACATGAAAAAGCAGTGAAGTTTCATTCGTATGAAAGGAGAATGGAGTTCATACTTGATAAATGTGGTATGTTAAAGCGCTAAAGTTCAATTTTAGCAGTTTACTATATCGAAATGTGCATATATGACCATTGTTGAAAATAAATATATATGGTATTATAAAAAAGGTTGAGACAACAACCATACAATATTATAACTTTTACTTTCAGGAGGGAAAAGAAATGAGTTTTTGCAAGTATTGCGGAAGACAGTTACAGGACGGAGAAGTCTGTACATGTCAGCAGGCACAACAGTCAGCCGGAGCAGCACAGCCACAGCAGGGATTTAACCAGCAGGCAGCGCAGCAGACATTCCAGCAGGGAGCAGGTCAGCAGACATATCAGCAGGCACAGCAGATGGACGCTGTTAAGAAGGCAGGAGCTAATGCAGCCCTTGATTATGTTAATGTATTGAAGGGAGTGTTTACATCACCGGTAGAAACGGTATCAGCATTTGTTGCTAAAGCTAATGTTATTATGATTGCAATACTTATTGGCGGTCAGGCAATTATTAACATGCTTACAAGATTGTTTGATATGTTAATTGCTAACAGTAAGGCAAAGGTTACAACAGGAAGTAAAGAACTTGACAGCTTACTTTCATCTTACTACAGCTCATATACTAATACCAAGCCATATCCAGCAGGCTCAATATTTAAGAACATGCTTCTTGAGATTCTTCTGGTAGCAGTAGCGGCAGCTGTAATTGCACTTGTAGTTATGCTTCTTGCAAAGGCATTTAACAAGGCTAATGTTACATATATGCAGGGCCTTGCAGTATATGCCATTACAGCAGTACTTGGTATACCAGCAGAGTTACTCAGCTGGGTAACAGGTCTTACATCAGTAGGATTCATTGACAGAATATCTTCATGCGTAACAGTATTTTCTAATGTAGCAGGATATGCATTTGTATACATAGCAATCCGTGCATTATGCAAGGATGAGAAGAAGATACCTCTTATAATGGCAATCTCATATGTTGCAGTTAATTTCCTTACATGGGTATTAAGACTTATGTTCTAATTAACAATTTGATAATTGATTATAATTAATGATTCCCGGCAGACCGGAAGTGTGAATACGCAATGGTCTGCCGGGAATTTTTTATTATTTTTCAACTTTTTACAAATGTATTTCGTATATAAGTGTAAGAGAACTTATATCAAGGAGGTACTTATGGGGAGAAGAAAATGTTTAATTATTCCGGTCCTTATGGCAGGAATATTATTAATGGGAGGCTGTAGCAGACAGAGCATTGAAGATGTGAAGCGTTTTCAGGAGACAAGCACAGCCGTAGAGAATCAGACCAATCAGACAGGAATTATTCAGGAGAACGAATCACGTGAGAACAAAGTTGATAATGTGTTTGCGGGAATGGTTTCAAGTAGTCCTAAATATGCTGAAAGATATTCAGATGTTGATATGGAGATTTATACAGGGAAACTGGTTACCAAATTTACATACAGTATAGGTGAAACAGCCATTGCTGAAAATGTTGATGAGTTATCCAAGCTGATGAGCGAGGAGGACATAGCTGAATATATAAAATATGATACTGAAACACCAGAAAAATTCAGTGCATATGACAAGATGATTAATGAAGATGGAACATTTGTAAATGATAGAAAAGGTATCAAGCAGGTTGCCCTGCTGATGAAGTTAAAGATTACTAATAATGGTGATGAAGATTTTCAGTTTCTGTCGAACGGATTCCGTTTGTATTGCTTCAGATATAACGAACAGGACGATGCAACATATTATTCAACCATAGAAAGCAGACAATCATATCTTAATATTCATGATGACCATGAAATATTCAGACATCATCTTACAATTAAGCCGGGAGAAACTAAAGAGGTTGTTGCAATGGAGGTCATTCCTTATGAATTTGTTACTTCTTACACAAGAACAACTGCTAATGTTGGAGGTCAATATATAGATACATATAAGGATATAACAACAGATGGTCTTACTATAGATTCGTTGTATACATGCTACAGTACAACTGATAAAGCATTTCCTGTTGGTTCTCCGATAGTAAAGCTTGATATAGACAAGTAGCCGGGAGGAAAACAGTATGAAGGTGATGATTAAGACAGAGCTCGAAAGAGCATTTAAAAGCTGGAGTCTGTGGCTGGCTCTTATAATTGGGATGGGGTTAAGCATAGCACAGATTATAACCAGGATTATACCGGCAGCCATGAATCCGCTGATGGGATATATGCCTGATAATGCCACACTTATGCCGATAAGTGCATTTCAGGTGTGGATAGGTAATGGAGTATCATTTGAATACAGTCTGTTTATAAGGCTGATTCCGATACTGGCGGCTATGCCGTATGCAGTTACATATCTGTCAGATATTAAAAGTGGAATTATTAAGAATTATGTAACGAGAACAGCTAAGTTTAATTATCTTGCTGCCAAATATATTGCAGTGTTTGTGACGGGAGGTGTGGTAGTGGTTATGCCATTGCTTATTAATTACCTGACTGCGATAACTATTCTTCCATCACTTGTGTGGCCGGTTGGTGTATTTGCAAGTTCTCCAAAAAGCATATGGTCGGCAATATTCTATACACATCCACACGTTTATATGATTATGTATATGATTCTGCTTTTTGTGTGCGGAGGCCTTATGGCAACAATAGCACTTATTGTATCTAATATAGTTAATAACAGATTTGTGGCTATTCTTGCACCATATATTATTACTGAATTTGCAAATGCGATACTGCGCATGTCTGATAAGAAATGGCTGAGAGGTATTGCACCGACAAAGCTTTTTAATATGGCACAGACCAATACAGGAGCATCGTTCATAGTGTATATAGCAGTATTACTGATACTTGGAGTTGTTGTGTATTTTATAGGAGGGCTTAAGCATGAAACATACTAAAGGCAGATTCAGCATAAGAAAGCACCCGTTTATAATTACATTTATAATAATGGCAGTAATTGCTGTAGTAGTTGCAGTTGGATATATAGATGTGAATCACAGATTTCCAGAGCCGGAAGAAGAAATTGTAGAGAAGGATGAATGGGTACAGTATTCTGATGGGATAAAGATTAAGGTTACAGGAATTGATTACTGCACTGAACGGGAAGTTAATGAAAAATACAGCGCCAGTGTTAAGGAACTGGGCAGGTTTAATTATATAGTTTTAAAGGTTAAAGTTCAGAATGAGTCACAGGATAAGTTTAATATGTTCAGTATTGTGACAGACTCTAATCTTGTTATATACCCGGATGGATATGAAAATCAGGGAATGGTATGTGAAGATAATGTATCTGTTGATAAAGGCGAGGTCAAAGACTTTACACTGGCATATGTCATTAGTAAAAATTATCTGAGTGAAAAGAAGCTGGATAAGCTCCTTCATGAAGATATATATCTGTGTTTTAAGGCTTATCCAGTAAGACAGGCGATTGTAATCAGGGGTATAGATGGATGAGGAAATTAAAATTATTATTTAATGTAAGCGAGGCTGCACTTACGGCGGCTGTGTTTGTGTTAGTAACAGCGCTTGTACCGATGGATATAATTCTAAAACTTGTGAGTCAGTCCGTTATTAATGGAAATCCGTGCCTGTATGATGCACTTATCAGTGTGAATGTAAGTACAATGTGGAGATATGTTGTTCCATTTGTATTGTTTTATGTTCTTTATATTCAGAAATATGATTTGAACAGTGCAATAGTTATAAGAAGAAAGAATGTAAGAAATGTGTGGATTAATTCACAGATTAATATGGTTGTGGCAGCAGGATTTTTCTCTGCGTATATTACGGTGGTAACTTTAATAGCCGGGTATCTGATGACAGGAAAAGTATATAACTGGGATGAAAAATTCAGCAAGGCATTCATGGCAACAGGAGATATAGTACAGAACCGCCCATCACTGTGGCTTTTTATAATTGCATTTGTTATAGAAGTATTTGCAATACTGTATGTATCAGGCACGCTTATGATGATTATGTGGTGGCTTACTAATAACCAGTGGGCAGGTTTCCTTGCTGCCTTGGCTGTGAGCAGCTTTGAGAACATGGCCTATATGGGATTTTTTACATATTATTACAAGTTAAGAGGCAATATCTATATGAACGGCGTGCAGATATGGCGGAATATATTGTATCCGCTGATACTGTGTCTGGCTGTGTCACTGGTAACAACTGTAATTATCAGAAGAAAGGACTTTTTCAGATGAAAAATGTGATTTTTCAGATAAAATATGATTTCATTAATGGAATAGTGCATCAGTGGAAGAAATTTCTTCTGATTGCAGTGGTATATGCTGTTCTTATAACAGACTTTCTTGTGCGCTGTAAGACAAAACATTTTATGGGACAATACACATCATCGGATATCATATTATATATCTTTCGCGGGATGCGCTGGATTGTGGATGTACAGACAGATATTAATATTCCGACAGCATACATACTTCCTAATATTCTTATTGGCTTTGCAATAGGTAACTATCCATTCAAGGATATTAACGGTTATGGCGGAATGGTGCTTATGAGAGCAGGTAAGAAGCTGGTATGGTGGTTATCCAAATGTATATGGGCAGTGTTTACTGCATGTATCTGTTATGGAATCTTAATACTTGAGATAGCCGGTGTTTCGCTGGCAGGCGGAAGACTGAGCCTGCAGGTCAATAAACAGGTGTGTATCAGTATAGACGGTTACGACAAAACACTGATAAAGAATAATCCGAATCTTACAAGACTTACAGTGTATATGATTATTGTGGGGCTTCTCACAACAATTGCAATATGCCTTGTGCAGATATGCGTTTCACAGATTATGGGACCGATTATCGGGTACATTGCTGTCGTAGTTATACTGATTATGGGAGTATTTTTCAGGTCATTCCTGTTTATAGGTAACGGCTTCATGGCGTTAAGAAATATTATGTATACACCTGAAGGCGGGAGCCTTACGCTGACGGTTATTGCAGATATTGTGCTGATAGTCGTTTCTGTAATTGCAGGATATGCATCGTTTGGGCGAATGGATATATTAAAGAAAAGTGATTGGAGGGTGTAATTATGGTAATAAAGCTTACAAATGTTTCAAAGGTTATAAAGAAGGCAAAGGTTCTTGATAGTGTTAATCTGGAATTTACAAGCGGTAAAGTATATGGTTTAAAGGGAAAGAATGGCTCAGGAAAGACAATGCTTATGAGAGTTATATGCGGTCTTATATCAGCAACAGAGGGAACTGTTGAGATAGATGGCAAGATTCTTGGAAAGGATATGACATTTCCGGACAGTGTCGGAGTGTTAATAGAGAATCCGGCATTTATCGGTAATTATACAGGCTTTAAGAATCTAAAGGTGCTTGCATCAATCCAGAACAGAGTTGATGATGAACATATAAGAGAGGTAATACGTCAGGTGGGGCTTGACCCTGATGATAAGAGAACTTACAGGAAGTATTCTCTTGGTATGAAGCAGAAGCTGGGAATTGCTGCAGCCTACATGGAGAATCCTGACCTTATCATACTTGATGAGCCTATCAACGCACTTGATGAAGCAGGAGCAAAGCAGGTTCATGAGATACTTGAGGAACAGAAAAAGAGAGGTGCGCTTATCATAATTGCATGCCACGATAAGGAAGAACTTGAGATGCTCTCTGACGAGATAATTGAGATTAGTGAAGGAAGAATCATAGAAAAGTAGAGGAAAAGGGCGGTCATACAGGTAAGTGTGATCACCCTTTGATATCTAAATGCTTAATTTGCCGCTGAATACACCATCGTATTCAGTAAAATAACTCTCTTCAATCTTTCTCATCATAACAGTAACATAATCATCAATATAGCTTAATGATATGTACATATTGCCTACAGAACTGTCAATAATCTGCACTTTGATAAGAAGATTATTGTCAGCTCTGAAAGCTGCGCTTGCACCACATTTGAAATTATAATCAGGGAAGTTCTGGAAAACATTCTTTCCAAGTCCGAAACGCAGCGCGTGATTTCCTGTTGCATTAGTATAGAAAAATGTTCCTTCATTTCCGTTAAATGTAAGCTTTATGTCTGTTACACCACATGGATTATCGTCAAATTCATAGCTCTGTCCGTTGATTTTGCTTACAAGGTCTGAACTATATTCGCCCGGCTGCACAAGAAGCTGGCGTGAATTCTCGAACTTCTGGAATTCTTCATAATCACTATTATCACCATTATAAGTACATGCATCAATATGACTGTATACTTCCTCGTAAAATGCATCATATATCAGCTGAACTCCGCCCTGACGACCCTGTGTATCAGCAGTGGTAATAAGAATAACATCTTTATCTGGATAATATATGGCAAGCTGTCCACCCATGCCAAAAAATGCATAACCATTGTGAGTTGTCATCCAGAACTGGTAGCCATAGCCCTGCATTTCTTCCCATGTGCCTGATTTTCCATAAGGATCACTCTGTTTAACAGTTGCCTCCTTAAGATATCCGGACGGCAGCAATTGCTTTCCATCAAGTTTACCATTCTGGGATACAACATACATAACCTTAAGGATATCCTGCGGTGTTGCACACATTCCTGAACCGCCCATGCTTACTTTGCCATCAGGAGATTTTAATATAAATGCTTCTTTAGAAAATCCTAATTCGTCTAAGAACTTTGTTCTCAGATAATCAAGAAGTTCCATACCAGTGAGCTTTTCAACAAGCGCACCCAATGTATGTGTTGAAGCTGTATCATAAGAGAAATTAGTCCCTGGAACGTGGTCGGGTGTAACAGTAAAGAAAGAACCTACCCAGTCAGGAGAGTCTCCGATTTTGTACGCATTTTTATCGTGACACGTTCTCATTGTGAGCATCTGCCTTATTGTGAGCATCTGCATATATGGGTGCACGCCTGTTTCTGGCTGCTTTTCAGGAAAATAATCTGCAATATGGTCATCAAGTGAGATTCTCCCTTCATCTGCAAGCAGTCCGATGGCAAGTGAAACGAAAGATTTGGTGACAGAAAACATTCTGTGGAGAGTGTCTCTCGTGTATGGTGCATAGTAGCTTTCCATACATATCTTACCGTGTCGCATGACAATTATGCTGTGCATAGGAATGTTGTTATATTCAAGCTTTCTGGCAAAGCTGATAAGTCCTGTGGAAGATATTCCTACATCTTCTGGTATTACCTTTTCAAAGTCTAACATTGTTGTCCTCCAAGATAGTTGTAGTGATTAAACACAATAATTGTTTCCATTATAGTCCTTTTGTGTATATACTGTAAATCAAAAAATAAGAATCTTTAAATTAAATCCAATATAGTATATACTTAATGTAAATATGCCAGAGGGCATGAAGGAGAAGGAAATGATAGATTTATTACTTAAGAGGTTCATAAAAGATTATGATAAGACGAAGAACTCTGAAGTCCGTACAAGATATGGTGTGTTTGCCGGGATTGTGGGGATAATCTGTAATCTAATATTGTTTTTAGCAAAGATAATTGCAGGAGTGCTTACGGCATCAGTTTCAATCATGGCGGATGCAGTCAATAACCTATCGGATGCAGGATCTTCAATTGTTACGCTTATAGGTTTTAAGCTTGCTGGAAAGCCGGCTGATTATGAACATCCGTATGGTCATGGAAGAATCGAATATATATCAGGCTTCATAGTATCAGGAGCAATTATAATTATGGGCTTTGAGCTGCTGACAACATCATTCAGGAAAATACTTCATCCTACGCCGCTTGAGGTATCTGTGTCATCTCTTATAATACTTGTATTATCAATTCTTATGAAAATGTGGATGGCTAAATTCAACAAATATCTTGGCAATAAGGTGGATTCTGCTGCAATGAAAGCTACAGCAACAGACAGCTTATCAGACTGTGTCGCAACATCAGTAGTCCTTATAGGAGTGCTTCTTACCCTGTTTTCTGATATTAATATAGATGGAATAGCAGGAGTTGTT
>OLOQ01003673.1_pt1 | contig 10965 bp, 9 predicted proteins | sample 1673101 | NCBI WGS metagenome assembly OLOQ01 (sample SAMEA3136754, study PRJEB25190) | human gut metagenome | biome: human gut; feature: human-associated habitat; material: faeces | place: Austria | collected 2013 | reverse complement strand
ATCCGCCGTTTGGATGAACACGCGCAGATCATCATGATCGAGCGCAGCGGCTATGAGGCGTGGCCGAAAGAGAGGGAAAACAATCCCCAAAAGCACGGCAAGCAGAAATGCGCATAAAGGCGGAAATCAGAGATGTGAGGCTGTATCTATTTCGGTCACTCTTAAAAATGCCCAATTCTCTGCTATCATGGGAAATTGAAAGCAAAAAATATGGTCGAAACAGCCCAAAGCCGCTTCAGCTCTCGATTTTTTCTATTTTCAGCGTGCATCTAAATTGGTCACGCATGGCAATAAAAAGAACCGCAAAAGCATTGTTTCGAATGGTTTTGTGGTTCTTTTTTGCTTTTTGCAGAATATGCAAAGGCACTTCAGGCGTTTTGACACCAACCGTTTTCCTGACACCAAATGACACCATTTTCGCTGGCAAGCCATACCGAAATAATAAGCTGCTCTTTTGAGGTTATTTTTCAATTCTGGCGTGGCCGGCTTTTCTATTATGCATCACTGTAACGAGAACGCATTGTATACTCCGTTCCGTTTCGTGTTAGTAGGAAACCAATGGGACTGCCTTGATAAAGGCTGTCAATCCACCGCTGATCGGCACTCCCGATGGGGCTGATGACCCCTTCATATTGAAAGGAAACATCTATTTCCACAATCCAAGTATCTTTGCTGATTTCAGATGGTCTAAGTACGTATATGTCCGCGCTTTCTCTGTCCATATCAGTCGTTGGCAGTAGGCGCACTTTGAGATCCCTGTACTCCGTAATCGTAAATGTTCGAGCATCGGAAGGAGTCATCAAGTCGTCGAGGAATGATTTTGCTAATTCGACAGCAGCTTCCTCGGGATAGGTAGTGCTTTCTTCAGAATCTAAGGCTCCCTCTCCGCTTACATAAACGTACAGTTTTGTATTCTCGATGGGAATGGAATACGGCGTTTTAGGTTGAGGATCACTGACGGGTACTTGAGGCAGCGGGACATTGGCAGGCATCTGAATTCTGCGCAACACAAGCAATGCAACTAGCGCACACAGCACTGCAGCAACCATCCAGTGGATATGCTTTCTGCGTATATATTGAGCGAATTTACCATCGTGTGCCATTTGCTAACCTCCTTACCTGTTTCTTTCTACCTTCAGAAACGTGATGACCTAGCGATCTCTTTTTTAGTCGATTCCCCTCACATTCATAAAGCGGTAGTTTTATATTTATTATACCGTATATCCACCGCATGTGCAACATAAGAAAATGGCTGATACTCTGAGAATATACCAAATGAGGGGCAAGTAGCTGCCCAGTCCCAGCATACTGGGACTGGACTTATAGTATTATTATATAACATTATCGCTGCGTGTGTCATAGCCGCTTATTTAAGTGAGGGTTGACTGCAATATTTAGGCAGAGTTCTTTTAGGAATCCTCGTTTTACACTCAAATCAGATATTTTTTCTCCAATTCTATTTTTGTTGCTTCTGAAACATCATATAATGGCTTTAACAATTACCCCGGATAAGGCTAACATCACATTTGACCGACAGCCATCCCGATACCCTGAGCTGGTATCCCATCCCCGGAATAGTGGCGCTGCCCTACGACTCCGAGAACGAACGGAGGCTGGCCTACGACTTCACCTTTTACTCACAGGAGGGGAACGACGGCTTCGGCAGCGACATCGGCTGGACGTGTCCCTCCGGCTCCCAGCTGACGCAGGAGATATGGGCGTGGGATGGCCATACGGATAAGCCCGCTCTGGCCACTCTGGAGCTGCACGCCAACAGCAGTCAGGAGGACTATTGGGGCGCGGCGACCTTCACCTGGTGGTACGAAAGTGACTTCGTCACACCGGAGGAGGTCTATGAAGGCGAATGGGGGCTGACCGCCAACGGGGAATACTCCGGCGTACTGATGCTGGATATGACCCGCACCGGCGGCAAGAGATACACACCCGGCGAGACGGAGCGGATCATCCACGATGGCTTCATCGTGCAGGTTCCCATGGCCTTCGAGGACTACACCTATCTGTCCGTCGACAAGGGACAGCACGGCTCCTATCTGCCCATTCAGTTGGAGCCGGACACGGTGATCTACTTCTATCCCTGGTAGGGCATATAAGCGACAAAGCGATCTGGCGGCGGGCAGTATCTGTCCGCCGCCCCTTGTATCCTGAAAACCACTCACTGGGCGAGTGGTTTTCGGGATACAAAAAGGGAAGGCCCGTACGGGCCTTCCCTTGCTTTTCATTGATCGGTACGCGGGCAGGCTGCTTCCCGCGGGACGGTCATTTGCGTTTGGCGGAGTCCACCACCACCGCCTGGGCGGCGGCCAGCTTCAGGTCGTGGCGCAGGCGCAGGGGCGGCAGCTGCTGGCGCAGCAGCTCCACGGACAGGCCGTACTGCTTGGACAGCTCGGCATACTTGGCGTTCACGTCGGCCTCGGAAATGTCGATTCCCTCCCGGCGGGCGATCTCGGTCATGGCCAGCTCATAGCGTGCCGCCGCGGCGGCCTGCTCGCGGGCGTGGTCACGCAGCTGCTCCATCGTGGTGTTACCCATCTCCAGATACTGCTCCAGGGACACGCCCTGGGCCTGCAGGTGGCCGCGCAGCTCGTTGATCAGCCCGTCCAGCTGGTTCTCCACCATGGCGGCGGGAATGGTAACGGTCATGGCCTCCGTCACCTGGCGGATCAGGTCGTTGGCGAACTGCTCGGCGGCCTGGGCCTGCTTTTTCTGCACCGCCGTCTCCATGACGGCCCGGCGCAGGGCAGAGACATCGGCAAAGCCCTGCCGGCGGGCGAAATCATCGTCCCACTCCGGCATGGCCCGCCGGGTGATCTGGTGGACCTTGATATGGAACACCGCGTCCTTGCCGGCCAGCTCCGGGACGTACTCCGTGGGGAAGGTGACCTTTACGTCGCGCTCCTCGCCCACGGCGGCGCCGGCCACCTGCTCCTCAAAGCCGGGAATGAAGTAGCCGCTGCCCAGCAGCAGGGGATACTGCTCGCCCTTGCCGCCCTCAAAGGGCACGCCGTCCACAAAGCCCTCGAAGTCCAGCGTCACCTCGTCGCCCATGGCGGCTCTTTCCGGATGCTGCACATCGGGGTTAGCCCGGGCGTACTCGTCCAGGGCGGCCTCGGTATCGTCATTGCTCAGCTCCACCTGGGGATAGACGGCGGACAGGCCCTTGTACTGGCCCAGCTCCACCTCCGGGTACAGATCGATAATGGCGGCGAAGGTGTAGCCGTCGGGGCCGATGGTCTCCACCGACAGGGTGGGGGTCCCGGCGATCTGGATATCGCTCTGGCTGATGGCCTCCACCAGCGCCTGGGGATAGGTGTCGTTGACGGCCTCCTGGTACAAAAACTCGGGGCCGTAGGCCTGTTCCAGGTTTTCACGGGTAGGCTCGCCGGCCACGGGGCAGACGGACTTGACGCCCTGGTAGCATTTGGCCAGGGACGCCTGCCAGGTGTCCTTGTCCACGGCGATAGTCAGGCGCACCTGGCGCTGTTCGGGAAGCTCCTCCCGCTTGATGATCTGCATGGCAGTTCCTCCTGTGTCTGTATTGGAGACAGTATACTATACGCCGCCCCGGTTTGTCCAGTCCGTTCAACACCTGCTGTGATTTGCCTGAGTTGTAAAAATTCTGTGATATTTGCGGGGCGGGGGTTGCCTTTTCCGGGGCGGTTCTGGTACAATACAGGATACGAAATTATCAAGTCTGTCGGAGGGATCGTATGCAGGCGATCAAGCAATTCTTCAAGACCCATCCCCACGCCTGGTGGGGCGCGTATCTGCCGGTCTATCTGGCGATGTTTTTTACCATCGAGCACTTTATTACCGATAACTACTGGGCCACACAGACGGTGCTGGACACCTATATCCCCTTCTGCGAGTGGTTCATCTTCCCCTATGTGTCCTGGAGCCCGCTGCTGGTGGTGCTGGGCATCTATCTGATCCTGAAGGACGCCGAGGGCTTCCGCCGGTATATGTGGTTCATCATGGTGACGTTCACAACGGCGGTGGTGTTCTGCATTCTGGTGCCCAACGGGCAGGATCTGCGTCCGGCGGTGATGGCGCACCACAATGCCGCCACCTGGCTGGTGGAGTACACCTATTCCATCGACACCAACACCAACGTCTTCCCCAGCGTGCATATTCTGGGCTGCATGGCGGCGGTGGCGGCGGTGTGGCACACGCCGGGACTGCGGAAGCCCGGCTGGCGCTGGGGCGTAACGCTGTACGCTATCCTCATCATGGCGGCCACCGTGTTCGTCAAGCAGCACGCGGCCATCGATGTGCTGGCCGGACTGCTGACCGGCGCCATCGCCTATGTGTTCGTGTATGTCATCGTTGGCCGGCGCCGCGACAGGCGGCTGGACCGGGATTGCTGAAAAAGCGCCCTGCGGGGCGCTTTTTTGCGGCCTTTTTGCGGCGGCAACTTGACAAGTCACATGGCGGCGGGTAAAATGTGAAGTTGGCACACACCCTATATACTAACAAAGGAATGGTATAAAGCTATGGCTAAGGATCAGAGAAATGTAGAGGCGATCACCCCCATGGAGGAGGATTTCGCCAAGTGGTATACGGATATCTGCCTGAAGGCGGAGCTGGTGGACTACGCCAGCGTCAAGGGCTTTCTGATCCTTCGACCTTACGGCTATGCCATTTGGGAGAATATCCAGAAGTACATGGACGCGGAGTTCAAGAAGACCGGCCACGTGAACGTGGCCATGCCGGTGCTGATTCCCGAGAGCCTGCTGAAGAAGGAGGGTGAGCTGGTGGCCGGCTTCGCCCCGGAGGTGGCCTGGGTCACCCATGGCGGCAGCGAACAGCTGGAGGAGCGTCTGGCCTTCCGCCCCACGTCCGAGACTATGTTCTGCGACCACTGGAGCCACGTGCTGCACAGCTACCGTGAGCTGCCCATGCTGTACAACCAGTGGTGCTCCGTCATCCGCTGGGAGAAGACCACCCGCCCGTTCCTGCGGAGCCGCGAGTTCTGGTGGCAGGAGGGCCACACCATCCACGAGACGGCCGCCGAGGCCGAGGCCGAGACGGAGCAGCAGCTGAACTGCTACGCCGACGTGTGCAAAAACGCGCTGGCCATGCCCGTGGTGAAGGGCCGCAAGACCGACAAGGAGAAATTCGCCGGTGCCGAGGCCACCTATACCATCGAGTGCATGATGAAGGACCACAAGGCCCTGCAGTCCGGCACCAGCCACTTCTTCGGTGACAAGTTCTCCCGGGCCTACGACGTGACCTTCACCGGCCGGGACAATACCCTGCAATATCCCTTCCAGACCAGCTGGGGCGCGTCCACCCGCCTGATCGGCGCCATCATTATGACCCACAGCGACAACCACGGTCTGGTGCTGCCCCCGGTGATCGCTCCCACCCAGGTGGTGGTGATCCCCATCGCCCAGCACAAGGAGGGCGTGCTGGAGGCTGCCGCCGGTCTGCGTGACCGTCTGACCGCCGCCGGTATCCGCGTCAGCATGGACGACAGCGACCAGTCCGCCGGCTGGAAGTTCGCCCAGTACGAGATGAAGGGCGTGCCCCTGCGTGTGGAGATCGGCCCCAAGGACATGGAGAAGGGGCAGTGCTGCATCGCCCGCCGCGACACCGGCGAAAAGACCTTCGTGCCCCTGACGGAGCTGGAGAGCGCCGTGAAGCAGCTGCTGCAGGACGTCCACGACAACCTGTACGCCATGGCGGAGAAGAACCTGGAGGACAACACCTTCGATATGACCTCCTGGGAGGAGGTCAAGGAGATGGCCCAGGGCAAGGGTGGCTTCGCCCGTACCAAGTGGTGCGGCAGCCTGGAGTGCGAGCTGGCCATGAAGGAGAAGGCCGGCGTGTCCAGCCGCTGCATGCCGCTGAAGCAGTCCGGCACCACCGGCAAGTGCGTGGTGTGCGGCAAGGAATGCACCACCGACATCTACTGGGGCGTGGCGTACTAAGAAGAATCAAAAAAGAACAGTCCGTGAAGGACTGTTCTTTTTTTGCTATGCTTTCTCCCATTCCGCGGTGAGGGTGACAGAGACGGTGGTACGCCAGTCCGTTTCGCCGTCGGCGGTTTTGGCAAAGAAGGCGGAGGCGGGCAGAAGGTCCACCCTCTCCCCTGCCGCGTTCAGCCAGCCGGCGAAGCGATAGCCGTCGCGGGTGGGCTGCGGGTAGGCGCACAGGTACACGCTGCCGCCGGAGGCCATAGGCACCGCCGCCTCATAGGTGACGGCAGTGACGCCGTCGTCCAGGGTCAGGGACCAGGGGTAGCGGCTCTGCTCTGTCAGCCGCCAGGCGGCGCGGAGCACGATCGACCTCTCCCCTGTATCTCCGGGTCTGATGGACGCCGCGAAGTCCGCCGTCAGCGGGTCCGGCACCGTCGTCCAGATCTTTCCGTCCGCGGTATCATACCGGCCCGCCCAGCCCAGGAACGCATAGCTGCCATCGGACGGCGTCTCCGGCTGGGGCAGCGCCAGGGGCGTATCGGACAGCGCGGCCATGTCCACGGTACCTTCGGCCAGGATCAGGGGCACGCCGCTGTCGTCGAAGGTGTCGTTGTATATGGTATAGTGCAGAACACCGGCAAGGGGCTCCGGCTCCGGTTCCGGCGGAACATACGGCTCCTGCTGGACCGGCGGGGTGTCCGGCGTTGCGGGGACGGGATCCTCCGCTGTGCCGCCGCCGGTGACGGCCACCGCCGTCATGGCCGACAGGCCCACCAGCATAATGGCGATCTTTTTCCACTTGGCGGTCTTCTTTTTCAGCGCGGCGGCACTTTCCGCGGCGGAGGCCTCGCCGGGAAGGACGGTGTCCGGCGGCAGGACCTCCGGCGGGAGGGCAGCGCACTCCGGTGGAGGGGCGGCGTGCTCCTGCGCCAGGGTGAACTCCTTGTTCTTCTCTTCCATGGCTTATTTCATGTGTACGTCCATCTGAGGGAAGGGGCACTCCACACCCAGACGGCGGAAGCCCAGCAGCAGTTCACGGTTCAGGGCGCGGGCACCGGCGTAGATGTTCTTCTCCGCCACCTTCACCCAGAAGCGCAGGACGATTCCGGAGGCGTCCAGCGTCTGGACGCCCAGGTACTGGGGCGTATCCAGCATCACGTCGCCCCGGGCGCGGAAAATCTCCTCCAGCAGGGCGGGCAGCTGCGCCTCCAGCTTCTCCAGGTCTGTCTCATAGGGGATGGAGATATCGCTGACAGACCAGGAGTTGTTATCGGAACGGTTGAGGATATTCTTCATCTCCGAGTTGTTGATGATCTTCACATTGCCGCCGCCGTCGGTGATGGAGGTGGTGCGGATTCCGATCTTGGTGACCACGCCCCGGAAACCGTTGACCTCCACGATGTCGCCCACGTTGTACTGGTTCTCCAGCAGCATGAAGGCGCCGATGACCACATCAGCGATGAGGCTCTCGGCGCTGAAGCCGACCACCAGAGCCAGCACGCCGACGCTGGCGATGATGGTGCCCACGTTAACGCCCAGCAGGGACAGACTCTGGCAGACGATGATGATGCCGGCCACATATTTGACCAGGCTGCTCAGCAGCGACAGCACAGACCCGCCGCGGTGGGTGCGGGGCTTGATACCGTGCAGAATGAAGATGACCAGGTTGGACACCAGCAGCACCAGCAGGACCATGACAGCCAGCTTCAGCAGGGCGGTGAGCTTCAGAGAAAAAACAGCCTTCAGCTCCGTGAAGTCAACGATGTCGGTGAAATAGCCCAGGGCCACCACCGCCGCCAGAAGCAGCAGGTAGACAAGCATACGCACAGGTGACTTTTTTGTGCCATCGGATCTCATATCAAGTGACCTCCCCGTTTCATTTGTGTCAATGGTATCTTACCACAAAGTGACAGAAAGTGCAACGAAATACCGGCTGTGTCCACTGGCGGAAAGCGGAAATGCGCCGCAAAATGCGTGAAGAACGGCAGCGCGGTACCGGGAATGACCGGTGGACGGATTTTTTATAAAAGAGCTCTTGACAATGGCGCCGCAAGGTATTATAATCGGCGCTCTGAGAGAGATAATTGTCTATACTACACAAAAGAAGGGAGCGATTTCTGTGAAAACAGCACATAAAAGAAGGGAGCCCATCGACCTGACCCAGGGGCCGTGCTGGAAGGTGATCCTCCTGTTTTCTCTGCCGGTGATCCTGTCCTACCTTTTGCAGCAGGTGTACTCCATCAGCGACGCGGCCATCGTTGGGCAGACGCTGACCGCCGCCGAGGTGGCCGGTGTCAACGATACCAATTCTCTGGTGTTCATCTTTTTGCAGTTCGCCTTCGGCGTCAGCGCAGGCTTCTGCGTCATCACGTCCTACTATGTGGGCATGCACGACGAACGGGGCGTGCGCCGCTCGTTGGCCACGCAGCTGCTGCTGTCCGCCGCGCTGACGGTGGTGCTGACGGCGCTGGCGCTGGTGCTGCTGGATCCCATGCTGGCGTGGATCAACGTGACGCCCGCCCACCACGAGGTGTACACCGCGGCGCACACCTACTGCGCCATCATCTTCGCCGGTATCGGCGCGCAGCTGTTTTACAACTTCATCTGCTCCTTCCTGCGCGCCATGGGCGATTCCGTGACACCGCTGCTGTTCCTGCTGTTCTCCACGGTGCTGAACGTGGGGCTGGATCTGGCTTTCATTCTGGTGTTCCGCTGGGGCGTGGCGGGCGCAGCCCTTGCCACGGTGCTGGCGCAGCTGGTCAGCACCATCGGCTGCTTTATCTACGCCTTTGTGCGCTATCCGGTGCTGCGTCTGCACCGGGAGGACTGGCGCATCACCCTCATGGACGTGAAGCGGCACCTGACCCGCGGCATTCCCCTTGGCCTGCAGTTCTCCGTGCTGGCCATCGGCATCATCGTCATGCAGGGCGGCGTGGTGAAGTTCGACATGCGGGACGGCGTGATGGTGTCCAACGCGGCGCAGAACGGCTTCGGTGCGGCCAACCGGCTGTTCAATCTGGTGGCCACGCCCATGAACGCGCTGGGCGGCGCCATGACCAGCTTCACGGCGCAGAATCTGGGCGCAGGTCAGTACGACCGCATTCGCCGGGGCACGCTGCAGGCGCTGGGCATGGTGTCCATTCTGGCGATTCTGGCGGCGGGCACGGGTCTGCTGCTGACAAGGGGCGACTTCTGCTACCATGTGTTCCTCAGCGCCGACAAGGTGACGCCGGACGCGGTGCGCTACGGCAACTCGCTGCTGTATGTGGACTTCTCCATGTACCTGTTTCTGGGCTTCGTCTTTGTGGTGCGCAACTGCGTGCAGGGCATCGGGCGCAGCGGCTTCGTGCTGGGCGCAGGCGCGGCAGAGCTGGTGGCGCGTATCACCGTGTGTCTGGTGCTGCCGGGGCTGTTTGCCGGCGGCGCCGTCAGCGCCGATGCACCGGCCATGGCCTTCTACGCCCTCTGCGCCGCCGACCCCATGGCGTGGATCGCGGCGGATACGGTGCTGTGCATCCCCTTCTTCCGCAACATACTCAAGAAGAACTATGGCTACCTGCGCAGTGGCCGCGCATAAGAGCATAAGAACCTAAAAGGGAGCACCGCTGCGGCGGTGCTCTTTTTTGATGGCCGCGGATCGGGACGCCGCGGGACGCCGTTCCCTGCGCAGGCAGTCTTTGGACGTTTCCTTTGAAGAAACTTTCACGCTTTAAATCTATCGGTTTGTGCTGTAAACAACGTTAAAAACCAGGCAATTTACAATAATTTCCTCTTATGAAAACAATCTTTTTTCTTATGTTGACTTTTGGTGGATTTTGTGTCATTCTTTTGTTTAACTTATAATTTCCAAGCGCCGCGCGGACACGCCTCCGCGCAGTGCAGACGGAAGGAGTGACCCCCTTGAGCAGACTCGACATCAAGAACCCAAGCCGCGCCCAGACGGTGGTGGACAATCTCTACCGGGACGTGGAGCGCCGCATCGCCGCCAGTCCTCCGGGCCTCTGTCCGGTGGATATGTCCCTGTCGTTTTTGCAGCTGTGCCACGCCCAGTCCTGCGGCAAGTGCGTGCCCTGCCGTATCGGTCTGGGGCAGCTGAGCAAGCTCATCGCCACCGTGCTGGACGGCACCGCCGACATGGGCACCCTGGCCATTATCGAGAAAACGGCGCGGACCGTGGTGAACACCGCCGACTGCGCCATCGGGCGCGACGCCGCCCGACTGGTGCTGGACGGGCTGGAGGGCTTCCGGGATGACTACGAGGAACACATCCTGCACCACCGCTGTCTGGCGGGCTTGCAGCTGCCGGTGCCCTGCGTGGCCCTGTGTCCCGCCGGTGTGGACGTACCCGGCTATATGGCCCTGGTAGGCGAGGGACGCTGCGCCGACGCGGTGCGGCTGATCCGTAAGGACAATCCCTTCCCTGTGGCCTGCGCCTATATCTGCGAGCACCCCTGCGAGGCGCGGTGCCGCCGGAATATGATCGACGATGCCATCAACATCCGCGGGCTGAAGCGCTACGCCGTGGACAATGCCGGAGACGTGCCCCAGCCCCCCTGCGCGCCGCCCACCGGCAAGAAGGTGGCCATTATCGGCGGCGGGCCCAGCGGCCTGAGCTGCGCCTATTACCTGGCCCTGATGGGTCACAAGGTGACGGTATTCGAGGAACGGGAGAAGCTGGGCGGTATGCTGCGCTACGGCATCCCCAACTACCGCTTCCCCCGGCACCTGCTGGATGCGGAGATCGCCTCCATCCTCTCTTTGGGCATTGAGGCACACACCGGCGTGACCGTGGGCACCCAGCTGTGGATAGAGGACCTGCTGAAGGAGTATGACTGCCTGTACATCGCCATCGGCGCCCATCAGGACAAGAAAGTGGGCATCCCCGGCGAGGACAGCAAGAACGTGATGTCCGCGGTGGAGATGCTGCGCTCCATAGGCGACGACGTGATGCCGGACTTCACCGGCAAGCGGGTGGTGGTCATCGGCGGCGGCAACGTGGCCATGGACGTGACCCGCAGCTCCATCC